>Ga0115851_101953_pt1 | contig 10949 bp, 11 predicted proteins | sample InSIn2gowninarea_FD_83865 | JGI IMG/M metagenome (GOLD analysis project Ga0115851, IMG submission 83865)
CATATGTTACTGTAAATTGGCTAATCCTTTGATGAAACACACTTTACTTGTGATTGGGTAGATCTAGGATGTGTTTAGTACTTCAAGGAACAAGAGTTCAAGTCTAGTATTGAAGCCATGCAAATTTGTCTAAGAAACAAGTGAAGAAGTGTTATTCATTAAAACTCGATAGATAGCTCGACAGATAAATCTATCGAGGTTTAATAAGAATTCTCGACCACTCTCGACAGAAACTATATCTATTGAGAATTATGAAATTCAGATTTCCAGATCTATTTTTCATGCATCTCCAATTTATTTGTGTAGAGTTTCTTTTCTCATAATCCTAGAAATATATAAGGACTTTTTTAAGGGTCATCTAAGGTGATGTAACTTGATGCAAAGTGCTTATTCACTCATATTGTGACCGGAGACAATTGCCCTAGTTCATCATCGTCTTTGTAGAAGCTTCCACGTTTATGCATGAAAGGTTTTGTAACCAATGAGCTTCTTGATCTTCATCGTCTTGATGAATTGAAGAACTTTGCAGCCAACATCTTTCTCAAGTTGATGCGTTAGTTATGTACTGGGATCTGTGCATTGACTAATTAGTCATGTACTTGGAGCCATGCATTGAAAGGAGAGATTGTCACTACATTACAAGTCCAATTGTGTATTGGGGTAAGGATTCAACTGTAGATTGGTATTAGGTGCTGGGATTCCTTTTACTTGTAACTGCTTATTTTGATAATAGTGGATTCTCGGGAGTGGTGACCTTAAATTCACCTGGTGGGGTTTTGCCTTGGATGCTTTCCCCATTCGTAAACAAATCACCTATGTCAAATTTAAGTTTCATTGCATTTAGTTATTTGTTAATTTGTTTGTGCTATCACGCTTATTGCATGTAATTGAATCAAACGAATTAACTTAGCTAATTAATTCTTTAATTTACCAAAGGGGTCAATACATTCTTGGCCTATCAAGTGGTATCAAAGCAGACACACTCTGATTAGGGTTAATCTTTGCTGTGTGATCCATTGACCCCTGTCATCAAGGCTGCAAATGGCATGAAAAGACCTTTTATTTCAAATACATCTTGCTTTTCTAATCTCTATTTAATTGAGTGTTTCAGAAATTGCAAGTCTAAAAGTTATTTGAAAGCCATATTGAGGGTCATTGAAAAAATTCTTTGTATAACAAAGGAGAAACTAGACTGTCTCAGAAATATAATGTGCAGAAGAGTTCATTTGAGAAGGGTGAAAGATAAAGGCTTTGTTCATAAATGGTAGATGAGAGAAAATACAATTCCTACTAACGTGTCATGTAAGCATGAGGTGTGCTTTATGATGAATTCTGCATTCAAGGTAATGGACACATGTTTGTGGTACCTTAACAATAGATTCTCACGACACATGACTGGAGACTGCTCTCTCTTTAAGGTTTTCGAGTCCAAGAAAGGTGGAAATGTCACATTTGGTGATGGGAGTAAATCACAGATAAAAGGGAAGGGAACCATCTCTCTACCTAGACTACTAAACATCTCAAATGTGCTATATGTAGAAGGTTTGAGGGTGAATTTGTTGAGTATAAGTCAGATATATAATCAAGACTTTATGGTGTTGTTATCAAAAGGGAAATGCCTTATGTTGAATGAGTCTAGGAAGAAACTCATAAGCACCATACTCTAGATAACTATTATGGATTGGTACCTGATGTTGATATTGTGTGCAATAGCATTTATTTACCAAATGAAGACCTATGGCACCAAAGGATGGGATATGATAGCTACAAACATCTTTCAATTGTATCTAAGCATGAATCAATTTTGGGGATACCAAAGCTCAGTAGAGTGAACAAGGTTGTGTATGGACCATGTCAGCTTAGGAATAGAATATATATTCTTAATGTGGAATTCATAATCTCTTAACAGAAATATAAAATATTCCCTTGAGATAAGTTTAATAGGTTTGGTTATTCACAGTTTTAGGCCTAACCACTTTAGTAAGGACTTACTAAAGTATATATTTTTGAAATTGGATTTCATAAATATTTGATGAATAACTTAAAGGATTAAACTGGGCACTTAAGGATTAAGATGTAGTAATCTTCAAAGTAGCAATCTACATTCATGACTTTGTATTAATACGAATATTTTATGACGGGGTTGCATGTATAATAAAGTCTTGGGATATAATTTATTATTAAGGCCTAGAGTGTAATTATATTTATATAGTGGTATTAAATATAATTAATGATAACTTTGGACTTATCAAGAGTTGACAGAAAAGCCTAAGGCCCATTGGAGCTAATGTCATATTGGTCTCTTTTGGTCCCACTCCAAGCCACACACTAAAGCCCAATTGGAAAGAAACAATAGGCCAGCCCAATTAGATAATCAGTTAGTTATAAAAGGAGAAACATACAGAATTTTATTTGAAGAAAGACATCATTGTGAAATGGTGTGTATGTGTGAGTGAAGCCACTCGATTATTCTCCCTTGGAAACTGATTGAAAGACCACATTTCTTGGGCTTAAAGTGGAATTGGAGTGAAGATTAAGTGTTCCTAAATACTTATAATCTTTTGTTTTGAAATTCACCGCACCAAGGTACGCTATCTTGTTCTTAAATTCTGAAATTATATAATGCATGTTATCAATCATGAATGAAATAGATCCATGTTTGTTGCTTCCGTTGTGTGTGTTTTGTATGAGATACAAAACCAGATTTTCCAATAGAGATCACCTATGTTGAATCTTCTCACTTTCACCCTTTTGTTGTAGTACCTGGCCATTCATCCCTTGCACTTTTTCCATCCACTTCATAGCTTCATCTCTCACTTCGTTGATCAGATCCAAATTATTGTTGAGTTCTTAGTGGTTCATCTGCTCTTTGTACACCATGATCTTGATGTTCGTCAATCCTACTTCCACTAGTATGACGACTTCAGTTCCAAATGTCAGTCTGAATGGTGTTTCTCCTATTGGCACTTTTATGGTGGTCTTATATGCCCATAAAATGTTAGGTAGCTCTTCTGGGCATGCACTCTTTGCCCCCCTCAAGTTGAGTTTTGATAATTTTAAGCAAGCTTCTGTTCGTAACTTCGATTTGACCATTAACCTGAAGGTGTCTTGGGGAAGAGTAGTGGTTCTTGATTCCTAAGTCTTGGCAAAATTTTTGAAACTTGGGATTGTCAAATTGTTTCCCATTGTCTGGCTCAACTTCTAACCATTTCATGGAGTAATCGATTGTGACGATGGGGAACTTGTACTGCTTCCTTTCTATAGGGAGTGGTCCCATTATGTCGATCCCCCATTGAGCGAAAGGCCATGGAGCGGTTATTGGCGTGATTGGCTCACCTGGTCATGTTTAGATGTTCATGAAGTGTTGGCACTGGTCGTATGCTTTGATGAGCTCATATATATCCTTCTGTAATGTTGGCCAATAATAACCTGCTTTGAGTGCTTTTCCCGTAAAAAGACCTTGCTTCCGTGTGGTTACTGCAAATTCCTTCATGTATCTCTCAAAGTACGTAGTTGGCTTCTTCCTTGTTAGCACAATGGAGATAAGGGAGGAAGTGTCCTCATTTGTATAGGGTATCTTCAATAACGATGAAGCGAGTAGCTCTGATCTATACCTTCGATGCTCCATTCCTATCTTCTAGGAGTTGTCTTTCTTTCAAGTAACGGATGATGGGAGTCATCCATTCGTCTTGTTCCTATATCTTCATCACATGTCCGCCCTCTGTGTTGGGTTGTCCCCTTGTTTCCATGCAAGACTCAGGAGATATGCCATGTTCGTCTGACAAGGCTAGCCATGCTAAGAAATTAGCTTCAGCATTCTTCCCACGAGGGATTTGCTGGAACTCGACACTATCGAAATATTGTAGGAGTTCTTTGATGACCTTTAGATACTTCTGCATTCTTTCTTCCTTCGTTTCATAATCTCCTCTTACCTGGCCAATTACAAGTTGAGAATCAGCTTGGACGATAAAGGTCTTGTCTTTAAGCACTTTTGTAAGACTCAATCCTATTAGAAGTGCTTTATACTCGGCTACATTGTTGGTTGCTAGGAATTGCAATCTAACCGCGTACTTTAGGATTTCTCTTTTTGGTGATATGAGGACCACACTTGCTCCTCTGGCTTTCTTAGTGGCAAATCCATCTATCTGGACCGTCCATGTCTTTTTTTGGGGGCTCTTCTTCTCCTTGAGGATAAGTGAATTCTGCAATGAAATCGGCAAGGACCTGGGCTTTGATTGCTACCCAAGGCCAATATTCTATGTTGAATTGGCCAAGCTCTATAGCCCATTGGACTAGGCGCCCTGCTGCATCTATTTTGTTCATCGTCTTTCTTATTGGTTGGTCTGTCATGAGGACAATGGGATGTGCCTGAAAGTAGTGGCGCAATTTTCTGGAGGTGGCCATTAGAGTGAAGGCAATCTTCTCTATCCTTGGGTGATTCGCTTCAACTCCTTGAAATGCTTGGCTGGTGTAGTACATTGACCTCTACACCTCCTCCTTTTCTCTGATTAGTGCCGAGCTTACCACTATATTTAATACTGCCAAATAAAGGTGTCTTCAGGGATTTTGTCTCCATTGTTGCTTTTATCTTGTCTGGATTAGCCTCTGTGCCTCGTTAAGATACCATGAATCCTTAGAATTTCCCTGATGAAACAGAAAAAACACACTTTGTTGGGTTTAGTTTCATCTTATACTTACGTAGTGTGTCGATGGTTTCCCTTTAGTCGTCCAAGTGGTCCGCTTCGTCATTTCTCTTAACCAACATATCATCTACATATACTTCCACATTTCTTCCTATCTGATGAGAGAACATACGGTTCACCAACCTCTGGTATGTGGCCCCAACATTTTTCAGTCCGAAAGGCATCACCTTGTAACTGTATAACCCGTGGCTAGTGATAAATGCGGTCTTTTCTTGATCTTCCTCATCCATCATGATCTGATTATAACTAGAGAACATGTCCATGGAGCTTAAGAGCTTGTGCCCGACAGTTGAATCTACCAGTTGGTCGATAATGGGTAAGGGGAAGCTATCCTTTGGGCATGCCTTGTTGAGATCTATAAAGTCGACATACATCCTCCACTTGTCATTGTTCTTCTTTACCATCACTACGTTGGCTAGCCATTCAGGGTAAAACACTTCCCTTATAAAGCTTGCCTCTAGGAGTTTCTTAACCTCTTCTGCTATTGCCTTATTGTGTTCAAGCACAAATATTCTTCATCTCTGTTGCACTGGCTTACACTCCGGATTAACATTGAGATGATGTTGGATGACTCCTCTGTTGATTCCTAGCGTATCCTCATGCTTCCAAGCAAAAATGTCTTGGTTTTCTCTTAGGAAGTTCATAATCTTCATCTTCTGCAAGGTTGAAAGTTCTGAACCTATCTTCAAGACTTTGGACAGATCTCCAGGGACAACCTTAACCTCTTATGGCACTTTTGACGGTTCGGGGATTGGTTCAGGTTCGTCTATCATCCATGTGTGGTTTTTCCCTAATGCTAGGGTAACTTGATAGCATTCTCTTGAGAGGACTTGCTCTTCTCTTATTTCCCCTATGTCGTGGGCTGTAGGGAACTTCACCTTTAGATAATAGGTTGACGTTCTTTCAACTTGTTGAGTGTTGGTCATCCAAGGATGACATTGTACGTTAATGGGCAATCTACCAAGGAAATCAATCTCCTTGGAGACTTGTGCTGGATAAGTGCCTACAATTATGGTTAGCTTAACAACGCCTTTGGGGATAACCTGTCCCCAATGAAACTTACCAATAGGGAAGTGAATGGTCGAAGCCTTTCTTTGTTCAGCTTCATTTGTTGGAAGGCTGGCAAATAGATGATATCTACTAAGCTTCCATTGTCTACTAGTACCCGATGCGTGTTGAACTCTTCCATCCTAAGCTTTATAACCAGCAGGTCGTCATAGGGTTGTCTGACACCACAAGCATTCTTTTCAAAAAAGACGATGTCTGGTTCATTGTACCTAAGCGCTTTTGAAGGTGGGAACCTTGAATGCACGCTATTCACTTCTTTTGCATATGTCTTTTTCAGTGATTTGGAGGATCCTCCCACTACCAATCCTCTTGAGATCATTCTTATTTCTCCTATGGGGGCTTTATTTCCCCCCAATCTTTGGCTCCCTTTCCTTCTCATCCCTCTGTTGTCTTCTATACGGCTCCGTTCTTTGTACAAACTTTTACAATTTTCCCTAACGGATTAATGTTTCTACTTGGTTCTTCAGGTGCCTGCATTCGTCAGTGCGATGCCCATGGTCCTGGTGGAGTCTACAGTACTTGCTTTTGTCTCTTACTTCTGTTGGAGCGTGAATGGGTCTAGGCCATTGCATAGAGGGTTCGTCCTTTATCTGCATCAATACTTGCTTGATAGGCATCACTAGGGGAGTGAAACTAGTAAACTTAGGTCTTTGATTTAAGAGGTTCTTCTTTTTGTCTAATGCATGCCCAGAACCCTGTGTTTCCTTCTTCCTATCTAGGTTGTGACTGGTTCCTTCATCTCTTTTCCTTTTAGTCGTCAATCCTTTAGCTATTACTACATCCTCTACGTTCATATACTTTTGGGCCTTGTGAAGTAATTCTGCTACTATTTTTGGCAGATTCTTGGTGATTGAGAAGAAGAAATCTCCTGGTAGCAACCCTGCTTGGAAGGTCGTCAGGATGACTTGATCTTCCGCTTTGTCCACCTATAGCAACTCTTTGTTGAAGTGTGTCACGTCTTGCCTCAGCGACTCTCCCTCTGCTTGGCGTATGTTGAGAAGATGCCCAGTTGGCTTCTTGTGTCATTGTCCACCAATGAAATGACAAACAAAACCTTTGCTGAGCTGGTCGAAGTTCGTAATGGTGCCTGAGGTTAGCTTGTCAAACCACCCTAGTTGCGCCCTTTACCATTGTTGGGAAGGCCCTGCACATTACTTCATCTGGGGTCATCTATAAAAGCATCAAAGTCTTGAATGACTAAATTTTATCCAAGGGATCTCTTGAGCTGTCAAAGGACTCCAGTTAGGGAAGAGGAAACTTCGGTGGGAATGGGCAGTTCAATACTTTTGTGGTGAATGGTGAATCCGTCCTTCGGATCATTTTGTCTAAGCTCTCTACGACTCTATCTTTTACTGCATTCTTGAGTTCGCCCATCTCCCTCCTTATATTAAGAAGCTCGCTCTCCATTTTGGACGAGTTTTCCTCTAACATTCTCGTCCTCTCGTTGGCCTGGCTATCCGGTCCTTCCTTATTATGGTTTCCTTCGATCCTCTAATGCTCTTCTTCATTCTGGTTCTCCATGGTTTGCTGTCGTTCCTCATTCTGGGATTTAGCAACTCTCCTCAACTCTTCATTCTAGCGAATCACTTCTTCCAAGCTGGCTGTCAGGGCTTGGATTTGTTGTGCACTTTTTTGGCATCCATCTCGTGCTATGAGGTTCTCTTTTGTCACTTAGGGAATATGGCCTAAATGATCAGCGATTCCCACAGACGGCGCCAAACTAATGATGCAAAAAATCACCAAGTTGAGGACCTCATCTCACTGGATGGACAATCCCATGATGGGTCGTGTCTTCGGTCCAAACCTGCAAGAAAGCTTGAGAAAGAAGTGTAATAAACTGGTGTAGTGTTTGCCAAAAACACTCTAATGCTTAAGTCAGAAAAAAAGAAAATGATTTAAAGAGAAAAAATGACTTTGGAGCAGTTTTTGGATAAGTATTTGTGTGTACCTTTGGATTATATTGTCCCTTTCTTTTATAGTTGTTTTCCTGTTTTTATTGATAATGAATTCTAGTATTTATGGGTAACGGCTAGTATGTCATTAATAAGAACTCTGAAGTGTATAGCTCACTTGTTACCATTGCTCTATCCGTTATGTTTCACCATCAATATACGCTCTAAATGTGTAGCGCTCATTTTGGTCGTCATTGACATGGAACGAAGATCCCAAGTTATTTTTGACTCATCATATAGTAAGTAATTGGCTTAACTCTTTAAATTGTACATTCTTCCAAATTGCAATTTCACAACGTGGCATAAAGAGTTCATCCTAGGTTGTCCTTGTGGGCTGCCTCAGGGCACCCATGTGATAACAAAACAAAAGAAAAAGTTGTACTGTGTATCCTGATTTTTTGGGCATAGATGGAAAGGTGTCTGCAGACACAGTAAGTTCCCAGTCCATATGTGTCTGAATCTGGAAAATAGTACTTATTTGGAAAATACAACTCCACCAACCAAACCCCCGGAAGCTTCACGATAGCCCTCGGTTCATCTGCTCCACTTGTGTTGTGTATGACAAAGCCAGAAGAATTTCCATTTCTGTAGAATAGAAGAAATATGGAAGCATTATCTGGCCCATTCCCAAAGAGTCATAAATAATCTGGACCCACATGCTTTCAACTTGACCTAACTCAGTTGAGCCACTTATCCAATTATATAATTCCAAGATATTTTCATTGATTCATTACTATGTGCTCCTTCCAGACCATCCAAAAAGGCCAAAAACTATGTCCTCCAATGGTAATTGCCTAATAGGACAACCCACTCTCTCAACCGTCACTACTTCATCTCTCTCCTTTATTTCCCTGACCACCAATCACCTCCTTTTCTCTCCAAATCTTATCCAATTCACCACCACCAACCTTGTAGCTATCATCGAGCTCTACAACACAGTCCACTCCATAATAACACAAGTTTCGTAGAAAAGCAAATCCCACTTTTTTCTATATTGTGCATAACATTATGACACAAAATTCTGGGATAATTCCATTTTTTTCCCATCTGGGTCATGGCCTTTTTCACTGTATCGAAATGTTTTCTTAGCCTAATTTGACTCATAATATTCCAAACCATACCCAATTTTTGTCATTTTGGTCTGAAATGGAAGAACAAAATGTGCAACAAACTACCAGCAATCTCAATCCTCCAAGAAACATTCTGTTCGGAAAATACGAGATGGGAAGGTTATTAGGCCAAGGCACCTTTGCCAAAGTCTACTACGGCAAGAACCTCATCAGCAACGAAAGCGTTGCAATCAAGGTCATCAACAAGGACCACATCAAGAGAGAAGGCTTAATGGAACAAATCAAGCGAGAGATCTCTATCATGCGCTTGGTTCGCCACCCAAATATAGTTGAACTGGAGGAAGTCATGGCTACCAAGGGAAAGATATACTTCGTGATGGAATATGTGAAAGGTGGTGAGTTGTTTGCCAAAGTAGCAAAGGGAAAGCTCAAGGAAGACTTGGCAAGAAAGTATTTTCAACAGTTAGTTAGCGCAGTTGATTTCTGTCATAGCCGTGGTGTTTCACACCGAGACTTGAAGCCCGAAAATCTTCTTCTGGATGATAACAAGGACTTGAAAGTTTCTGATTTTGGCTTGTCCGCACTGCCTGAACAGCTCTGGAATGACGGTTTGCTACACACACGCTGTGGCACACCAGCTTATGTGGCTCCTGAAGTGTTAAGAAAAAAAGGGTATGATGGAGCTAAGGCTGATATATGGTCTTGTGGTGTGATTCTCTTTGTTTTGCTTGCTGGGTATTTGCCATTTCAAGCTGAGAATGTTATGAAAATGTATAGGAAGGTTTTCAAGGCTGAGTATGATTTTCCTCAATGGTTTTCCACTGATGCAAAGCGGTTGATATCTGAGCTCCTTGTTTCTGATCCAGAAAAGAGAATTTCAATCCCGGAGATTATGCAAAATCCTTGGTTCCAAAAGGGGTTTTCAAAGCCAATCGCTATTTCAATCCCAGAGCCAGTGGGAGAGACCAATGACAAGGATGATGATAAGATTATTGAGGAAATGGAATTGGAAAAAACGACTTCTTCGTCACCGCCCTTTTATAACGCTTTTGAGTTCATTTCTTCCATGTCTTCAGGTTTCGATCTGTCGAGTTTGTTCGAAAAAAAGAGGAAATCCGGGTCAATGTTCACATCCAAATGCTCGGCAGCAGCTATTGTTGCAAAGTTGGAAGCTGTGGCGAAGAGGCTGAATTTTAGTGTGGGTGTGAAGGAATTCAAGGTGAAAATGCAGGGGAAAATGGAAGGGAGGAAAGGGAAGTTGGCTGTGACGGCGGAGGTGTTCGAGGTGGCGCCAGAGGTGGCGGTGGTCGAATTCTCAAAGTCGGCCGGAGACACTCTTGAGTACAAGAAGTTCTGTGAGGAAGATGTGAGGCCAGCGCTCAAAGACATTGTTTGGAGTTGGCAGGGTGAGAATAATTGTCACCAACTTTAAGGGGCTTTATAGTAAGTCCAATACGATCACATAGACCTTAGTTAGAAACATAGAATCTGTAGGTTTTTTTTTTTTTTTTTTGTATTGTGAATTGTAATGCTGTGTTTTGTGATAGGTATATATTTTTGTTTTGTGATAGGTATATATTTTGATGAATGAGTAAGAATGTATATGATGAATGAATGATGGGTAATTTTTGACAGGTGAAGGTGAAGGATATTCATATTAGGTAAAAGTATCTCCAATAGATTAGGTAAATTTTTGTATTGTTTGGAGAATAAATAGTGATTTTTATCTTTTAGTTACCTATTTTTTTAAATATACTTTTCAACAGGTTTTTTATCTCATTCTCTATCTTATTTAAATATTATTTCTTCATTTATTATTTTTTTTTTAATAACTACACATCTTTCAACATTTTTTTTATTCAATACCTTATTATTATAATAGAAAAAATATATTTGAAGAATGAACAGTAGCTCATTAGACTTGATGAGTTATTATTCATGAGCCAAAAAAATTTCAGGTATAGAGAGTCTGTTGAAGAGTCATTTTGTGGGTTTACTCTCTATAATAGAGAGTATTTTGTGTTTAGAGAGCCTATTAGAGATGCTTAAAGGGGAATAATTCTAGCTATGGCAAAATCAACCAAAACTTATTTGTCTACTCAAACCCACCCAGTTAAATAAGATTCAAATTCATCTAATTATTAATTGGATTAAAT
>Ga0115851_101954_pt1 | contig 10947 bp, 16 predicted proteins | sample InSIn2gowninarea_FD_83865 | JGI IMG/M metagenome (GOLD analysis project Ga0115851, IMG submission 83865)
GTATCTCAACAACTCCAAAAATTGATTAGTGTACTCCTCATCAGTCATGGACAAGAGGAAAAAACTAATGGAACATATGGTAGCAAGTCTCATGGTGGACTTAGGTCAGATAGAGATGATAGATTCTTGGATACCCCTGATAGACGTGGCAATGGACATGGGGTTTACTCTAGTTTTGGTTCAGACAAGTACCATGGTCGTCATTGTTATCATCCTTACAAGAAGAGTGACAGGGGATATTTAGCGGATGAGTTCAAGAAAGAAAATCCACCTACATTTGATGGAGAAATGAAGAAGTCGCAAGATGCAGAAGCTTGATTGCTTAGGATGAGTAAGTACTTTAGATTGCATGATTACTCAGAGAACATGAAAGCCAGAATAATATGTTCGGTCTTAAAGGTAAAGCAGACATTTTGCGGTAAGATGTAAATAATATCAAGGGAATTCGAGAAGAGGATTTGACTTGAAGTGAGTTCGAGAGAATTTTCGGGAAGAAGTATCTATCAGAGAGATACTATGATGACATGGAAAAAAAATTCTATGAGATAAAGATGGGATCCATGACCGATGAGGAGTACACTAATCAATTTTTGGAGTTGTTGAGATACATGCCTTATATGGAGGTAGAGAAAGTGAAGATTCATATATTTATCAATGGGTTGTCAGTAGCATTCAAGGAAAGAATCGAGTTTGATCAGCCTAGATCATTGGAGGAAGCCATCAAAAAGCTAAAGCATTGTTATGAGAAATCAAAGTGCAGGTCTGAATCTGAACAGGATTGGAAGGGTAATAAGAAAAATAAACGAAAATGGGATAAGAAGAGAACGAGACCTCAGGACATAGGTAACAAAGAAAATACAGCACCACCTAAGAATTTCAATGCATCTAACACAGGGCAGGGATTTCAATTTGAGGAGCAGAACAAGGATGATGGCAGGAAGCCTTTATAGTGTTGGACTTGTGGCAAATATCATCACAAGAGAGATCATTTGTACCATCAGGGTGGTAAACCATAAATATACAATGCTTAGGAGGTGCATACAGTTGGGGATGTTGGATAGATCATTCCTTAGATCTATGCAGCATTGGAGAACATGCAAAGTTTGTGGCTAGATGTTTGTATTACCAACAGGTAAAAGTAGAATGTAAGAATATGGCTGGTTTACTATAATAGATTCTGATTCTGGAGTGGAAATGGGAGTTCATTTCCATGGATTTCATTACAATTTTACCGAGGATATGTCACACAACATTTTATCACTGTCCATGTAATCCCCATTCCTTGATCCTGGAGGACCTCTACAGTGACCCTCATATGTTTCCCTGCCATGAAAAACATGTTTCTACATCCCTCTTCATCTGCAGACCATTTCCCTCTTACATCATTTCCCAAGAATCTTCCTTCAAGCTCAATTTTCAATACCGATGCTGGTGCTCAGTTCCTTCCCTACGCCAATTTGCAAAGTTTAAAACTAGGACTAGAGTCAAAAGGTGCAAGTGAGCTATTCATCCCCCATGTCGATTCTCTTTTGGAAAATTTTTAAAAATGGAGTCAAAGCTTCCAGGTCTAGAAGCTTCATGGATGGAAGATTGGTAAATGGTTGGGTAGGATAGATTCGAGAGAGTCTGTTTGGGATCCTTTCCCCTATTGAAATGGAACAAACCAAAGAGAAGAGGCCTCTCCCATCGTAAGAGGATTCATTTCCCCTCTATCAAAGCTATATAAACTCCTCATTTCACACCCTTAGCTAGATAATGAAAAGGTTGGAATTATCCACAAATCTTGATAGCCATCTTGAGAACGTTAGCCTTCAAGTTTGTGTGTGAAGGGAGAATTAGCTTATAGTGTTTGGTTTGGAGTAAAAGGAAAGAGGCCTTGAACTTCCATTGTTTTGAGGGTGAATCATGAGATGCTTATAGCGGTGCTAGAACCCAGACATGCCAAAGGGAACCTACAACGTCAAGGCTCTGGTTGTATTTCTCTTGGAAGTTCATATTGATACAACTAATGTTTTATTTCCTATATCATGTATTATATTTCATTTGATAACTGAAAACTCCCCAACCTTTTAAGTAGATTGAATTTGATTTTATGCTATCATGTTTGTTGTTGTCTCTTACATGTTTGTTTCAGGTACTTGAGGGAAAAGAACAAAAGGAAGTTGGAGCAAGGAAGAAAGATCATCATCAAGTGGATTAATGCTATAAGAGGTAGGCCCTCTGTTGGCTTGTTGGGGCCTGACCCAGGTTCCGAGTTAATTAACCAAACAAATCCCGATACTACTGGCCCTTTTGGCAACAGTCCACAAAGCATGGACTAAGGTCTCACCCGAAGTAGTATGGGAGGGTGCTACAACCAGGTTTCCGCACCCTGGAGATGTCTACTGAGTTCGACTAGTCCGCAGTTTGTCCCTGTGCGTAGGTTGCTTCCCACACTTCCCCGTTCCTCGCGGCCTAATATACTGCCTTCGCGCAGCCCTACTGAGGGGTTGTGTGTTGCGCTCTGCATTATTACCTAAAACATTTCTTATATTCCAATATTAGTTAATTATCTTTGCCTACTTGAGTGCTTTAAGTTCTAGTTAACAACATAGAACCTTCAAACAGGTGCGCGCAGTAAATAAATAGTATATTTTCAAATTATATCAATCATGAAATAATCCAAGAATAGATACACAAAATTATAGCAAAACTTCTCTTTATTGATTCTTTCCATGGTTACAGACATAACTCACCCTGTGCACTCAACTACAGGGGTCTATGCACTCAACTGCGGACTATTAGGCCTCTGTGCACACAGCTACAGAGCCTTCTCCTACTCTATGACCCACTCTACACTTTACTCAACCACTTTGACTTCCTTCCTCTATCATCTTCGTTATTCCCCTTTTACACTTAGAGCCTCACTCTATTTATATAATCCCATGGTCCGTGGACCATGGGTAGGTCTATCCAACCAACATTACATTACAAAACTAGGGTGGATAACCCTATGACTCTATCATAATTTTGTGCCCCGTGCATGCAATTCACGGAGCTTTACAAGAAGATTCAATCAAAACTTTGGATTTAAGCCCCAAAACATGCCTTATGGGGATTCCATGCCCAACAGGCCCCCAACATAAACATTGTGACTCACCCTTGAGTCACTCTGTTGGCACGACGATCTTTGCATGAAGTCCCTCCAACTGTTCTTGAACTACACGAAGGTTAGAAACACACTGAGCTGCTACTTGTTGGATCTGCTACATTCATTGTTCCGAGACCTCTGTGTCGGGAGTGATCCTTTGCATCAATGTGTGCATCCCCTGCATTTTTGTGAGCTTGCCTTCAATATATGTGGTGATGGTGAAGGCCTCTTTGATCCAAGGCTGAACGCATGCCTTTAAGACTGCTTCCTTGTGTCATGCCATGTCCACCTGCTCTTTCAGCGCTTTAGCCTACTGCATCCGCGCAAGCCTCTGAGCGAGGGCCACCATCTGTGTAGTTCCTTTGATACTGACGTACTACTATTGGAGTTCTCACTCTTATGTCTCCAAGCACTAGATGTTGGGGTCCTCCTACATATTTTTGAGGCCCTCAAATGATTCTTCCAACATGTTGGTGCAATCTCGCACTACACTGCTAATTTCCTCCAATCCTACTGTGATAGCACTAGCGCACTGTTCTCTGACTTTTGGGGGAGTGGATGGCTGCACCTTTAACCACAGCTTGGTGATCTGAAGGTTTAGCTCCAGCTGAACCTTTGTTATTTCTTCCCTCGCCTCTCAGACCCCTACTGCTAACCTATGGATCGGCGCCTCTGTTGGCATGTCTGCTGGGATGGCCAACTCCTAGATGCTTTGGCAAGCGTCATCTATCACATGCACCAGTTGTTGATTCTACGACACCACTTCATCATGCTGCAAGATTAGTTGTTCCATATTGATTTTTTACTCACTGAGGACTTGCAGTGTGCAGCTCTCCCTAGCTTGCAGCTTTGCAGTTATCCCATCCTGCAACACATATAGGGTCTCTCACAGGAGTGCAGCTAGATTGATACGAAGACCTTTCAGCGCACTAACTGAAGGCCTTTCAACCTCATTTGATGTCACTAGTGCCCCTTCTGGAAGCACTATGGTGTTTGTCATCTGCGCACTCAACATTTGTTCTACTATTCTTGAGCCGACTACAAGGCTGGTTGAAAAGGTACCAACCTGAGTAGGGTGCACCTGTAATTCCTACAACTATGCTCTGAGGGCCCCTTACACAATCTGGTTCTCCTGCATGAAATCTTGGAGAGCCTCATTGGTTACATCGCGCACTGTCTCACTGATGTCATGCAGATCAACTTCAGTTAGGGTGATTAGGTCAATAGACAATTTCAATTCCTTGAGCTTCTTACGTGACCCTGCCCGCTTTGCTAGGTGTTGGCACTTCAACTATGTTGACGTGATTTTTGGGTCTGCACCTCCTTCTGCTGTCTCTGCTTCCTTTTCTTCCTACCCCTGTGTTGTGTGGCCCTTGCCTACCTTCAAGGCTGCCTCCTGTGCTACTGCTGCTGCAGTAGCCTTTTCCTACTCAGCTGCTTTCTATGCTGCGTCCTACGCCGTCCACACTTCCGCTGTTGCTGCTTCCTTCCTTTGCTTTTCGGCCAACTGTGCGATGTGCAACTTGGCCTTGTCTTTCTTTCTTTGCTCCGTCAACTTCTCCATCTTTGCGATGTTTGGGGCACACCACTTTGGTGGCCATGCCTCCAGTACATTAAAAATGACGTCGTATGTGGCTACGAAGGATAGCTTTATCCACTGCTTGATCAGGTCCTTGCACACCCTGATGTAAATGTTATGCATGTCCACTTTGAATTCTGCAAAACTCTACAAACTATGATAGACAGTGGGCGACATATGCAGCTTACGGTTGATCCCCATTCTAAGGTTCATTTCCATGAACACCCAGAAGATTTTACTCTCGCAGATCCTCTTAGCACCTTTTGTTGTCTAAAGTGAAGTGTACTTTGCAGCCTCCGTAAATCCCTGTCAATTATGGGGAATTGACTATCCTCCGACAATTCCCCAACCACGAGCACTATGGAAAGAAAAAGCCATGCATAGTGGAACATTTTTCCCTATTCCTAAGCTTCGCAGCAATTTTCTAAAAACTCTTTGTAGAGGAACTCAGACCAGTTAAACTGGACCCCCTCCGCGCACTGCTCAGCTAGTGCTACCACTGGCGCGGGTACTTCGTCCGTGCAGCACTTGCACATGACCTTTTCTATCAAGATTTGGGTTGCCACATGCACTGCTTTATGCTTGATGTTGGAGATGGCATAGCCCCTCTTCTTATTTTCCAGCTTTTACTTTTTCTTCATGGCCTCCACGATGGCCAAGTCACTTCCCTTTCCTTCCGATATGTCCGTGGGGCCCTCTCCTTTACATGGAAGCCAGGAGATGCAGTGAATCAAGTTTGTCGTGATGGGGATGGACTCCTCCAGCCACAAACACCCATCATGCACTAGGCAAAGCAACTGCATGATGATGAAAATGGTTGTTGGTGCATGGTGGAAGTGCTGCACCCAGATCAGATTCAGTAGCCCAACCTTTTCCGCTCCGCGCAACCACTTCCGCGGCTCTAGTTCTGCAACTCCCAATGCATTGTTTTTCTTGGGCTTCATAAGGTGCATGGCCTCAAGGTGGGGGAACTTCTCATGGTCAACGAGGTCCTAATCTTCAAATTTTAGGCTCAGCATGCATTCTAGGAGTGTGCCCTCAAACATAATGTTGTCTGGGAGGAGCAAGATCTGGAGCAAGCTCTTGGTCTCGTCCAGGTCCTTGGGCACTTTCACCTTCCCTTTTCACGAGGGGACACGAGCATGAAATTTTGTCATGGGGTGCTCAGGCTAAGTGTCTTCCTCAATGCCTTCATCTTCATCCTCTGCGATGATAAGATCCTCCAGATCTTCTTCTTCTTCATCCATCTCTATCGTGATAGCTTCCCCTTCTCCTTCATTGACAGCTTGGTGCACAGCAAGTTTTGCAGGGACACACGTATGAGAACCATTGCTTGTTTGTCCTTCTTGGGTCTTGGTGTACGTGGTGATTTCGATATTTCTGCCACCATCCCAGCTCCTTTCGGAGCATCTCCCATAGCCAGGGCATGCACGACCTCTCCGGCAGTCATTTTGGTTGTCTCTGTAATGTCCTCAACAGTTGCCATCGTATTCATCTAGAAATCTAGCACTGGGGCTCAATCAATTCTCGGCTCACAACAATTAGGGCTCTACTCAATTGCTCAATTCTCAAATGACCAAGTATTGTTTGTTGGGTAGCCCTCTGTACTTTATAGCACTTTTTGAATTTGAATTCAAATGTTCCCCCCAAAACTGGTTCATTAATGCTTCCTTGGTGGTAGATTTTTCCAAATCTTGCCCATAACTCACATCTTAATTGCTTGTCGCCTGCTCCATTTGGTGTCAAGTCGAGCATCCCATCATGAATAGTGACTTCAATAGTCACTTTCTATCCAACCCGCATGGTGACACAACCCCCCATGTGCAGTCGCAAACCTTGTGACTATCTATTTCTACGCACAACTCCAACCTCGCGCAACTTCTGGGTATAGTAGTTTATAGTCCCGCGCTTCCTTTCAACTTCTTGGAGTGCTAAGACTATTCCTCCCTCGGTTAGTCAGGTGGCCATGCCACTTATGTGCAGTTTTCTCCAATCATCTAGCATTCTTCCTGGGAAATACCTACCTTTTACCATTACTGGTGGCGTCGCGCACCTTATCCTCTGTAGTGCATCACCCTGGTTAATTCTCTTAGTAATATGTGGTCCAAGCCAAGGCATCAGACTAATCAATTTGTAGTGATAGTCCTCAAACTTGTCAACATGATCGTGCACACCCTATTTTATTACCATGGTCTTCTTATCGAGAAACACACCCCTTATCTCATCTTCCAGCTCCTTGACTTCGGCTTCTACCAAAGCGCTTTTCCTCCTTAATCGTACCCTTTCATTTTCAAGTTCTTGGAGCCTAAAATTTCCTTTTTGGATTTCTTCCTCAAGTCCCATGTTTCCTACTTCTTGCGGTTATCTGATCCCTTCTTTCCAGGCTCCACGAACCATCGTATCTACTGGTGTTACTATGCATGGACTAGGCTTTTCATGCTCCATGGGGATTACAGCATTTGCTTCATACTTCAACTTTGGAGGTGCCCACGTGGTCAGGGTTTTGTACACGATCCTATATGCCCAGAGAACCGCTAGTACGTGCAGGTCCCAGTCAACCTGCTTCACATGGTGGACTGTGTTCAGTGCTTTGTGTACTTTGTCAAAAGCTTCTGTACGAATATGCTTATGCTCACTTGGTCTTACCATACTTCCTGGTCCCAAATGGAGGGGTCATTTGTGCCATTATCTTGCCCACACCCACATCTCAATCATGTCTCTAATCGTGAGTACTATGTGTATTCCTCCAAGTTTCGTACCATATGCTTGTACCCACCTGGAAAGGTGGGTGCATGGGCCATTTTGTCCATCATACTTGCCTTTTAACCACTTCTGATGCTTCCCAAATTGGAGGCACATCATCCTTCCATAGTCATGCCAATCCTCAAAAATCTTCTAGTGTGTGCCCCACCACCTTGCAGGCATAGCACGTAGTACCCATTTCAAAGTGCCTAAACAATGTTGTTCCGGCACTTCTCCTTCAAATTTGTTCAGGAACTCCTCCACTTCACCTAACCCATATGTAGGCAGATCTCTTACCTTTGTTGCTACGCAACGCAGCAACCTTGTTACCATGTTATAGTTCAACGTGGTTACCTTGTGTAACCAATTCTGCCATTGTTCTATCTCTTTGTCAGAATCTGATGTACAGGAGCTTTCATGCTCCCACGAGATTCGACCATCCACGGTTGGATTTACCTAGTCTTACTTGTGCACAGTTATCTTGTAGATACAATCTAGATCATTGTCGTTGTCATAGTCAGGCACTAGATTTGTGTAGCGTGATCCTTCCGCAGGGTCTAAAGGTACCACTATGCGCAGTGACTTTTTCTCAAAAATCATCTTGCACTTCTTTAAATTTTTCACTCCATTCATGCCAGTGGCCCAATCTATTCCTACTAGCGTGGGATAGGGATTGTTGCCATCAACAATCTCTATCACTTTGAAATCTTCTAGCGTGCTTACTCCTTCGATATCTACTATGATTCCCTGCAATCTCCCCATAGGTAAGATCTTTTGCTAGTTCGCCATTCGTAGTTGGATAGGAGACCATTGCAGTGTAGACTTGCCCATGCACTCCCATGTCTACTTTGGTAGGACATTCGCGTCCAATCCTAGATCTAGAATCACTTGATCCATCTCATATTCCCTAATCTACATGGTCAATCTCATCTCCCTTCCTGTTCGTGTCATGTGCTTCTCGACCTTCCGGACTACGCGCGATTCTCCTGGCGTAGTCCTGGCACATCTACTTATGAGTTCTTGCAGCCCCTTCATAGCATTACTGTCGCACAACAGCTTCATGCATGTCTCCAAGAATGTAGTGAGCATCGATGGGCCCATTTCCAGCTCTAGCATGTCTTTACTTCCTGAAGTGGAGACATTCGTGAAGCTCCTCTTAGCTTCCATGAAGGTCTCCTTAGCATGCTCCAAAGCAAATTTTGGTTCCTTCATTCGGGCTTTGCAAACCCAAGTACTTTCTTCAGGCTACTTGCCTTTGTCATCCCCTATTGTAATACCACTTCAGAGCACGATATTTACATTGGGGTCTTCCTCACGTGGCTCAGACCTCATCATTTGTAGGTTCTTAGTCGGGGGAGGCTGGAGTGCTCCTTTATTGCAAAACCTCACTATCAGTGTGGGACAGTCCTCCGTCTCATGATCAAACTGCATAAAATATAATCATAATGGTCTCATTGGATTTGTACAATCGCAAGCATAATTCCCCAGCCCTTCAAAATTGTAACATATCAGCTATCTGCGACCTCTTCCTGGCCCTATTCTACCTCGGCCTCATTCGCGCCCCTGAAATCCAATGCGCACCATTCCTACGTTTTGATCAAGGGGCCATGTTTCGGGCTGAACTCTATAGGTAGGAGTCTGATCCATCATCAGTTCATAACTACTATAGGTGCACTCATCATTGCCTACTGACCTATAGAAATTACAGAACCACTACTAGGAATTTTGCGTATACTTCTGTAGTAGATGGTAGTTATCTGTAGCATGTTTTCCTCCTATCTGACAAATCGTGCACCATAATGCAGGCGCTACGCTTGGTCCTACCTATGCCTCCGGTCTCAATGGCATTGGTCCTCCTCCTGTGAGGTAATTCGTGAACACCAGGTAGTGGTCCTTGTTGTTTCCATGGACTTTGCAATTTACGCACCATACCTCGTCACGCACTTCTGGATGAGTCGTCCTGCCTTGTTTCAAACTCTGCATCTCTAGGCACAAGTTTTTCAACTGCACATGAATCTGCTAGACTCCCAGGTTAGGATCTTGTATCTGAGTCTCGTACAATCTCATTGTAACCTCCAAAGCCTTAGCCCAAGTGGTTAGCCTTTATTACGACAACTCTTTCCGTAGATGCCGTGTTAACGAGGCTACAAACCATTCACAGTGTTTCCCATCTGTTAAGGTCATGTTTGCTTTGTGAATTGTGCACTTCAGTCTTTGATCCAACTCCCATAGGGTTTCACTTGGTAGCATGGTGATTTCCTTGAATCCAATGATCGACTGTGCCTCTAATTTTGCCCTGCCAAATTCCTTGTTTAGCACAGCTTGGATATCCAGTATCCCCACATTTGTATTTTCATTGGAATGCTTAAGGTACCAGGTCATCACGCGATCCTGTAAAGCACTGACCAACGTTGCCTTCTTTATATTTTCATCCATGACACCCTGTGCTTCCCATACAACTCTTATCACAAACCAAAATTGGTCTGGATCTTCATTCCCTACTACCTTGAACATTGGTAGCTTTATCATGCTGGCCATACTGCTTTGCAGTGGTGGCGGAGGTGGTATGAGCGAAGTCAGGGGTGAATATGGTGAAACTGGTGGTGGTGTGGGTGGGGGTGGTATGTGCAGAATTCTCTTCTTTATCATATTGATCATACATCTTGGTGAAACCTTCGCGATCTCCTCTTCACCCCCTCATGGAGGTGAAATCAAGGGGCTAGTTTCTAGTTCTGTGCTACCTTCATTTTTGTAGATCCTCCCACTCCATGTAGCCCCAAACATCAATTTATTTGCATAACCTGCTTTTCACATAATAGAATTTTAATCCAAATGTTAAAATATTTAACATACTTACTTCGTGACCCCTTGAGGAAGCGTCATTCTACCTCGCTATAGCTGATTGAAGTATCTACTGCAAATTTGGTGATGAACCCTCCTATGATTCTATCCAGCCAGTGATTGGTAGTATGCACGATCTTATCTTTCGATGCTTCCAGTCTGTGCACCAATTTTGGAGTCCACACAATAGGTTTGTTGAGTTTACACCTTCCTTGGCTATCTGCTAGCGTCGCGATCCACTCGTACAACTCAGTAGGGAAGGATGCAAAGAAAATTTTGTGGATTTCTGTATATAAGTAGCAATCTAACCACTCTTCCTCTAATAATCCCATATTCCTGTTTTCCTATGTCGTGAACTCTTGAATCTTTCTGTCCAACCACTCTTCAATTCCTTTCTTTTTCTAATTCAAATGATACAACATCAGACATCTCTATGCAAATCCCGGTCCCTGCAACAGAACCATTTGTTGGATTGTTGGGGCCTAACCCAGGTTCGGAGTTAATTAGCCAAAAAAATCCAGGTACTACTCGCCCTTTCACCAACAGTTCGTGGAGTGCGGACTGAGGTCTCACCCGAAGTAGTATGGAAGGGTGCTAGAACCAGGTTTCTGCACCCTGGAGATGTCTGATGAGTTCGACTGGTCTGCGGTTTGTC
>Ga0115851_101956_pt1 | contig 10942 bp, 13 predicted proteins | sample InSIn2gowninarea_FD_83865 | JGI IMG/M metagenome (GOLD analysis project Ga0115851, IMG submission 83865)
CTAGTTGTGATGTGGCATGCACTAAGGAAAATTTTATGGAAGCCAAGAAAATCTTTGCTGAGGCTTTCACCTCAGGAAGCCAAAATAAAGTGGAAGAAATGCGTGTGCCTACAGAGGTTGATTTTGAAGTAATAGAGATCATTGATGACATTAATCCATACCCCATGCTCCTTGTAATTGATTGGGCCATTGACATTAATGTATTCAACAACTTAAATAAGAGGAAAATGTCATTTGAAAAGAAATCTGTTCGAGTTGTAGTGTCGTTGGACCCTATAGAAGGGGCATGCTACACTGAATTCGTCCATGATTATGAAGAAAGTGAAGATGACTTAGATCAGATCTACAAAATAATAGCATGAGATCAAGACTAAATCAATCCAACAACAGATGGATGGATTGCATGGGACCAAGAGAGTTCTTAGACCTTGGATTCAGATGAAGTGTTGGAGCATTGGAAGAATCGGCTGGATCAAGTATCATCACTTCGCTACAATATGATGACTACATCGCTACACTGGGTTTCCTCAAAGGTAAGAAATTTACCTTATTATGATGGTTTAACTAACATGGATAAGCTTTTGATGTGTTTGAGAGTGAATTCCCTGAGCATCACCACTTTCAAGCGTTAGATTTGGCACTGCGTGCTACACACGCACGATGGTGGGATATGAAAAAGGATAGACTTGATGGATGGTAGGATTATATAAGGATGATGATGTTGTAGTTTGGTCGGCCTAAGACTTGTTTGAGTGAGAAATATGATGAAAGGGATGATCAGTGTGATAACCTAGCGAAATGGACTAAATCTTATGGAACAAAGCCACAGCTAGAATGGGTACACTTATTTTTCTATACTCTAGATGTAATTCCCATGAACTGGTATTTGGAAATAGAGCTCTACCATGGCAGCCGAGAATGGGATATATTGATGGAAGGATTCTTATTGACCTTTAGTTTTGAAGATGGCTTCACAAGAATTGATGAAGGCTTACAAGAGATTAAGGCAATGATCTTCAAAATGTTGCAAGAACCTTCGGAATGGATCCAAGCATATTGGTGAACCCACCTATGCCATGTGATGGAATGTTATAATGTAACCATTGAGGAGGAACATGCAGATCCAGGAAATATCAATATTCAAGAAGTGGAAGGGCATCACATAGTCGAGGGCCAACAAATAGACAACTTGGACATCACCACACCATTAAAAACAAAGCAAGTAAATATTATCATTGAAGTAGAACTGAAGATTGAAAAATTAGAGATTACTGGGATGATGCTACTATGGATAAAGTTGCAGAGCTACACCGCGAATATTAGCACCTATTTCCTACCAAATTTTTAGATTTGAAGGGCATAGTAGGAGACTTTGGCATTATGAAAATCACTTTGAAGTCAAACGCGAAGCCTATAAATAGAGGCCATATCGCCTTAATCCTAAATACAAGGAAACAATTCTCTTAGATTTGCTTAAGATTTTGAAGCCGACATCATAGAACGAGTTGAAGAATCTGATTGGGTGAGCCCAATGGTGGTTCACGAGAAGAAACAAAAGGGTGAAATAAGGATTTGCATGGATCTGCGAAAGCCTAACGATACATGTGCCCACAATCCATTTCTGACACCTTTTAGTGATGAGGTTTCAGACAATGTTGGAGGGTAGGAGGCCTACTCATTCACTGATGGGTTTTCGGGTTATCACTAGAGTAAGACCACGCCTGAGGATAATAGAAAAATTACCTTCGCCATGGAATGGGGGTTTTTTCAATACACTATGATGCCATTTGGACTCAAGAATGTGTCTACAATATTTATCGTGTCGTTCAAGGAGTTTATTCATAAATTCTTAGAAGTGTACTTTGATGATTAGATGGTGTTTAGACTAGTAAAGCGCCATGTAGCAAGTATGTGCTTGATGTTGGATACATGTCGTAGATACCAGATCATGTTGAATCTGAAGAAATGCATATTCTATGTTCCCTTCGGAATCCTCCTTGGTCATGTGGTGTGCAAGCAAGGGTTGATGGTGGACCCTACTAAGATTGCGGTGATAGTTAATCTGGAGGCCACAATGAATGTAAAGCAGTTGTGTGTAATGTTGGGACATATGAGATATTACAGAAATTTTATCAAGGCATATGCTTAGATTACTATGGCTATGGAGAAGCTACTATAGAAGGAAACAATATTCTGTTGGGATGAAGAATGCCAACACAGCTTAGATCTTTTGAAAGAAAAAATGTTCACCGCACCGATCTTGGTATTACTGGATTGGAAGAAGGAATTTCATGTACAAGTTGATGCCTCTTGCATTGCACTGGGTGTAGTGTTAATGCAAGCCGGTGAAGGAGAAATAGACCACCCTATAGCCTTCACTAGTAGGAAATTATTGAAGGTCGAGAAGAAATACTCAACAACAGAGTGCGAAGGATTGGCCATTCTGTACGCGCTGCAAAAGTTCAGCCACTATTTATTCGGAGGGCATTTGAAGATGTACACGGATCATTCTACCTTGAAATACCTAGAAATAAGCCTATGTTGCGAGGGAAGATTTGTTGATGGTTGCTACTATTCCAAGAGCATGACTTTGAGGTCATTGTGAGGCCATGGAGGTTGAATGCAGGACCTGACCATCTGTCACAGATCGAAACTTAAGAGGAGCCTAATAATTTGGAGGAAGCATTGCTAGACATGTAGCTCATCGTGGTGCACATATCGGACAATCATTTTGTAGATATTATTCACTTTTTGACTACAGGAATGGCATCGAAAGGGTATACAAGTCAGTAAAAGAAGGAGTTATTAGTGCGTGCGACAAACTTTTCAGTAATTGCAGGACATCCATATAAGATGGATACATATGAGATATTAAGAAGATATGTGCCAAATTTTGAGAGAATTAACATTCTCGTTGAAGCTCATGGAGGATCTACAGGAGGAAATTATGCATGAAAGGTGACTATGTAGAAGATTTTGCATGCATGTCTATGGTGGCTTACGGTGCACAAGGATTCTAAAATGTATTGTATGGCATGCGATTTGTGTCAGTGAACAAGCAACCCATCACGAAGGGATGAATTGCCATTATAACCTCAAGTATAATTACATCCATTTGAAAAATAACGATTGATTTTTTTGTGCCAGTTCAACCCCTACAAAAGAAAACTAATGCGTGCTATATCATCACTGTGACGGAATATCTAGTCAGACGAGCATAGGCACAATCGGTTAAGGATTGTATAGGGGCTACAACAATGAAGTTTTCTTTTGAATATGTCTTAACAAGGTTTGGCTACCCCAAAGTGTTGATGAGTGAAAGAGGTACACACTTTCTAAATGAAACGATCACTGTGCAAACAGAAGAATTTTAGGTCCACCATCAAAAGAGTTCATTGTATCACCCACACACCAATGGAAATATTGAAGCATTCGACAGGATTTTGGAAAACACACTAGCAAAGATTTGCAACACATAGTGAAATAACTAGGATGTTCATGTACCTGCAGTACTATGGGCATATAAGACTGCTTGCAAGAAGTTGACAGGACAAACACCATTCAGATTGGTCTATGGTGTGGAAGTTGTGATGCCAATGGAGTATATCATACCCAGTCTGTGAATGCAAGCTCTCGAAGGTATGGTATATTGTGAAGCCTTGGAGGAATATATCGCACAAGTGATGGAGCTTGAAGAGGACCGATACTTGGCTCCGTTCCATCAGCAAGTACAAAAGGAACGTGAAAAATTGTGGAGCAATCATGACATCAAGATTTGCACATTCAAGGTAAATTACATTGTCTTATTATATGATAGTAAGTTCAGTAAGTTTCTGGGAAATTTCAGATGCATTGGATGGGGGGAAGATGATGAAGATACAATCTATGAAGCTACACAAAGGAAGCTGTACTATGGAGGTAGGTACCACGTAGCACACCAAAAGAGTGACTGTTGGAGTCACTATTCATGACTTGACAGCCAGAAGATGGTTAAGAGGAGCAGGATGGAAAAATTTAAGGTAAAAATATTTCAATATCTATGGCCAAAACAACATTAATTTTCAGAATTCGGGGGCAAAGGTCACATTTGAATTCAATATCCCCTATAAATTACATGTGCCGGTCCAACAGAGAACACTTTGAACCCTTGGAGTTTTTGATGAAATTCGATGTATTTCAATTATGAGCCAACTATTTTGGGAGGAATTCTTCACCCACACAGACATTTCCCTGGAAGTTCATGAGCTATTTATGTAGAGGATGACAGCCACAAATGTCATTGAGGCTTTGAGTTCAGAAGCATACATATCTAATGCCCCAAGACTCGAACCATCCAGTGTTGAAGCTCTGCCTGCGGTGCCTACAGCGCCGAGGTCACCAAGGCCAAAAAAATCCATCGTGAAAGAAAATAAACTTGCTGCAAAGGAAAAGAATAAAAAGTTGGAGCAGTTTTGTGCTTTCCAAAGGAACCATACTATGACACCAACCCAAAAGAAAGATAAACAACTAGTAAAACATAAGCAGAAGGTTGTAGACCTAGAGGCGAAAGAAGCCCAACGAACGGAGGATATCGATGCTCAAGGTGTAGAGCCCATAACAAAGCTCCTTGGGTATATCCCTCTGAGAAATTTACCATCTCCATACCCTTGCTACCTAAGCAGGTTCCTTTTGAAGGTCCATGGCTCGCGCGAGTCCCGTTATTGAAGATGCAAGACTGGGACCTGGTGGATCATGCTAAGTTCCCACACTTAGTGATGGATAACTTCATGAAGCACGTGTATTATGAAGAAATGAGTGTGGTAGCCATGGAAACAGAGGAATGGGTCTACGATGTTTAGAAGTCTAGGTTGCTCAACTTGCTTTAGGTGCCACATTACCACTGCATCTCCATTAACACAATTTTCATAGTCATCTTCACCCTTTGATTAATAATGAGTGTTTATGGCTAAGAGGGCCTATACCCATCACATATATGCTTACTCATAGGATTACACACCTACCTTATGAAGGTTTGAACCCGACCAAGGATTTTGGTCAAAAGACGAGGGAGAAGGAGCTTGCTGAGCGGATGAGGAAAGATTATAAACTTGTAAAGAAGTCACATGGGTACTCAATTTTGTATATCTCAAACCCCATAGTTCAGTTGGATGGGTAGATATTGGTAGGAAAGGTGATGAGCAAGTGTCGTTCGGATGAAGTTTTGGTGCCCATAGTGTCCCTAATTTCTCAATGCGTGAATGACGTCCTGTTCAACTGGTCCAAATACCTATGCTAGGAATTCCTCACGCATTTCCGCAAGGCCTACGAAGAGACCAAGTGGTTTCATTACACTTGATTACTGCTCTTGATTATATTGGTTGCATGGGAACTATTGGAGGATATCCAATTTCCTCCGCTGGAAGAAGGATTAGCAGAGGCAGCACAATTTCCCTCCCTGTGGGCTACAAAGGACCCTCCTTGGATCCAAAAAACAATAAAATTTTGGGTCCTGATGGAAATCGAGTCTTCACATGATGATTACGCAGCGCTCAAGGTTGTCCCCAACCTTGTACATGTAGTTGTTAGCCTATGTGACCTTCAAGGCTGACTTTCATCAAGTATATATCCAACCACGGAAGGATCCACCACAAAAGTGGCATGATTTTCCATGCTTGGTGATAGAGACCGATGTGCAAGAGGTGGCTAGCTGAGTGGCAGCTAAGCAAGCTGTACAAAAAAAGAAGGATGCTCCATAGAAGGCTCGGAATGAAAAGGAATGCATTGCCAAGAAAAAGGTGGAATAGGAGCAATGCAAGACCCAGAAAGGTGACAAGTCAGCTTTGCGGGAAACCTAAATAGAAGCAAGGTAAGGCGATGGAGACGAAGAAGGGCAATGCACCCCCTTCATTCTAAAAAGGCAAGAATTGGAACAACACACTCGATTGAGGAAGAAGTAGAAGGGTCAGAAAACACAGGTTGATTCCATGGTGCTCACTGAAATTGATCTGGATGAAATTGGTGATAAAGTTAGCGATGCCACAACAAAAGTATTACAGTAGTTGGAACAACAGTACATACAAACATTGGGAGGAGTCTAGAAGGATCATTGAGAGATGCAGCTCCAAGTAGCCAAGATCCAAGAAGATCTGATGAAAGTGAGCGACACAGTAGGCAGTTTGGTGCGAGCTCAAAGTACAGGCGTGAAGATAATTTAGTGGTCGTCGCAAGATGTGCCAGTCTTCCCCTTGCTTGCAGGTTCAGTCTACACTGACACCGAGGAACAATGTACCGTCCTTGATAGAATCCCAAAGATGTGCCTTAACCTTTTCGTGATGCAACTAGAGTCATTGCATGCACTATTACATGGAGTTGTGGAGGAAATTCACATCTGGGAACATCGACCACTTAGTTTTGTCAATGAAATCAAGGTTAATAATCAATAGCTCCTTTCAAAGAAGATGCAGTTTCTACAATACAAGGAGGTGCTTGAAGTGCACCGTTCATGACTGGAGTTAGTAGTTGTGGAGGCATGAAAAACAATGGCTAAGCTTTATATTCTCGAGGATGCATAGCTAGAAGCAAAGATTAGAAAATTAGCTGCTAATTTTCGCGAGGCCAAAGTTGTGGTTAAACGGGGTCCTGGAACAATGTGAAGCTACGATCAAGGAAGGATTGGCTACTCTGGATGCCACAGGCTCTAGATGCATAGCAGTATTTGAGAAATCCATGGAGTTGGTCACCAATATGTACGAGGACACAAACTTTTAGAAACTAAATACATAGATCAGGGAGTTGCAGTCGCAGTATAGCGAGGTTAGGGCAATGACATGCTCAATCACCCTAGAACAATTCCTTGCAAAGTTACAGGAGGGGATGCAGCTCCTAGCACAGGTAGAGGTGGCACAGAAGAAGGAGGCCTTGCTAAAGGCCAAACTGGAGCCATGGTTGGAAGAATATTATTAGATCACAACAACCATCCAGGATAAGCTAAAGATCTTGCAACAGATGCAACAGACAATGAGGTTGGCTACAAAAGGACCAGTTACAGAGAAGCTAGTTGAAGAGTTCAAGTAGTAAGCCACATAGAGCATTGTCTAAGTTTTTATAGTTGAGGCGGAGCTAGGGGATCTTCGTAGAAAGATCGCATCGCCATCTGAGAGACTTGAGGGCAAGTCATGATCTTTGTGTTGGTGTAATAGGGGTCCCTTAGGTTAGTTTTGTGGTTAAAATAATCCAATTTTTATGTAATTTTTGTAAATGATGTAAAGTCTCTGCGGTTTTTTGATTCAGAGTGCGTAGATGGTAAGGAGTCAAAGGGGTTATAGAACCTTGTTTATGGAATGTTTGGGTTGGATTTGAGACCCAACCATGGTCTATGAACCATGGGATAGTATGTGAAAGGCTATAAGTAGGTGTGTCTTAGAGAGTCGAAGGCATAGTCTTGGATGTAATGGGTGAGTAAGGGAAAAGTGATAACACAGAGAGTAAGTTAGATAGGAGAGAAAGGATCTACAGTTGAGTGCATAGAGGCCTAAGTAGAGTCCATAGATGAGTCTGTAGAGTGGTTTTGGGTCAGTAATACAATATTGAAGATAAATAAAGAAGATTACCGAAGGAATACTATCTATATCTATTTTTTTATTTACTTTTGTTTACAAAATATGCTATGGATGAAGAATGTGTTTATGAAATATTGATCTCATGATGTGTGATTCACTTGAATAAGTGTTAATAGATGAACACAATTCATGTTAAGTACTTTCACAAAGACTGTGATGAATTATGTTATGTTTTCTAATTAACCTAAGTAGTATTGAGCGAGCGTTAATTTAGGATTATTTCTTGGTGCATGTAAGTGTATAAACCAATTGTTAAGGGCATGCAAAGACCAATCGTAGACCTTTGTGAAGGTCTAGAAGCAGTTTTAACAAATTTCTAGTACCAAGCCCTAACGGCTTATAGATCTGGGGGAAGGGAAATCCATGGCATTAAAAGACATGACACTGATCTCTGGATGCAGAAACTTGGTTCCAACCCATACTGCTTCGGGTGAGATTGTAGCCTACGCTATGCAGGTTTTTTCCATAAGGGTTAGTAGTGTAGGGTTTTTTTAGTTGGCATAACTAACTCTGAACCTAGGTTAGCACCCCCTAAGCCAACACCTAAACTTTTTCATACTCGAAGTATCATTTGAGTTCTCCAATCCAATCGATGAGCACACCAACTCTCAAATTTCCATCATAATAGGAAACCTAAACTCTTGCACTACCTCTATTGCTCAAATATGAAATCAACCTCATTTTTGGGTCTCCTACCTTAGTGTCCTATACTTCACATATTTATTATTTAGGCTCAGAATCTACCTTTGCATCTCCATTTCTTCTATGCTCCATCCCTTCTATTATTTCATTGTCTTAACTCTTCTAGATCTTGATTTCCTGCACCTCCTTGTCCTTCTCCTCTTCTCCTTGATCGCATCCTTACAAGTTGTAAATGTATCACCAACATCCACAAACCTCAACCTAGGCTTTATGACGAACTTGTACCTTCAGTATGCTTGTTATGCAAGCACTGACAAGGTTTCCTAGTCAATTGTTACGTAATGTAACTGAAGCGGAAAATCTCAGAATGAATCTCACTATGACACCACTTGAAAGAGTCTAAGTACTGTGGTTTTTACAACACCCACCGAATTTGAATTTTCGTTATAGAGCGCATAACCCTGCAATTGGAGTTTGGCTACTAAAGTAATTAATTCAAATGACAAAATAATAGATCACAATAGATAGAGTAATTCAAGTCTACTCACGAAAAAACATTGAGTATTTCAAATATTTTTTTGCAATCATTCAAATGTATTATTATAGACAAGAAATTGGATTAGATAATAGCATCCTCAAAGCGCTTGAAATTTCCACGTTATTACACAACACACAACAACTAGACAACTTCCTGATTCGCATATAAGCTAATCATGCTCTCTAAAAAATTTATAGCAACCAAAACAATGCCAAGAATCCAACATCCAAACATCACAGAACCAAGAGGCAGAAGAAAAATCTTGAATGTAGAAAAAATTCCCTTTCTTTCCTTTCTCTCGGAATTTAGCTTCACACTCCTGACTTTTTCGCATTCAACTAAAATAAATCACTCCCCCTACTGCTAACCTCTTCTCCTTCCAAAACTAAATCAACTCAATACGTTTTAGGATTTAGAAAAAAAAAATTGTAACCTTTGTCCTATTCATAACACATCTAATAGCGGTTGAAATTTAGCAGCGCATCTAAATAATTGATAATTTTTTGCTGTGTCATCAAATCCATGCAACAAGAGTATCAACATGCAATCCTAGGAGTTTTAGTAACTCGAGAGAAATTATAAATTTCATAAAATGTAGCTACAGGAGTAGAAGAAACAACCAGTTGGGTATATGAACAACTAATATAATATGTGTATCAACAATTTAAAACACTTCAAAGCAACAACACTTACTACAAACTCAACAAAAACTTGCTTATGGTTGATTAGGATTACCCAAGGCCAAGGATGCTCCTACATAAACCTGTAATTCCGAAGGAATGATTTTTAGTACAGTATATCATTGGAAATACCTCAGGGAGCTCTACACAACATTTCTATTTGTAGAATATTTTAAGCATAATAACTTCATCAAAAACTTGAGTAACTTCAAGAAATGATATCGTCATGGATCATTCAACTTCTTTTGTCATGAAGCATGATCCAGCTACTACCATCCATACATCCTCTTTAAAATCAATTGCATATTTCTTCTACCAATGACAACACTATGTGCAACATTTTTATGAATACTAGAAATAAAATCACAACCATGCCATATGTTTCCTACTATAGATCTCACTCTATATTGAAGCTTTCATTCTAGGTGTGAATTAGGATTTGTTGTTCATGATTGATTAATATCACTTCAAAATTGAAGCCTCAGTATCGATCACTTATACCATTATTTTGAATAAGGTGTAGCCTTAAATATATATAACTAGGGAAGGTCAACATCATTTTGAACATATATTGACTATGGAATTTTCATTTAGAAAATTATGATAACACTTTACAAAAATAAAAATATATTCAGCCACATAGGGCTGCACATTTTTTAGCATAAATACATAATGTAGCAAGACATGAATATAGTACATAATGTGACTTAATGGCTACACTACCACAAAAATATACTTTCACCCTATTAGGGTCCCACCCTAACCCCCTTATTTATGTAATGGGATCGCGTCATAGTCAAGAGTCAATAAAGCCCATATTAATATTTGTAAGTGGTTAACCTGCAATTAATGACGGGACCACAATTAGTTGCAAATGGGTCGTAGTATTAGATAGATGGTATTAATAAAACCCACGGTATTGATCCGTGGTATTGCATGTATGAGTCATATATAAAGGATAGAGACTCCCTGCGAGGAGCATCATGTCTTATTTTGTAATTGAGCTCTGCTCTATTGGAGGTTGCCCCCTCGAAGAGGCAGGTGAACATTACTCTTTGAATAATAAAATCATTGTTGTTCTGTGTTTTGGGTATCTTTCTTCGGATATTCTGTATTTGGGTATCATTTTGTAGGTTAAGAGCATAACAAGTGGTATCATATCACTTTCCAGGGCTGGTGGGATCTCCATTTCTTAGAAAATTTATTTATTTTTGCTAGAGACGTGTTCCGGTGTCTTTAAACCATAGGATCTGTCATTGAGTGCACAAACCTGCGGATTTGGGGAGGCCTGCACGCAGGAAATACAAGAGGTGGTCATGTCTGTTGGACTCCCTTGTAATCCCTGTGGGTACCCCTTCGAGTAGTAGAACATTAGAGAGAACCATGCATGGACTGTCTTCCAAGTACCCTCTGGGTATATCAGAAGCCCCCTAGGCTCCCTTGAAACCTCGCCATAGATAAACCGTCGGCTGTCTTGCGGCCAA
>Ga0115851_101792_pt2 | contig 10940 bp, 8 predicted proteins | sample InSIn2gowninarea_FD_83865 | JGI IMG/M metagenome (GOLD analysis project Ga0115851, IMG submission 83865)
GTTGTTGCTTCTCCCATTGGAAAACTTGCCTCTTGCCAATTACATCATGTAAAGGTGAAGCAATATGAGAAAAATCAACAATAAAATTTCTCAAATATTGGAAAACACGTAAGAAATTCCTTACTTCAGTTACCTTAGATGGCCTTGGCCAATCTACTATAGCACTTACTTTACTAGTATCTATCTTAAGTTGTCCATGACCAATAACATGGCCCAAATACACAAAAGACTCTTTGCCAAACTTACATTTTGAATGTTTCAATAATAAATTATTCCTATGCAAAGTTTGAAACACTTGTATAATATGTATAACATGTTCTTCCCAAGTATAACTATAGATAAGAATATCATCCAAGTATACAATAATAAAAGAATCAATAAATGGATGAAGTACATCATTCATTACCCTCATGAAAGTAGATGGTGCATTGCACAAATCAAAAGGAAAAACAAGCCACTTAAATAGGCCTTGTCTTTTCTTGAAGGAAATATTCCATTTGTCCTCCTCCTTGATTCTAACTTGGTGATATCCACTCCTCAAGTCCATTTTTGTGAAGAATCTTTCCCCTTACAACTGATCCAAAAGATCATCTATCCAAGGCAAATGATAGCATTTTTTATGGTGATTTATTTTAATGCTCTATAGTCAATGCACATTCTTCAAGTTTGATCCTTCTTGGGAACCATAATAATAGGTGATCCACATGGAGATGTACTTGGTCTCATCACTCTTTGATCAACCAATTCCTGAATCTGCCTCCTTATCTCTCCTTGCTCCAAAATTGATTACTGATACAAAGCTATGTTGGGAAATGAAGCATAAGGTAATAATTGAATATCATGTTGTATATCCCACATAGGAGGTAATCCCTATGGCTCTATAAATAATTCCATAAATTCCTAAACCAAATCTTACATCTATTCCTCTCTTTTGCATATTGTTGGCAACTTGAAATCAATATTGCATGTTGTTGATAGCATGAGATTCACCTCACCTGAGGCTCTTGTTTTCACCATGATCAAAACAAACATTTTAGAAGCATTTACAAGATGTTTACCTGACTGGAAGTGACCAAAGCTAATTTTTTCCTGCTTTTATGTGCACTAGCTAGAAACATCTTTCACCAATCATAATTTATTCAATCTTCTTTAATAATTGCCATCTCTATCCCACATGTAAGGGTTACCAAGAATAACACCACAAATTTCTAAAGGAACAACATTAACCACAACTTCATCAATGTACTTTGCACAAATAGCAAATTTCAACTTACATTTCTTAGTGACTTGCAAACTAGCATTATGATGCACCCAACCCAAAGGATATGGATTTCGATGGTTGAAAGTTTCCAATCTCAAATTACTTACCATAGTCTTTGAAATCAAATTTGCTTGAGAACTCAGATCAATAATGCAATGTACTTTGGTTTTCTTAATTTGGATTTTGAGGTGGAATAATTGAATCCTTTGCTCTTTAATGTCTTGAGATTCTTCAATATTTTGAATGGTAGAACAATTTACTCTCTCATCAACATCTAAATTACCCTCAATATCATCACATCTAATAACCATAGCATTAGTTTTCTCCTTATTCTTATGCTTATATGTACGTAATTCTGGATGTAATTTCTAACATTTATCATCAACATGACCATCTTTATCACAATGAATACAATGTCTACCATCACCTTCTTTCTTTTAAATATTATTAGTCTTAGTTTCTTGCTTACCTTTTCCTTTATCTTGAGATTTACCTTTCTCTTATGTTCATGATTAAGAGTTTCTACATAGCTTTCCCACCAAACTATAGCATGTCTACTCATCTTGAATCTAGCAAAAGAGATTTTATCAACATCATTTACAATGCCATGAATTTAGAAATAAACCTCTAATTATTTTAACCAATTGTTCACCTTTTCTGCATCAACCCCTCCTCCAAAAGTAGGAATGTCTACTTTGGCCTCCACCTTAAATGGAACTCTATTTGATGAAGATGATGAATTAGGTATCCCAACTACCTCATGATATCTCTGATTGACATTTGCATTTGTTCCAAAAGCTAACAACTTAGCCAATCAAGCCAAATGATTCTCCATTGCCAAAAACCTTCTTTCAAAATTAGTATCCATCATGGTATGTATAGGTGACTGTTTCTCCTTTGCATTTTCTATTTCTCTTTCTCTACCCCATTAACCAATCTCAGGATCCTCTAGAATCAACTCAAGCCTTTGAGATGACCTTCCAAATATCTTATTTCATGATGTTGGCTATGTGGAATTCCAAAAATTCTAATGCCAAATTTTGGTAGCACAAGATCTGATACCATGTGATCCATAATCATCAAATGCTTATTGCATACTCGGATCCTCACTTGTAGATTCAAACAAAAATAGTTAACCATTATGAGATCATAATAATTGCATATAAATTAAAAATTGCATAATGCATATCACAAACTAGCAAATCTTAAATACACAACAAGATCAACATAATGATTTACCCTGGTTCACCCAATGTGGGCTAATCCAGCATGGAATTGGAGCCTTCTCTTCTCATTTTCTATGGACATTACAATCTTACATGCATAGAGAAATACCATCAACACAATGGCAATACAATCTTCTACAATTACTATAATCTCCTACAACAAGAAGAAAATACAATCTCAAAACTATAGAACTCTGGAATGACTCTTGGCCTTCGTTCAAATCCTACAATCCCAAAATCTACAAACTCTCAAAACTCCCATTGAAGAAACAAGGGGGGTGGCATGCTCTTTAATAAGCTTTGAATTGCCTTAGAAATGCCTTCTTAACATCAATTATGGAAGTTGAAATAGTTTCTCTGCCCAACACATCGATGTCCCTTCAACTCCCACTGCTAACTCATCAAATTGTATGCTGATTGTGGTCTAGATTTAGATTTTTGCACATTATTGGTGGCCCAAAATTGAATGCTGATTAAATCCAAATTTTGATCTTCAGTATATCTCCAAGAATAGGTACCTCTATACTAAGTACTACTCTTGAAAAGATAACCTGACTTGATCCAATTTAGATCAATATTTCTCTTACTTATCTCAATACAGATGATGTGGAGCTAGTGGACCCCATTGAGGAGTATGACGCCCTTCCTCCACCTTATATCCATACCAATGATGTGGATTCTAAGAGTTCAATTATAGTGGAGCAAGTTATAGAGTGTGAGGATATTCCTCTCACTTACATTACTATGGATGATCTTGGGTCGCATGTTTTCCTCAAGTACCCATCGTAGGACTATTCATCATAACAATAGCAACATGGTGGATTCTTCTAGATCCTTCTTTTTGTTCCCTCCTTGACATAAACATCATCCTTCATGGAGTGGAGTTTTTATACATAGATGGGCTCATGTTCAACATTGCCACACTATTGGCTACTATGGCCAAATTGGACTCCTTGGTTCCCTCTTGTCTTTGTTATTCATGGACAGCTTGTATATGTACTTTGTATTTTTGGTAAGCTTTGAGGAAAAATATTATCGAAGGGGGTAAGAATGTTATGACTCCCCTTAGTAGATTAGGTGTGTGGTGTGTATTACATTTTTTTAGTGTGTGTGGTGTGTAGAAGCTTTGAGGACAAAGCTTCCTTAAGGGGGTGATAATGTTATGACCCCATAACATTTATTAGGAATAATAATGATGTTAGTCCCACATGCACTATGCATGGGGTTAGTTATCTTGTATAAGCTATTTACCTATTATTAAGAAGAAAGAAGAATGAGTAGAGTTTTATGTGAGAAGTGATTCTCAAGGAGGTGCCCCCCTCAAAGTGGCACAAATGATCCATCAGTATATAATTAGTATATTTTTATAGGAGTAAGCCATAATATGGTTATGATCCATTAGGATCTTAACACCATGTGTGCTAATACTCTTCAGCTTGTGTAGAAATTGAAACTTGAATTTTGGAGTTGAAATCACCTTCTTGGAATGAAAACATATTTGGTTAAGGTTTCAATGCTATATACAGGTACTTGCATTCAAATAGACCCATCAAAATCAAATACAAAGGAAAAATACATTGTTCTGGTAGAATGTTATAGAAATGCTTTGATCTAGATGATCAAAACTTGAATCTCCAAAGTTGGAACATTTTAGGTAATAGATATCACTTTGATTCTCCATTTTATGTGATTGAACCACCTCCATAAGAGATAGAATTGAAGAAAATGACTTGTCTAATTTTCCTATTGTTTCGATGGAATATAACCTTCTCCACTCTATCAGATCTCCTCCAAAATCAAATGCCCTACAAAATATAAGAAAATGGCTAAGTATAACATTGTAATATTTTTTTTCCATTCCAATGAACTTCATTCATTTAAAAACTATCATATCCCTACCAAAATTGAACACTATAGGAAAAGCTCAAAAATGATTAAGTAGCAATACTATATTATTTTATCATCATTTCGACAAAATTTATGCACACTAATATTTTCGGATATTCTCCAAAATTAAACACTATAGGAAATGTCTAAAATTGACTAAGTATAAATATTCCATCAAATAGTGAAGGATGAAAAAGGATCATACCCATACAAAAACTCTTCTTATATCTCCAAAAATATGTATGGATATACATTCTGGTGATCAATTGATAGAGTTTTGCCACCAAATCTCAAACTCAAAACCAAAATTGTGAAACTCTTATCAAACTCTACAAAAATACCTCAATCTACACCATCTTTAGGAAAAACTACAAGAGCCTTGGACCATTCTACTTTTGTTGAAAGATCAACATCTTGGATAAGAAGAGATAAAGAAATAAACTAAATTATTATTTTCAAAATGATGTTTGATTTGATTTTGGCTAATTTCAATGCCCACTTCTTTACCTTAGCCATCTCTTGGATGAACTTTAATAACTTGTTGGCAAAATTATTTTTGTTCAGTTTGCAAAGGTTTCATCTACCTTCTACACTTATCATTATATACCTTTATTTCATCAAGTGCGTAAACACTAGTATCTCCCTTATACAAGAGAGGCATCTTATTTTAGTCAAAAATGTTTAAAGAATTATTTAATTTAATGATTTATGAGGTGAGTGACTTCATACACTTTTCTATACATAGTATTAATTCATGTAAATGAGCCACTTTATATATCATAACCAAAATTTTATCATGAGAATCATCAATGCTTGTATCTATGGCCTCCTTTCAATTTATCATTTGATAATCTCCTGAGTCTTATTATTCATCTTTTTTATTTTGGCCTTCTTATAATTAATAGTTTTATATTTCTCTATTTTTTTCTCACAATATAATACATATTCTTTAACTAAATACAATAAATCTAAAATAGGAAAATATTTACCCTAATAACTCAAATTGATATTCTTCAAAGCCTCAACCGACAATTGTGTCAACATTGGTTCCATTATTTTGTTAGGCTAGAGTTTGATCTTGATTCCTTAACTTTTCTTCATTCTTTAATTTTACCTTGGAAAAAAATTTCAACTGTTATATTTAGATCCTCATCTTTCTTTGAACAAGCATCTTGTGAAGCCTTCAAATTCTCCTAAAACTTCTTTTAATCTTCAAGTATTTTGCATTCTTTCTCCTTACTTTTTAAAGAAGCTTTCAATGAATCAATTTCTAATTCTAAGGCCTTTATCTAGCCATTTTTCATAGTTATCTCAATTCATTTCGCCTTATGGTCTTCTTCCTTTCCTCTACAACCTTTGCCAACTTGGAATATTTTGTGGCCTCTTGTAATTCATGTATTTGCTTATTCAACAAAGCAATATGAGTTAAGTGGAATTTCTCTTTTTCATTGGTTATAGCTTATTTCTTATCTATTTTATCCACCTTTCTCTCCAAGAGAGTCACATCAGCATCCATAAGAGTCATGCCAATTTTCATGATTTTCCTCTTTTCCATATGGCTTATTTTATTATATCTCAGCTACAGGGATATACCTTTCATATCATAATATTATCTAGAACTTTGATCAATCTACTTCACTAAAATTTCTAGGATTTGCTTATGAATGTATAAAATTGTATCTATTTGTATTTAACCAGAGATTTTTTGTTCTTTTTCCATCTTCTCAAACCACTCCCGATTAGACTTATTTATTTTTCTAAAGTTTATGATTTGTTGAGAAGTTTCTAACTTATGCACTAATATAGAAGGAATAATTGTGATAACAACATCATCATCATTAGATTTGTTGCTTACCTCCAATTTTTGGGTACTATCTAGCATTGTATCTCTTGGAGAAGGAACAAGTTAAACTTGCTCTGGACTTTGCCCCTTTTCTTATCTCATGGGATTAGTCTTTATCTTCTTCTGCGTAGGGCTTCCTTCTTTTGATGTGTCCTATAGTAAAGATGTTTTCCTTTGGCTCTATCTTCTCTTCATTGAAGGAGCTAACTCTATCAAGATAGATCCTACTTTAACCAAGATCACAAGAAAGCTCAAATCTAATCTATCAACCAATCTCACAAAGCAATCACACAACACAACATGTAAGTGGTTCCTCCAACTAGGAGTACATCCACTAACTAGATCTTTCTCTTAAGCACAAATACAACTCTCTTACAATCCTCCTACTCTTTCTCCTAACCACTATCCTCAAGCATAACCTTACTTCCAAATTGGTTGTTGATCACAAAGAGGGAGCCTTCTATTTATAGGCCAAAATCCCTCTTTGGATCACCCTTTTATCCAATGTACAAAAGCATGACATGCACATCCTTTTACCCAAGGGGCATGCTCATGACTTGGAGTATAGGACAAGTTACATTATCATATTCACTTAAATACTTGAGGTATCAAATGATACCCTTAAGTATTAGTGAATTCATATACAATATTAATAGAGCCTTTACAATAATGCATTATACATTCCAACATTCATTACAATGAAAGGCTTGGTGGAGTTAGAGTCTTCATTTTCACTATCTTTTGGCTTATCAACTCCAGCTACATCTATTGCAGGCTCATCACTCTCCATGGTGGATGCTTGAAGGACCATCTTAACAAGTAGTGGTTATTTTGCTAACACTTCTTTATTCTTTTATACTTTTTCTTTGGGTTTTGATTTTTTCTTTTTCTTATGATATTTTTTGTAGAAGCATCCTCTTTTTTGAGTTGCTTTACCAATGCAGCATATTTCTTTTCCCTGCTCCTTCCTTTGTCTTTCTTTATCTTCTACCAATTTCCTTTCCATTTCTTTCATGTATTCTATATCCTTGTCTTACATTGTTCTATCTGCAACCCTAACCTTTATGGTAGCTTCTAGTAACTTAGGTTCTCCTCCATGTTTCTATTGTTTAGCCAATAATACTTGTTCTTCATAAACAACTTATATTTGCCTTTTGCAACCTCTCAGAGTTTGTCTACCATTATGACACTTTTATTTGTTGGATATTATATCTTCCTCGAGGCATACTGCTTATCATAAGCTTCATTGAAAGCTTTATCCTAGACACACATCCATGTAAGAGACTTCTATTTGCTTTCAACTATATATTGAATAAAACATTTCTTTTTATGCTCTATCCAATCATAATTATCTAGGCTCTTTTACAGAGGCTTTGGTAAACTCCTCTCTTTATCATTGGTCATTGAAAATTCAATTCTAATGACATTATTTTGCCTCCATAAGGCCATGCATGAAGTTTCTAACAATGAGTTTTACAAAAAGGATATTGTCTTAGGATTGTTTTTGTGATTTACAAATTCATTTATAGATACTCTTACAAAATTAGGGGCCTTCAAGTTTACATACTTGAAATGAGCAATCAATACCCCTAGTGGGTCATAAGGCTAGGAAATCACAATCTCAAAAAGCTATAATTTATGTATTTTTGTTGTCAAATATCCCCAATAGTTTCTATAAAGGGCTTGAATGGAATGAAAGACAAGTGGATATGTGAACAAACTTTTCTTCCCCTTAGGGACTCTCCACATTATTTCAACATAGTATTCTTATCGAGTGACCTTCATAGCAAATAACCAATTTGAAACATAGAAAGGTAATTTCATGGGCTTATCATAAAATCCATTCAATAGGATGATTGTATAGTTATTAGAAAAATAATAATCACACTTCTTAAAGTGGTCCATATTCAAATTTGATAAAGCCATCTTAGACAAACTAGGTAGAGTTACATCAAAAAATGAAATTTAAGGTTGGAAAGAGAAAATATATTACAAATTCATAAAATGACCTATTAATGCTCAACACATGGGTTCATTGATCCACTTTTTTGGGAGTTGCATCTTCATTTATCTGAGTCAGCTGTAAATATGGAAAAACCTCTTGATGTTGATGTAGTAGGAGCCAATAGAGAAATGAGGAATAATGAAACTGATTTAAACTATCTTTATTTTCCAATATGATAGCCAGTCTATCATCTACCATCTCAATCCAATATTAAGAAGTTGCAAGCATTTTTGGGTTAGATTAATTTTGTAAGGAGGTTCATCCATGAATTTTCCAAAATTGTCTGACCAATAAAAAAATTGGTTAACGATAAAGTTCCTTTTAAGTGGATAATAAATCAAGTTATTGCTTTTGAATAGATAAAATCTACCATTATGTTCGATTCAATTTTAAGGAATCTAGACTTTTCAAAGGAAGTTATCATGTATGCTTATGGAGCAGAGAAAAGCATAGGAACAATATTAACTAAGAAAGTAGAAAATCATGAAAAACACCCTATAACTTTCTTTAGCCAAACTCTACATGATGCTAAGGAAAGGTATGGATTCATTGAAAAATGGGTGTCTACAATAATGAAATCCCTTAACAAGTTTAAGCACTACATTCCTTAGAATAAAATTTTAGTACTTGCCATTCATCATGATGTTAGAAGTTACATTGTACAATGTGAAGTGGATTCTGGTAGAGCTGGATGGATTACAAAGATTCTAAAATACAATGTTGAAATTCATCCTACCAAGGTGGTTAAGAGGAGAGCTCTTTACAAGTAGTTGGTTGAAGATTAGATATTCGAACATATCATGATTTTTGAAGTGGAAACTCAATATAGAAAACTCATAGAAGTTTTGGAAGAACCAAAAAATTGGATAACACAACTGTTTATATATTTTGATAGTGGTAGATTATCATATGAACTGAATGCCTCTCAAAGGATAAGGTTTAGATTAAATACTCTCAATTATTGTAAGATAGATTATGTATTGTACAAAAAACATCATGATGGGATGTTATTGAGATGAATCTATCATGAGAAAGTTGTTGAAGTTCTAAAGGAATTCCATTCTAGTTTTTTCGAAGGATTTTATTTAGGATACACTATTGCAACAAAAATTTTACAGGCAAGATTTTATTAGCTTCCCATGTATATAGATTCATTTCAAATTGATAAAGAATGCAACAAATATCATAGATTTATGGGAAGAAGAAGAATAGATGCCATGCAATTACAACCTATTGCTACATAAGAACCCTTTCTACAATGGGACCTTGATTTTATTGGCATGATCAATCTAGGGTCATCATAAATAAATAGGTTCATCTTGATAGCTATAGACTATTTTACAAGATGAAAGAAAGCTTCTGCTACTAAATACGAAGATCAAGATACAATCATCTCTTTCATGGAGAGAATTAAGACAAGATTTAGTATTCCACAAACTATTATATCAGATAATGGTCTAACATTTTTAGGAGCTAGATTCTCAGAATTTGCTCTCAAATATGGTATTTATTGAAAAACATATTCCAATTATTACCCTTAGGGTAATAGATTAGCTGAGTCAACAAATAAAATTTTATTGAGAATCTTGAAGAGGATAGTAGATGAAAATCAAAGAGATTTGGATAGGAAGTTGTACTTTGCATTATGGGAAGATTAGATGACTTATAATTCTTCCATCAAAAATTCTCCTTATATTTTGGTTTATGTGAAAAGAGCTATATTGCCATCTTACATCGAGTTACCTGCACTACAATTGCTCAACCGGTATTAGATGAACTATTCAGACCCATTATACATAAGGATGTTTGGTCTAATCTTATTAGTTGAGTTTTAAGAGAGTTCATACATAGAAATTAGAAAAAGAAGTAGTGTGGTAAAGAAATGGTTCAATAAAAAGTATGCATCTAATGTTTCTTTCAAGCCTAATGATTTGGCTCCCAAATAGGATGAGGATCAATCCAATCCTAGACATTATTGGAAGTTTGATTCTCTATTGTTTAGATCATACATCATTATCAAATAAATTTAGAGTAACACATTCGAGTTAGAGGGAACAAATGGTCAGGTACTTCTGATCACGATCAATGGTTAGCATTTAAAGTTGTATACTACTTATTAAGCGCATAAGTTGTATTGTATGTATATATTTAATTTTTATTTTCTCGCATATAGTTTTTGAGGTGCATCTTTTGCATTAAATAGGGTAGTTAGACATCTTTATTTACTTTATCCCTATTTCAATTATGCATGTTAACATTTTTTACTTTGCATGTTTTTGATCAGTTGAGAGATCTAGAGTTTGCATCTTCTAGTTCTCAATTTTAGATATGTCTAGCTCATATCTAATGATTCCATTATAATGGGTAAGTTCACAACCTCCCATACCACTATAAATGATAGAACAAATTTTTTTTCGATACAAATCTATTAAAAAACCATGTAGATTTGCAAATTAAACCCCTTGAAGCCACAAATGCTAAAGATAATTAGTTATGGGATTTACTTTACAAATCTAATTTTATTCTACCATTTTTGTAGGAAAGATATCACCCCTTTATTGAACTCGTAGATGCCCTAGCAAATAAAATTTCCACGAGTCAAAAAATGTTCAAAATAGTGAAGGAGTTGTTATTCTTGAACTAAGTTGTTTTTCCATGTATAAAGCCCTCCACCAACCAAATACTTCATTGAACTGATTCAATGTAAAATTAGTAGCC
>Ga0115851_101958_pt1 | contig 10938 bp, 6 predicted proteins | sample InSIn2gowninarea_FD_83865 | JGI IMG/M metagenome (GOLD analysis project Ga0115851, IMG submission 83865)
TTCAATACAAATTGAAGTGAGAGGGAGGTAGATGGAAAGGGATACAAAATGGCATGGAGAAAGGTGAAATTAGGGAAGAAGGGCTAGAAAGAGTGATATAGGAAGAGATAAAAGGAGGGGTGGAAAGGGATGGAGGGAGAGATGGGGATAGAAAAAGAGAGATATAGGGAAAAATAAATGAAATTAGAGAGAGTGTGTGTGTTAGAGAGAGATATGAAGAGATAGAGAAAGAGTGAGAGAGGGAGAGAGAACATGATGTGGAAATAAATATATAGGGTTGGATAGGGAAAGGGCTAGATAGATAGAAATATAAATATGGGGAGCAGGAGAGAAGGAAAGAAATAGGGAATGGGGTAAAAAGAGAGGGAGGCTTAAAGGAAAAAAATATAAATATAGGGATATAGAATGGAGACATAGAGAAAGAGTGAAACAAAGAGAGATATATGTGGTGGAAAATTATGTGTGTTAGCAATAGATAAAGTGGGAAAATTGTTGGAAACATGGAGTTGGCATTGATATCAAACATAGATCCAATTGTGTTGCAATTGATGTCAACAACCTAATGGAATTGTATTGATGATTAGAAGACTCACAAAGTTTTAACAGAGGTGTAGGGGTGCTTTGAAAGGTGGTTGAAGAACTCTTGCAGTAGAAGTTATAGATCCAAGTTGAAGATCCTTGATCTTTCTATGGTGACAACAACTGTTGCAATCTGGATACTGTCAGAGAGTAGCATTTCATTCCTACTATTCTCTTGCTATTGTGTCCCTAATTATTTTTCTATAGGATAACCACTTGCTACTTGTTCCACTCTCTTGTAGGTGCGAAAAGAAAAACACTTAATCCATGGAAATTTCCCATGTAATTTGTTGCGATCGTGGTGACTAACATTCCAGTTTGAATTTGTCATCAATGGGAGCTTAAATTCAAGGGTTAGTTGTGTTATGACTTAGTGTAATATCATTAACTCAATGAGTTGGTCCAATACGTGTTGATTTTGTCTTCACAAATCTAATTAGGTCACCAATCCAAGTGGAACATATTACCTGTGTTGGTTGAGTCTAAAATGATCAATGTGGATTGAGTCAGATATGTTGTTTGAATGATCAATTTAAATATGCCCAAGATTGAATGAGTTAGAGGTTACATGATGTTATCTTATGACAATGCACATAGTATATACAAAGCACATATCTTATATACTTATGTGAATGATAGAGAGGTCAACAACAAAATAATGTAGAGCCTACGAATATGATGAGATGGAAAATGTATGTAGAAGTATTGACAATGTTGTTCATTGTGAGTGATCATTCTTTATTGGAGTGTGTATGGATCAACGTATCATGTGGATTTTTGACAAAGTGTGAGATCATGTATGTCCAAGTATTGTCAGAAGATGATCAAAGATTGATGATGTGGCAAAGCTTGGATCAACTTACATGTTTGTTTTGTAGGGGCATATCAATATTATAGTATTTCAGTGTTAGATCCATAGATGCCATATGGACATATTTCCAATATATTGATGTATTGGTGCTTGTTGATGAGTAGAGTATGGTCGAGAGATTTTGTGAGTGAGTGAGTTGTATTGTTAGTGATTGTGTTTTAGTTTTTTGTTGTCTATTGTATGCATTATTGTGTATGATATGGTTGATGTACTTTTAAGAGACTTGAGCATGTCTTGACATAGTTTGAGTTGAGTCTTGAGATCATGTCATTGTTAGAAGTTGGAGAGTTGATTATGTATGTAGATCTCATTGTTTGAGAGATTATGTTGTTATTGGTTATTGAGAGAATAGATTGATTATGTTGAGTAGAGGCTTGTTTACAGAGAGGTGTTGGTATCAAGTTGATGAGCATAGGGTAATAGTGGTTCTAGTATGAACATATTACGAAACAAAGCCTACATTTGCATGAGTGGATTGTAATGGGCTCTAGTTTGAAAATGGATGAAATGTGGTCCACGATTTTTTGAAGGTTGGAGTTTTCAATGGGCAAGTGGTGCCCTGCTGAAAATTAGTTTCTTGATGATTTAGGGAGTGGTGGTTTTCCTTCAAGTTGTGCCTGAAATTTCTAGGAGTGGTGGATTCCCTCTAATGGTGGTGAGAGAAACCATTTGGTATTGGGGCATCCAACTGGTAGTGGCCTGCAATTGGTAGTGGCTTACATAGTTGAGGGAGAGTGGGATTCCAGAAGGTGGTGCCCTACAATGTTGAGAAAGTGGTGGCTTTCATCAAGTATTGGCCTAGACTAGTTTTTTTCTCACATGCATTGTAAGTTACATATTATACACTCACTGTAGCTAGTGATACTATGATGGAAATAATATTTTGCATAATAGGAAGAAGAGAAGTAAAGTGTATGGTGGTTTTTCTCCCAGAATGGTTTCCACATAATATCCAGTGCCCTTATGTGTCTTAATGGTTTATGTTTTTCTCATGTGATTATATTCCTTGATGCTTTATATGTTTTTCATTTCTTTTGGATGATGGGTATGTGTTGCTAATAATTGAGGAATGTTATAGTGACTGGTAAATAAAGGAAAAAAATGGTATTTGTTGAACCTTTGGTAAAACAGTAACTCACTGCCTCAATAATTGGTATCAAATTGGGTGCTTTTAGGTGCATATTGATCGTGGGAAAGTATATACGAGTAAAATTTTTAGTCTCTCTTTTTTTTTTTTTTTAAGGATCATCGAGCAGTGTCCCTGCTCAGTGCTACAAATTATTAGGTACAAAGTGTAAAGGTGAAATCTGACTTATTACCTTATTAATCCGACATTTCATAGCTAGTGTGTGAAGGTTATGGTGAAGATCCTATCTTAGCTAAAGTGAAGTAGTTAGATGCTCGAGCCAAGTGCATGGTGTATGAAAATATTCACAATGTAGATCTGGAGAAGATAGTGGATCTAACATCTCCAAAAGATGTATGGGATAGATTTCATAAATTATAACAATGATACAATAGTAGCAACGATGGATAGATTCAAAGAAGAGAAAAATAAAGAAAAAGACGAAGTGATATTAAGACAAAGAGTCTCAACCTAATGTGATCTATCCCCCTAGTGTGAGTTTAGTAAATCACAAGGAGAAATAAAAAATTTGAGAATCAGATGTACTGCATCAAAATAGATATGAAGGTAACAATATTGATGAGTTGTTTTTTATTTATTCATTAGATAGTTCTAATGGTAACCATGTAGATTTGATTAAGAAATATGGTGATGTAATGGTTCTTAAAGTTGAACTTCAGTCAAGAATTCTTGTACTTAATAAATTATATGTTAAAGATAGTAAGTTGACAATTGTGTGTAGAGACCAAGCAAACCTTTTGCAAATATATGAAGATAAGGAATTTTATCTCATCCTATATCACTCTTTCTAGCCCTTCTTCCCTAATTTCACCTTTCTCCATGCCATTTTGTATCCCTTTCCATCTACCCCCCTCTCACTTCAATTTGTATTGAACTCATGCATGATATTATAATTCATGCAAATTTATAATGAGAATGCATTATTAATGTCATAATGTTATTAATTTCAAAAATTATTTGGCAGAACACCTTTTTCAATAATGTGTCAGACAAGGTGGCCTACTTTTGTTGTAGGTTATATTCATAAACCCCTTGGTTTGGTCTGCATAAACCAAAAAACATCCATTTTTAGAATTTTTTTTATTTTTATCCATGTTTATGTATATACTATACATGTTCAATGTTCATGAAATTAAACACACTTATAAAGATCTTTATGTACATTATAATTTTTTAACTATTTTATTTATCATTAAATTTTCTTCTATCATATATAAAGTTTATGAAAAACATGGGACTTTTATTTCCACTATAACATTTGATTGGTTGATCTACTTTGAAATTTGAAAAGAAACTACACTAATGGATATGAAGAATTACTTGAAAATAAAAAAGTAAGAATTTGTTATGACCTTCATAGTGGGGCTTAATAGTGAGGAGCTTCCATTAATAAGTATGAAGACTTGAATAGTAAAAAGAAGAAAAAATTATGAAAATGTTTTGGCCGTTATAGTGGGGCATAATAATGGACATCGTAATTTTAAAGCTTCACTATGATTCTCAATTTTGAGAAAATATGAAATCACCATTAAAAATTATGGAAACACACTACTAAATAAGAACCATTTTTTCTACAATCATAAAAATTTGTCTCAAATTATTTACATACTAAATATAGGGCCTAAATCACACATATGCATTATGTTTATTTAAAAAAATAACATAACATTCTTGAAAGAACAATATTTTTTAAAATTATACCAAGGAGAATTTAAAAGATGAAAATTTATCTTAAAGTTTAGAAAAATTTGCAAACACATTGGTCCCTAATATGAAAATTATAAAAATTTTGGCAATAAATTTTTAAAAGTATTCAATTTTCTAATGATTTTATATAGTACCTATAAAACTTTGATTTGTAAGGTAGAAAAATTTTAGACAATAAAATTTATGTGAATCAAAAGTAAAAGAATGGAAGTTGGAATAATTTTTTTTTTAAACATACAAAATTTGCCCACCTACAAATATTATGAGCCCCTAAAAATTTCCTTAATTTATACCAATTTTCCATAAAGGAAACTTATATATTTAGGAACACAATTTGAATATCTATACACTGATTCATTAAAAGTTGTGTGTGTACCTCTAAGAATTCCATTTAGTGATACAAGTCTTATTTTTCTATATTTCCTTTGTAAGAAACATGTCATAATTGGGTAATATTATTTTCCACCATCTTGTATTCTTTATTTTTATATGATTATGTTGACAGTGCTACAAATCCATCAAACAAAGGGTCTCCTCAATGTAAAGTCCCAATTAGAAATCACATTGTTTGGTGTAGAAGTCCCATTTGGAATATCGGCTCGGTTGCCATATGTCTTAAAACTATGCCTTGGCTCTAACTGCCAGCAAGAGAAAATGATGCAATGGGATCTTCGAAAAGAAAGAAGGTGTGCCTAATGAGTGTTTAGTTGTAAATGTGTCAAGGTTATTATAGTGCAGAGAGGGGAGAAAAGTGAGCCTCTAATTGAGAGGTAGTAGTACCACCAAATAACAGACGCACATGAACTAGAAGTATTCGTCTAACATCAAGTGGAATAGTCCATAGAGGATGCAGTGGTTGTTATAACCAAAAAATGAAGAAAGATTCATCTAATATCATGCAGAATAGTCCACAAGGATGGGACACCATTAACAACCATTACAATATATTCTCAATAATATAAGTACTTAAATAACCGAAATAATTCAACTATCTTAGCACATGTGAAAGAAAACATGAAATACAAACATCTGCAAAATAATTTTACAAACATTCAGAATCCTTGCATGAAGGACGTGTTGTCCTTGAAGTCTTATGTTATTAAGTAAAATTTCCAGTACATGTGTTTACAATGTACATCACTAGCTCCAGTAGTGCAGCACTCGAGCCACTCCTTACTCCTCAAAGAACTATATTATCTGTCTAATTCCTTGTGGGAGCACCCAAGGTGAAAAATCCTTTTCTAATATAATGAGGGTGTATATATAACCAAGGGGTGATGCTTCACCCTCCTTGTGAATATTTGACTACCCTCATGATTGTTTGACTTTCTATGACCTTTCAACTTACATGACTCTTGATATTCCATGTGTGTCCCTTAGACTTCCACTTTACAATACATTTTGAATATACATGATCCACAATGATGATGTGGCCTATAATAACTCATGACATGACATGACATGACATGACACTGCTAGCATGGACTAGTTGATGATGTGGCAGTGTCAAGCCACTGCTGCTTCTGTGTCTTTGATATTTGATTGAGAATTCCTTTTGTCTTCTACCTCCTCATGGGTTGATTGTAAGGAGTCTTAAATGATATCAATTCTTTGGTTTTGGTCACAAATTGTTGTCCCTTTTATTTTCCTTGATCAATCATAATGCATGTCTATTTGCAAAGATGTATTTAGATATGCTTATCTTCTGCATATCCTTATTCATCATCTTTTCATGGTGTGAGAGAGTACCTGCATCTGTAATTCACTCATGGTGAAAAGACATCCGTCTGAAACCCCCCTAGTCTAAGATAGTGCATTTGGATCCATTTACTAAGTGCGAACCAGGTGACCTTTCATGAAAGAGGGTTTAGTGACTGTGTAATTGCATCGTTGAATTAGCCAAGGTGAGCCTTGATCATTGAGACTATGCAGTGTGTAGTTTAGGCCATATTGAGGGAAAAAAATATGTAGTCCTGAGTGACAGTGAGGTTGGTTGAGGGGATGGACACTCAAAGGACATACTACTCATTTTCAAGAGGCAATGGATATTGAGCTACTATGAAACTACATGGTTTAGAGGCTTGGGGATAGATATTGAGGCTTCTTCTTTCACAGTGTGTAGTTAGGGCCACGCTGGGGATAATGATTTCACAATCTTGGAGGTCAAGGCTGGGCCCTAGGCACATAAACTACACAGTGCGGCTGTCCTCAAAAGAAGGAACTACAATTTGCATAGTGATAAGGGGAAAGGTCACACCTTGAGGTCTGGAACTTCATAGTGTGCAGTCCAAGCAGGTTGGGTGGAGCCAAGTTGCTTGGTTGGGAAGCCTCTTCGAAAATGTTTGAGTGTGAGACTGATGTGTATAGTGATAAGACCATGACACTTGAACAACAAATTTCCCTTTGTGTGACCACTTTATGATTAGTTACAACAAGTGAGACACCTAAGATACACTTTGTGATGGCCGTGACAACACTTGTGCGACAATGCTCAAAACTTTCTCAATGAGTGTCACTGGTGTTTACATGGTTATTAAAACTCACATATGTGAAGGTAGAACCTTCAAACCATAATAATATGCTTTTAGATGTTATGTGATAGCAGTATGTGAAAAGACAAAACTTTGAATATGTTGCAAATGGGACCAAAACATTTAAAGAAAGTACATGAAATGATTTTTAATGTTTCCGACAATAAGTGATATTAAAGACATAGTGATGTGCCAATGATAAAATATCCTTATTACTTCAACTTCATGAGACATATTCTTTTTTTTTCATATATATCCTCCAAAAACTTGTAAATCAGATGGATTCTTCACGCGGTAGTAATCATATTCAATTGTTCCTTCATCTTCTTGCTTGATGATCATCCTTTGTCCTTAGCTCCTTAGACGTCTTCTAACATGTCTTCCTTATTCATTTGCTGATTTATCATATTTCCATAGAATGGTAGAGTTCGTGTGTCTGTAATCAACTCATGACAAGATGACATCATTTTGATAAACCCCTATCTAAGATATTGCATGATGATCTATTGACTGAGATGGAACTAATGGTGGGACAAGGGAAAGGCTTAGTGACTACATAGTTTTGCAAATCAGGCAGTTAAGTGTAGAGCATGGGTTCTAAGACTACGCAACACATAGTTCATGATAGGGTGAGGAAGAATATTGTGTAGTTTGGGAGCTCATTGAGCTAGGCTAAGGGTTGGGCATGGAGAAAGGTGAAATTAGGGAAGAAGGGCTAGAAAGAGTGATATAGGATGAGATAAAATTCCTTATCTTCATATATTTGCAAAAGGTTTGCTTGGTCTCTACACACAATTGTCAACTTACTATCTTTAACATATAATTTATTAAGTACAAGAATTCTTGACTGAAGTTCAACTTTAAGAACCATTACATCACCATATTTCTTAATCAAATCTACATGGTTACCATTAGAACTATCTAATGAATAAATAAAAAACAACTCATCAATATTGTTACCTTCATATCTATTTTGATGCAGTACATCTGATTCTCAAATTTTTTATTTCTCCTTGTGATTTACTAAACTCACACTAGGGGGATAGATCACATTAGGTTGAGACTCTTTGTCTTAATATCACTTCGTCTTTTTCTTTATTTTTCTCTTCTTTGAATCTATCCATCGTTGCTACTATTGTATCATTGTTATAATTTATGAAATCTATCCCATACATCTTTTGGAGATGTTAGATCCACTATCTTCTCCAGATCTACATTGTGAATATTTTCATACACCATGCACTTGGCTCGAGCATCTAACTACTTCACTTTAGCTAAGATAGGATCTTCACCATAACCTTCACACACTAGCTATGAAATGTCGGATTAATAAGGTAATAAGTCAGATTTCACCTTTACACTTTGTACCTAATAATTTGTAGCACTGAGCAGGGACACTGCTCGATGATCCTTAAAAAAAAAAAAAAAGAGAGACTAAAAATTTTACTCGTATATACTTTCCCACGATCAATATGCACCTAAAAGCACCCAATTTGATACCAATTATTGAGGCAGTGAGTTACTGTTTTACCAAAGGTTCAACAAATACCATTTTTTTCCTTTATTTACCAGTCACTATAACATTCCTCAATTATTAGCAACACATACCCATCATCCAAAAGAAATGAAAAACATATAAAGCATCAAGGAATATAATCACATGAGAAAAACATAAACCATTAAGACACATAAGGGCACTGGATATTATGTGGAAACCATTCTGGGAGAAAAACCACCATACACTTTACTTCTCTTCTTCCTATTATGCAAAATATTATTTCCATCATAGTATCACTAGCTACAGTGAGTGTATAATATGTAACTTACAATGCATGTGAGAAAAAAACTAGTCTAGGCCAATACTTGATGAAAGCCACCACTTTCTCAACATTGTAGGGCACCACCTTCTGGAATCCCACTCTCCCTCAACTATGTAAGCCACTACCAATTGCAGGCCACTACCAGTTGGATGCCCCAATACCAAATGGTTTCTCTCACCACCATTAGAGGGAATCCACCACTCCTAGAAATTTCAGGCACAACTTGAAGGAAAACCACCACTCCCTAAATCATCAAGAAACTAATTTTCAGCAGGGCACCACTTGCCCATTGAAAACTCCAACCTTCAAAAAATCGTGGACCACATTTCATCCATTTTCAAACTAGAGCCCATTACAATCCACTCATGCAAATGTAGGCTTTGTTTCGTAATATGTTCATACTAGAACCACTATTACCCTATGCTCATCAACTTGATACCAACACCTCTCTGTAAACAAGCCTCTACTCAACATAATCAATCTATTCTCTCAATAACCAATAACAACATAATCTCTCAAACAATGAGATCTACATACATAATCAACTCTCCAACTTCTAACAATGACATGATCTCAAGACTCAACTCAAACTATGTCAAGACATGCTCAAGTCTCTTAAAAGTACATCAACCATATCATACACAATAATGCATACAATAGACAACAAAAAACTAAAACACAATCACTAACAATACAACTCACTCACTCACAAAATCTCTCGACCATACTCTACTCATCAACAAGCACCAATACATCAATATATTGGAAATATGTCCATATGGCATCTATGGATCTAACACTGAAATACTATAATATTGATATGCCCCTACAAAACAAACATGTAAGTTGATCCAAGCTTTGCCACATCATCAATCTTTGATCATCTTCTGACAATACTTGGACATACATGATCTCACACTTTGTCAAAAATCCACATGATACGTTGATCCATACACACTCCAATAAAGAATGATCACTCACAATGAACAACATTGTCAATACTTCTACATACATTTTCCATCTCATCATATTCGTAGGCTCTACATTATTTTGTTGTTGACCTCTCTATCATTCACATAAGTATATAAGATATGTGCTTTGTATATACTATGTGCATTGTCATAAGATAACATCATGTAACCTCTAACTCATTCAATCTTGGGCATATTTAAATTGATCATTCAAACAACATATCTGACTCAATCCACATTGATCATTTTAGACTCAACCAACACAGGTAATATGTTCCACTTGGATTGGTGACCTAATTAGATTTGTGAAGACAAAATCAACACGTATTGGACCAACTCATTGAGTTAATGATATTACACTAAGTCATAACACAACTAACCCTTGAATTTAAGCTCCCATTGATGACAAATTCAAACTGGAATGTTAGTCACCACGATCGCAACAAATTACATGGGAAATTTCCATGGATTAAGTGTTTTTCTTTTCGCACCTACAAGAGAGTGGAACAAGTAGCAAGTGGTTATCCTATAGAAAAATAATTAGGGACACAATAGCAAGAGAATAGTAGGAATGAAATGCTACTCTCTGACAGTATCCAGATTGCAACAGTTGTTGTCACCATAGAAAGATCAAGGATCTTCAACTTGGATCTATAACTTCTACTGCAAGAGTTCTTCAACCACCTTTCAAAGCACCCCTACACCTCTGTTAAAACTTTGTGAGTCTTCTAATCATCAATACAATTCCATTAGGTTGTTGACATCAATTGCAACACAATTGGATCTATGTTTGATATCAATGCCAACTCCATGTTTCCAACAATTTTCCCACTTTATCTATTGCTAACACACATAATTTTCCACCACATATATCTCTCTTTGTTTCACTCTTTCTCTATGTCTCCATTCTATATCCCTATATTTATATTTTTTTCCTTTAAGCCTCCCTCTCTTTTTACCCCATTCCCTATTTCTTTCCTTCTCTCCTGCTCCCCATATTTATATTTCTATCTATCTAGCCCTTTCCCTATCCAACCCTATATATTTATTTCCACATCATGTTCTCTCTCCCTCTCTCACTCTTTCTCTATCTCTTCATATCTCTCTCTAACACACACACTCTCTCTAATTTCATTTATTTTTCCCTATATCTCTCTTTTTCTATCCCCATCTCTCCCTCCATCCCTTTCCACCCCTCCTTTTATCTCTTCCTATATCACTCTTTCTAGCCCTTCTTCCCTAATTTCACCTTTCTCCATGCCATTTTGTATCCCTTTCCATCTACCTCCCTCTCACTTCAATTTGTATTGAA
>Ga0115851_101959_pt1 | contig 10938 bp, 12 predicted proteins | sample InSIn2gowninarea_FD_83865 | JGI IMG/M metagenome (GOLD analysis project Ga0115851, IMG submission 83865)
AACCTACCGCTTCCTCCGTTTCCACGGCACATTCACCGCCTCCCTCACCCACCCCACCGAATCCCTCCTCAGCCCCACAATTCTCCTCTCCCTCGCCTCAATAATCGCCGCGATAGCCCGATACGGCATCCCCTCCTGCGGCCCCTGGCTAATAACAGTCTACCGCACCCTCTTCTGGATCTACTTCTCCATCACATTCCTCACCGCCGTGGGCCAATACACCCTGCTCTTTACCTCCCCCGCCCTCAAAATCGAAGACATGACACCAGCCTGGGACCTCCCGATCTTCCCCTTCATGCTGAGCGGCACCATCGCCGCCACAGGCGCACAATATCAACCTCCGGACCAAGCTATCCCAATGATCGTAGCCGGCCTAACAGCGCAGGGCCTAGGCTTCCTAGTCTCGATCCTCATGTACGCGTCTTACATCCGACGCATGATCCAATTTGGCTTTCCTGGCCCCGACGCCCGGCCAGCGATGTTCATCGCCGTCGGTCCACCGGCATTCACATCTCTCGCTCTCCTCGGCATGGCGAACGCCTGGCCTAAAACAAATAATTACAACTTCTTCGCTACTAGCCCACCTATACCTAGCACTACTACTGCACCGCTAACAACAGCCCAACAACTCCAAATAACAACGCAAATAATGCACGTCCTATCCGGCACAACAGCAATATTCATCTGGAGTTTGAGTTTCTGGTGCTTCTGCATCGCGCTCTCAGCCACGCTCCTCGCCGCGCGCGCACACACTCTGAAATTCCATCTAAACTGGTGGTCGTTTGTCTTTCCCAACGTCGGTTTGACGATCGCGACGATTAATATAGGTAAGTTGCTGCAGAGTGAAGGTGTGATGTGGGTTGGGTCGGTGATGACAGTGTGCTTGGTTGGGACGTACTTCTTTGTGCTGGTCATGAATGGGAGAGCGGTGTGGAGGGGGGAGATACTGGGGGAGGGACGGGATGAGGATGTTTATAGTTTTGTTGGGCTTTCGAAGAGCCCGGGTTCACGGACGGTGGTGGGGAACGGGGATGTGGAGAAGAGGGATTGAGACGGGAGAGGGGGGTGTGTGCGTGTGTGCGTGTATGTATGTAAATCTTAGTGTATATAGTTGTGCTATATAATTACTCAAAGTGTATGTCATGCACTTAAAAACACTGTTTATGTCTAGAATAGTTATTATTACTATATTGTATCTGCTGGCTGAGATGTTTCGACGCTGTTTAAGCAGTAAGTAGTAAATGGTACGAGAGAGACTCCGTAGGTGGACAAAGTCCCAAGTGAAGAGAGTAGAGGAGTGCAAGTCGAGCACGTTACTAACGTTCTACCTATTCGTGTATCTACTGGTTTTGGATCATGGTACCATTGTCGATTTTCAACAAGGCTGTGCTGGGGGGCCAGGCCAAGAGAGAAGGAAGAGAACTTGTGAATGCTTCTAATTCGTGTACATATATACATACTATTACTACTGTATTGTGATGCAAAAGTAGTTGCCTATGGTCTCCATCTGAAGGCAGGATGTCTCCAATCCAGATCCTCAATCTGCTGCAGATCAAGACCAGCAAGCTTGGCATCAACATCGACCAGTTCTCTCTTCTTGTTATCGGCCTTCATCCAGAACATCAAGCCAGCGCCTATAATGAGGGCAGTGGTTGCGGTGGCCAAGTTCAAACCGTTGCCAATGTGATAGTTTGGTGCATCGAATGGCAAGAACGCCCATGTGGAGATCAGACCTCCGACATTTCCCAGCATGACGTTGGTTCCGATTGCTGCTGCTCGGGCAGTGTCCGAGACCACGTTCGCACTGACCTGGGCGTTGGCAAGAGTGCCGTAAACGAAAGCTCCGCCAGCGATGATAAATGTGGCGCCATATCGAACCATTGCCTTCGTGGAGGCGAGGAACATGATGTAGCCGATCATCATCAGAACTGCACCACTCATCATGAAAACGTTTCTTCGGTCGAATCTCGAGCTGAGCCAGCTCGTCAGCAAGACCAAAAATGCGCCGACGATGTAGGGCGGGACTGTGTGAAGTTGTTGGTTGACGACAGTTGCTTTTGGGTAGATGGTCTTGATGATGGTAGGCAAAAAGAAGGCAAGACCTTGGACTGTGACGTTATCGAGGAGAAACATGAAGGCTGTGCCAAGGGTGGCGGGGTTGAAGACGCCGCGGAGGAACTTCTTTTTGTCGATACCGTCGAGCACAGCAGTCTGACCGACACGCTCTGACTTGATCCTGGCGATTGCGAGGTCCTTCTCTTCTTGTGTGAGCCACTTGGCGGATTCAGGCCTGTCAGTCATGGTGAAGAAGGCGATTATGCTAAGACCAATTGTGATGATGCCTTCAATTGCGAAGAGCATGCGCCAAGTATGGAGGGATCCGAAGTGTTTCAATGACAATATTGCAGAAGCCAATAGACCACCGAAAGCACCTGCCAATGGTGCCATGACACAATAGCCAGCCAAACGCCACGCTAGCTCTTTGCGTCGATACCATCTATTGCTGAAGTTAGCTGCATGTCAACTTACTATGGATTCGAAGATGACTGACCTGCTTAGATAGTACGCAATTCCTGGAAGCATGCCTGCCTCGAACACACCCAAAAAGAATCTGACGACACAAGCCTGTGAGAGGTTGTGAACGAATGCAGTTCCGAGTGAACAAATTCCGAAGCCAAGGGAGATGGCCGGAATGAACCAGCCGGGTCCAAACGCTTTACAGGCCTTTGTCATGGTCAGAATATGAAAGATGGGAAAGGAAGTAAAGCTAACATACCATATTGGCAGGAATTTCGAATACAATGTACGCGACGTAGAAGACACTAAGGAGGGATTCGGTGGGGTGGGTGAGGGAGGCGGTGAATGTGCCGTGGAAACGGAGGAAGCGGTAGGTTATGGCTATGGTGATGAAGGTGAAGAGGACAAGGTCGATTATGTAGACGACTTTGCCGATTGTGTTGAGGCCTGGGAAGGTATGGGGTTGGACGGCTGGAGATAGTAAAAGGGCTAGGCCGCCGGTGGCCATAGGTAGGGTGTACCATCCCTGTGTTGGCAGTTAGTAAGAGTAGTTGCGGCGATAGATGAGGTTCTGGACGGCTATATAGGACTCGGTATCTTGCCTCGATGCTGACTTACCCAGGTGAAATGCTCAAGACGATCGAGTCCTGACTTCGAAGGCCGGTCGTTTGCATCTTTGCCTTCCAGGTCGTTGTTCCGTCCGTTAGGTGAAGTAGACATCTCAATGTGACCCCTTAGGGTTTCCGTGCTTGATGTTGACCAGGTCAATGCTCACCGTGATTGTGCTTTATCGATTTACAAAATGGTGTTGTATGTGAACTGCACAATTGATGAAGTCCCGGTGCGTGGATCCTTCAGCTATTTACCGCTCGATGGGTAGGGCTGCTTTTGATTGTGGTTGAATAGTCAAATAAAATATCGAATGCTGACTCAGCTACGATAATCCATGTTGTTGTATCAGAAAAACAAAAATTGGCCGCTTATGGTACACTTTTCCCAGCAACAACTCTGATAGCTCACAGAACTGGTCTCTGGCTCTTAAGGAATCCGTCTGACTCCCGACATAAGGACGTTCGGGCCATTGTGTTGACACGCCATGGATAGCGACGGATGTGTGGTGTTTTCATGGCGTCAAGTCCTCGATGAGATGATGTCAGTAAAAACCACAACGGATCTTCTTATTGTAACAAGAAAAGAGTTGTATTCCTGCACCGGATATTGACCCTCACTTCCGGGCCAATTCTACGGCTACATGATGAGGATATCTTAGTTCGGTGCTAACAGAGCAAGTGATTGTACAGGCCAACTTGTTTCACAGACATCGTTGCCAAGCCCTCGAGCGACCGCGTCTACTTCTGCAAGCTGGGAGAGCTTGCAGGCCTCACCCGGCCTAGTGAGTTACTGCTTTACTCATGCACGAGTCGCCCCTGATCTTGCACGACTCATGTACGACCTTCAAAGCACAAGCGTACTCTGCTTTGGACACATCTCCACAAGCTTTGCACAATACTGTGTGCACAAATGGGACATCGAATTCGCACATAACTGTAACAATGAACCCTTGTAGCTTTAAACTAGCACGACTAGGTTTCTAAATTGATGGGATTTACTCCCCGCTCCTTCCACTACCCCAGATGAAAGGCACGAGTGACGTGATAGGGAGCATGTGGGGACAACTCGTGAAGGTGGGTCTTGGGATGCCTGAAGCCTCGTTTCGGACAGCGTCTGTGGTAATTACGGATGCCATGTTTGGTGAATTGTAGAGACTGTTCTTCACTACCCAGGAATGCCAGACTACTTTCTGCGAAGCTTGTCCTCCGAAACACGGGCATGAATGTATCTAGATACCAGACCGTACTACGCATAGGCTACATCGTGTGATAAACTTCAGGGGGAAAGGGGCAGAATATGTGCTTAAAATGCTCTACTAATACCTCGACCATCATGTAGCCCGCCAAATCTAATGACAACTCTCCTGTCACTCATTAAACTTCTTCACTGTCGTTTCTGATTGTTCTGTAACTTATCCAGAATTCTTTGAATCAATTCCTTCTATTCTCGCCGACATGTCAACTCCGAAACCAGTAATCGATCAAGGCGATGTCGCGGCGTGGACCAATCGTTTCAACGCAGCTTTAGCCGATCATACGACTGTGACAGGTTCATCGCCCGAACACAACCAATCTTGGCTCAATGGCTTCTTTGACTGTTTTTCGCCGATAGATCTCTGTCAGTGGCTACTCCCGAAGATGTTTAGCTGGGCTCCACACTAACTGTTCCAACAGGTTGCATTTCATGGTGTGTCCCATGTGTTACTTTCGGCAAGACATACCATCGGCTACACAAGGATTCTTCAATGCAAGGATACAGCGCCGTGAACACTTCTGTAAGTTTGTCTGCTTTTCCTTAAACTTGACCGCTGGCACTCTCGTCGAGCATACTTGATCTGCGGACGTTCGATGATGCAAGTCCTGTTGAAACGAACAATGCTAACGTCCAAGGAATAGTGCCTCATGTTCACCGGCTTCTCTTGCTTCGGTCTACACTGGGTCCCCGTGATGTTTCAACGAGCAGAAATTCGGAAGCGATTCGGGCTCCAAGGTGATTTTGTCACTGATCTGTTGACTTCGTGCTGCTGCGGCTGCTGTTCTCTGGTACAACAAGAAAAGGAGGTCGAACAACGAGAGGGGTCGCTCCAAGCGAAAGTGAATGAGTCAGGATATCAGGCAACCCATGGTATGGACTATAATTAGTATTGCAGCTGCTTCCGGTATAGGCGTTTGAATCTAAGTGTTTTTCCATCTCGCAATAACTTTCAATTCTTGGAGAAGAAGTCTTCGAGCTTGGGAGCAATGGCATCCGAGCAAGGTCCATCCTCATATGATCCATCTGCTGGGCAAGAAAGTCTGAACCTTACTCGTTGTTGTCAGCATCATGAGCACAGTTCGGAGCTGAGACATCAGATAGATGCACATAGCATTTCTGTGCATCATGGTATCCTCAAAATATGGACGTATTTACCTCGTGGAGCTCGGTATGATCTTCCTTGTTGGATATTGGTTGTATCCGACCAGAAATACTCTGTCCTATCTTTTTTGACCTGCTCACTGCAGAGACAGATCTTCGCATGCCCAGCCTTGCTGTAGTTTTGACTTGTCTGCAAATCAGAGAAGGTCACCTCGTCACAGGAAGGACCCTCATGTGTAAAAGTACACAGCTTGTAGGGCCCATAAGTGAGATCGTTAGTCAGCATGATCTTGGACTGATCACCTAATACCCGGGGAGATTGACGCTGCTGTTGGGTATACGTCCATACCTATCTAGCAAATGTCAATCATCCGTGGAGGGACTCGTTCAAGATCCGCCCCTGCACGGAATCGGCCTCTGTTACCCAATTGCCACTGCACTCCAACACGCTCAAAAAGTTCAAAAGGATGTCGAAGCACACGCATCAGAAGAAGTCCTTCGGCCGAACCAGTGATTGGTAAGAAGTACACGCCACCTTCTAACGATATGACTGGGCTATCAAACTTCTTTGGTTTCCACGAATCCGAGTAATCTTTCCGAAGCATCACCTCCTGCCCACCATCTTCCATTCTAGTTCAACAAGTTTGCCTCTGACTCGCAAGATAGGGGAGGAGGCAAGCTGAGGGTTTATGTGACTCAGCACTGTTTCGATGGATATTATCTCAATCACGAACACACGATATGCAACCCCTTGCCACTGTATTTTGCCATCGACTGATGCCCAAGACCATGATGGCGCACGAAGTGGACGAGGTCTCGACTTTCCACCTGTCCACATGAGGATGTGAGGAAATTGTGACCTCCAGTTGCCTGCCAAGTAGTCATCTTTGAACACCAACAACATTTCGTCGGCAATACCGGAGAGTGCAATGAGTTTGTCGTCGGGCATCGTGAGGTCGCAGGCTGAATACTCTGCTGTAATAGCCTGCGAGATCCGCATATGTTCCTGGCCTGGACCTCCTAGATGTTCAAGACTATGACCGAGCTCGCCACACCGCCAACTCGTGTATGCTGCTTTTGTTGCGTTACCAGCAGCCCGCTCCTGCAAAGCTGAAGGAAGTCCACCAGGCCAGGTCTCGCATGCGGATTGCTCTCGACATTCCCATAACAATTGATCTCCACTAAAATGAAGCACTCGACGTGACAGCAAACGTTCTTGAAATATCCAGCCTCTCCCAGATAACGGAGAACCGCGAAACTGATCATTCCAAAACGTGTGACGCATGAGGTGATAGCATTCAACGTCGCCCTATCTCGACTTGATTCTGACCACAATAGGTTTCGCTGCCTCCGATCTCTTATTGAAGAGCATATTCTCTGAAACAGCATCAATGACTTCGGTAGCAGACAAATTCAACCACGCCCTGGAAATATTCTCCCCATTTGTCTTGACTTCTATTGCCAATCAAGACGGCAGTCTTGAATTATGCAAAGAGAATCAATCCATAAATACCTGACACGGAACCTCCTGGCCATACTCACAGCATTACACAGCACTGGTGGTAAACACTTGACAAGTATCTGATCACGAAATGTATCGATATTGTGTTGCAAAAGACGCAAAGCAATAGTATCGCCCCAACGATAGCTTACGGTCGCGTAAACACCTTCGAGCAAATCTGTTTCAGAACAAATAAGGCGCGCTTTGCTCTGCTCACTATCGCCGAGATCGATCAGGCGAGTCGGAAACCATGATTCAGCGCCAACATCATTGTAAGCATGATGGGTGCAAAGGCAGTCTCGTAACCATCGCGATACCAACTCCCAGCTGTTATTTGATCCAATAGCGTTTTCAGTTAGCTCTTGGAAGTCCGGATCCTGCCTGTTCAATGGGATACATTCGAAGAGTTCCAGACTGTGAGTCAACATTTCACATTGCTGCCATGGTAGACTTCTCGTCACATGAAGATAACCCATATCTTGCTCATACCACCCTCCTTGCGCGCTTTCAAGGTACAGACCGTGATTGGAGTCCTGTGGTCGATATCTTCCGGACCATAATGCTCCAGTCGTTCCCAAACCCTGGTACAGACGTAACAGCCTTGGTCCCGGGATTTGCGTAGGCTGTCAGTATTCGGCTGATGGACTTTTTCAGAACCACGTCTGCGGGCGTTTCCACACGCACGCCGTGGTGGTCTCGCCAGCTTCCTTTTTCTTCTCTTCTTCTCTTTCCTTCTGAGTTTCCTTGGCATAGGTTACTTCTTCTTCGCTCGCGAAAAGCGCTGAGCATATCTGGCACAGGAACATCTTATTGCATCAAATCCGGGCCTCTTGTTCCTGTATCAGCACATTCATGGTCGTTCGAGCGTGAAGCTCCTTCGATATCCTGACTCTATCAGGCTGACCAATGAGCTCTCGTGCCGCAAGCAGCTGCCTGAAAAGGTGGCTTGGGCAGACCACAGAGGTGGCATGACGATGAGTGATGGCAACCCTCAACACCAGTAGAAGTCAATTCGTTCAACCAAGCTACCGTTTCGTGAGGTTGCCTTCGTCGTCCAGACGCTCGGCGATCTCGCCTCAAGTTATATTTAAGAATTTGATAATAAAGCGAGACTGATCAACCATTAACAACCATCAGCAACCATCAATGTTGTTGCCGTTGTCACCGTAGCTGTCGCAGTTGTTTTAGTCGTAAATATCATCGCCATGACTGCCGTACACGTTAACACGTCCAGATGTATTGTTACCCTGACCAGAATTGTTTGTCAGTAGCCATTACTCCTTCAAGAGGACTTCTCGGCAAACCTTCCGAATCAACCGAGCATTGCCCAGCTTCGCGTTGACGTACCTGATATGTACGGCTCAACTTTATAGTCCAATACTCAGTAAGACCTAGATCATTAAACGACCACATCGAGATTCCTGCCAGCCATGCAATCTTCACCTTTACGGACTGTCGTGTCACGGCATTTGTGCACCTGTGCCAGAAGAAATGGCGCCTTCACACCTCTTGCTCGAAGCTTCATGAGCAGCGCAGCCGACCGCGGAAACGCTCCATCACCTCTTACACAAGCATTCGGCTCACCAGAAGAGCTGAAACGGCGCTATAGACCGACTGAAGAGGAGGTAGATCTAAGCAAACTTGAAATCGCACGACTAAGGAAGCGAAACCGAATTGCCACGGCCGGGATTATCGCGACAGCACTCGTGACTTTTGGCACAGTATATTTCTGGCCATCAGAAACAAAACTCGTCAAGAATGAAGCACCACCGCCTTCAGTGCCAGGCCTGCTGGGTTCTTCTGAGCCCGCGGCTGTCGAACAAGTCGAGACCGGCACCTCAAGCGTCCCAACCTTTCCTAAGACTCTCCTCCTCTCCGAACTCGACTCTGGTAACAGAAACGTCGTGAATCAAGGTGACCAAGAATATCAGTTGGTCGGTCTTGGCATTCGAACAGTATCATTCCTGGGAATACAGGTCTACGTCGTAGGCATGTATGTTGCTGTTCCGGACATAGCAACACTTCAAGAACGATTGATCCGCACACAAGATCCTGTGGCAACGACACTAGTGCCAGGCGAAAAGGGCAAGCTCAGGGAAGCACTGCTGGACGCAAACCAGAGCGAGGACATCTGGAACGCAGTTCTGAAAGATGGAGGTATCAGATCGGTCTTTAGGATTGTACCTACACGAAACACCGACTTCTCCCACCTGAAGGACGGCTTCTTGAGACAACTAACCGCCAAAACCCAGCACTTTGCCGCAAAGAGAAACGATCAAAGTTTCTCGGATGAGGCATTCGGCCAGTCAATCGACAAATTCAAGGCCTTGTTCTCAGCCGCACCAAGGAAAAATCTGCCAAAAGGAGAGATTCTGCTCCTAACTAGAGATGTGAAAGGCGTGCTATCCGCTTGGTACGAGACTCCAAAGGGCAACAGGACGAAATTTGGTCAAATTGATGATGAGAGAATCAGCCGACTGGTGTGGCTGCAGTATCTTTCTGGTGCCACACCGAGCAGTGAAGGTGCGAGAAAGAGTGTCGTCGATGGCGTGATGGAGTATGTTGCGAGACCAGTGGGTACTATTGCTACGCAGGTTTTGTAATACTCCAAGTTCTTGTACAGTACATTCAGACGTGATTTATGGACAGGCAGCAGCATCAGCAGCGTGGAATGTATTGGACCATGCACCACACGTTGGAGTACCTAGGTATGAAAAACACGAGCCGACTCTCTCGATAGGGCGCACAGCTATTACAATAGTACTATCGCTCCTAATTCTCCACGCTCTTCTTCTTGCTCTACAGCTGTCGTAGCTTGCGAGTACAGCAGACTACAAGATCTCGCATCAACTCTTGAGGAAGCATTGTGCAGATTTGTTTGTACTCAACTCTGAACTAAGATTACGGAAGTCGATTAACTTCTCAAGCTGCATTTCATCCATATACTTGAAGGCCTCATTATCAATAGCGTATTCGCTGATGAGATGATGAGTGTTGTACAAGTATTGTATACTGTGTTCTAGCATGCCTCGCATATATTCCAAGATGCATAATATGACACGTTTTAACCTTCCTCATTTGACGCGCCCTGAGTCTAGTATCAAGCATGCTGAGTACCTTTGTAACGAAGTAACGGTCTGCTCCTCAAATATACAGACTCTATGCCTCTTGAACTCGAAGTGGATAGCAATGGCCACGTTTCTACCACATATTGTATCCTACAAGCTGATTTCACCCTTCCACATAGCATCATTGATTCCCAGCTGCTCCACCAGATTCTGCCATCTCGGTCCTCCCCTCTCTTTGCTTCTTAGATAATTGAGCAGCTTCTGCCGCCTGTGCACGAGTAGTCTCAAGTTTCGTTTGTTGTGCTTTCAGCCTTACCGGTCTACTCCAAACTCTGCCCTCATCATTCAGTAGACACCCTGAATCCTTCACTAAATGCTCTTCCTGCCTCTTCTCAACTACATCTAACTTAAACGGCAAACGAAAAGGCCGCAAACGTGTCAACCAGCGCATCGACCCCTATCGTCGTGCTCAAGCTCTTCAGCGTAAGACGGCCAATCTCGAACGCCGTCGTGTCCTCCATGCAGAGCGCGAGGCAGCGCTCGGTGATCCCATCCGTTCTCAGTCAACAGAATTCCTCACGTCACTGAATCTCTCGAATGACCCGATTGCCACTAAAAAGTACCGCAACTACTTTCTCACACCTGAAACAACGAAAGCTCAGCTAGAACACAGCAGATGGTTGACGGAACCACTTCAGAAGCCAGAAGAGGACCCACACAAGCACGAGGAGAAATTGGGGGCACACCAGACAGAGCATCAAAATGCTACCAGGGCGATCAACAGTATTATCTCCCTACAAAACAGCAATAGCAAGGATCGAACGAGAATAAATATAGAGCGATGCATCGAAACATTTGGTCGACACAAAACGGACGCTACACTGC
>Ga0115851_101960_pt1 | contig 10936 bp, 8 predicted proteins | sample InSIn2gowninarea_FD_83865 | JGI IMG/M metagenome (GOLD analysis project Ga0115851, IMG submission 83865)
AGTTCTCCATTGCCGGATTTGAACAGATGCATTGCTCCAATATAATTCGCCATTTTTTGATCTGGATGATAACAACAACTTCCATCACCTGGGATTTCACCGGAAAAGTTTGGCTTTGCTCTGATCCTGCTTTTCAAGCAGCTGTGCCGCGTACCCTCGAGCTTCACAATAATACAATCTCAGTCACAGTTCCTCCATAATCCTTTAGCACCACTCATGCCCAAAGCTATCAACAACTTTCTCTTTCACACGGATTGCTGGCTGCTTGCTTCAATATTAACCCAAGTAAAACCATACGACGTGCAAGCGATGGGAAAAGATGAAGATAGAGTATACACTGAAGCACTGCGCACTTGCGAAAAGAAGCAACAATACGACTTCCAGAAAATTAAAAACTCAGATGAGTTTTATGATTCCCCTTCCTTGAAACATTTCGAGCTAACCAGATGCTGCAGATTTCTGGGTCTCAAAACTGTCTCCGCAATCTGCACTCATCATAATTCCAGCGCCTCAAGATACGCTCCCCACAGGTTCCAAACATATGCGCACTGAATTAGGTAGATCACGAACTCACAATTCGTGCTCAGCCACTTCTAGTCTATCACAACATATCTTCACAAGATCGACTCTTAAACAATTATCTGCTGACCAACTGAATGGAGTTTTCCAGGACTTTGTTGAGTTGGAATCTTCCCTTCACATCCACTGCAACATTACTGAAGCTCTGATACCACAATAATGGCAGAAGTGTCCTCAGACACATAATTTTATTAATCAAAAAAATAATTACATAATTGATTTGCAAGAGCTTACACCCGAACAACCAAACACTCTTGCAATGAGCTATTTATAAGCTCCATGTCCTAACTACCTCTAATTATGGATCACTTATTAAATAACAAGTGTCCATTTACATTAAATGCTATTCAAACCAACTAGCTAACTAATCTCCTAAAATAGAGCCTAAGATACGACACATTTGGAGAGTCATATCTAGTTACAACAATAAGCTAATTCTAAAAGTCTCCATAAAATAATTAAACATTCTAGAATAATAATTATTAATTTAATATCTTAAATTAATAATTATTTTATTCTAATTTTATAACCTATGATAAAATTGTATTTTTGGATCATCTAACATTCCCCCCTATGATCCAAAGATACATTACAACAGATACCAAGTTCATCCCTGAACTTAGTAAATTTTATTCTACCAAGCGGTTTCATGAAAATGTCGGAGATCTGATCTTCGGAAGGACAATAAACTGGCTTGAGGACATCTTTGGCAATGAGAGATCTAATATGATGATACTTGGTGTGCACATGCTTTGTCTTTGAATGAAAAACTGGGTTCTTGGCAAGTTTGATGGCTGACTGGCTGTCAATGAATAATGATGTAGCTTCTTCCTGAGAAATGCCCAAGTCCTACAAAATTCGGCGCAACCAAACAATTTCACATGCTGCTTCCCATGCTGAAATGTACTCTGCTTCTGCTGAAGAAGTGGCCACTGTAGCTTGTTTCTTACAACTCCAAGATACTGCTGCTGACCCCATGTTCATTAAATAACCTGATGTTGATGCTCGATCATCAATACTCCCAGCAAAGTCGGCATCAGAATATCCACCAAGTACAAAATTTTTAGTCTTTGTGTAAAGAAGACCAAAACCTTTTGTTCCTTGGATATATCGAAGAACTCTTTTGGCTGCATTCCAGTGGCTATCTCGTGGTTCCTGCATAAAACGTGAAAGAATACTGACTGCATAAGATAGATCAGGACGAGTATTTGTCAAATAAATCAAGCTGCCAATCAACTGTCTGTAAGTTGTACTCTCCACCTTTCCCCCCTTCAAATTTTGAAAGTTTCAAGTTTTGCTCCATGGGGGTAAGAACGGGCTTGCAGTCCTACATGAAAAATCGCTAAAGAACCTCTGCTGCATACTTACTCTGAGAAATGAAAATATGATGTGGACGTTGGAAGACTTCAACTCCAAGATAGTAGTGAATTAATCCCAAATCTTTCATCTTAAAACCTGCTTGTAGCTCCTTTTTCACCTGTGCAATATGATCATCATGGTTGCCAGTAATGATCAAATCATCTACATACATAACAAGAATTACCAGATATTTTCCCTGTTGTCGCACATACAAAGTATCATCAGATTCACTTCGTTGAAAACCAACTTTCTTAAGGTAGTCATCCATCTTTGCATACCAAGCTCGGGGAGCTTGTTTTAATCCATATAAAGGCTTAATCAATTTGCAGACTTTATGTTCTTGTCCTTCAATTTCAAAACCTGGCGGTTGGGGCATATACACTTCCTCCTGTAAATCTCCATTGAGAAAAGCACTTTTCACATCCATTTGATGAACTTTCCATCCTTTCTGAGCGGCCAATGCAAGTGTTAATCGGATGGTGTTTCATTTAGCTGTAGGAGCAAAAGTTTCCTCATAATCAATGCCTTCCTGCTGCGCAAAACCTTTTGCGACAAGTCGTGCTTTATACTTTTCAAGTTCTCCCTTTTGATTATACTTAATTCTGTAAACCCATTTGCATCCTATGGGTTTAACATTTGCTGGACAATCAACAAGTTTCCAAGTGTTGTTATCAATTACTGCTTGATATTCTTCAACCATAGCCTGTTGCCATTCTTTATGTTTTACTGCTTCTTTGTATGTGGAAGGTTCAGTAAAATCATTTGATATCAAGGCAAAATTGCCTTCATTTCTATGTGCCCTTCTGGTGCCTGTTTTATTCTGTTCATCAGGCTTTACATCTTTCAAAAGTTGAACTGCCCATTTCGGAAGTTGGTGCTCACTTGTTTGTGCTTCTATAAAATCTCCATCATTGTAAAGAGGATTAATATAAACTGATGTTCGTCGTTTAGGTGAAGAATGTGGAGAATCATTGTCAGAAGAACTGCTGCTGCTTGGAGATGCGGATGAACTGCTAGAAGACCCAGATGATGTTGTTGATGTAGATGGACTGGATGACTCATCTTCAAAGGAAGGAAAATCAAGTTCATACCAATTTGGTGAAGTTGGTTGACTTTGCATTTTTCCATTTCTTTTACTTCCTTTAGTTTCTAACTTGTGAAGAAGATTTTCAATTTCTTCAGCACTCTTACTCTCAGTTTCATCAAAAATGACATCCCTGCTCACAATGAATTTTCCATTGGTCAAAAGACGATACCCTTTCTTCTCATCAGAATAGCCAATCATTATGCATTTTAAACTTCTTGAGTCAAGCTTAGTTCGTTTTTATTTCGGAACTAAGGCATAACACACTGACCCAAAAAATCGAAGATGTTTAACTCGAGGTTTGAAACCAAACCAAGCTTCATAAGGTGTGATTCCATCTAAAGAAGCAGTTGGAGATCTGTTTCTTAAGTAGATAGTTGTATGTATTGCTTCCGCCCAATATGTTGGACTTAACCTCTTGAAAGTTAACATGGATCTCGCCATTCCTAACAAAGTGCGATTCATTCTTTCGACTACTCCATTTTGCTGTGGAGTGTAAACATTAGTAAGATGTCGTCTTATGCCATTTTCACTGCAATAAGTTTTGAATTCATTTGAAGTGAATTCTCCCCCATTATCTGTCCTGAGAGTACCTATCTTTAACCATTGCTTGTTTCTGTAATTGAGAAAGACTCTCAAAATTCAAATGTCCATATCTTACATGCCATACTCTTATAGGTGAAATACCTGTAGTCACTGCCCCTGCAAAATCAGAATGCCTTGGAATAACTGTCCCTTTCATCCGTAATAGTTTTCCATCTTCATAACCTGTCATGACTGTTTTCAAGTTCTGTTTGACTGAATTAATCTTGACTAAACCATATTCCATAATCACCTGATGTCCTGCTTGTCGAATCGTGACTAAAGAGAGCAAATTTTTCTTAAAACTGGGTACATACCATACATTGGAAATTATTTTTTCTCCAATGCCAGGGAGAAAAACTTTTACTACTCCTTTTCCATAAGGAGTATGTTTTGTATCATCAGCAAGAAAAATGGAATTAAGTTGGCAATCTTGAAAATTCTAGAAAAGATCACGTCGAAAAGTCATGTGCTGAGTTGCCCCGGAATCCAAGATCCAGGCATCTTCATAGTCACTTCTAAGATGGGATGAAAGTTGTGATGCTGGTGAGGAAGTAAAAACATATTCTGAGTTATCTTCATCTTGATCATTGGCAAATTGCGCTGAATGCTGCTAAAACTTGGGAATTTTATTAAGTGAAGTTCGACAATCTTCAGCATAATGGCCAACTTTGTTACATCTTCGACACACAATTTGACTTAAGTCTCTTCCTCTTCGTGAAGATTGTCCTCTACCTCTGCTTTGACTTCTATTTTGAGATTGTCATCTACCTTGATTATTATATCCTTGTCCTTGAAAATTGCCTCTTCCTTGGTTGTTTCCTCTACCTTGAAAATTATTTCTTCCTCCTCTGTTAAAATTGTTTCCTCTGCTTTGGCTTCGACCTCGATTATGTGCTGCTTGATTTTGATTCCCTCTGCCTCTGCCTCGAGAACTGTCTGCTGATGATTTACTACTGCTGGCCTTTGTGAGAAAAACATCTTCACCAACTTTCTTCTTCTTCCCAAAAGTTTTGTCATGTTGAGTCAACATTTCACAGAGTTCATCAAACTTTAGTTTCTCTAATTTCCCAGTTACTTGTAGAGTCTCCAAAAAATGCGTGTAGGAAGAAGGAAGTCCAACAATTACAATTGTGACCATAAAGCTATCATCAATTGCGGGAAAACCAGCATTAATAATTTCTTGCCTAATATTCTTAAGTCTTGAGATATATTCAAGAACATCACCGCCTTCAGTTAATTTTTGTTGCAACAATTTTAATTGTAGATCGACTTTCTTTGATTCACGCTGAGTATCAAAGAGGTCTTTAAAAGTTTCCAAAGCAGACCATGCATCTGTAGCATTTTCTATATGGACATACATTTCATCATTCACAGAAGATTTAATAAGAGCTAAGGCTTTAGCATTCTTGATTTCCCATTTTGCTAGTGCAGCTGCATCTGTGGGTTTATTTGGCTTAACATCTCCATCACATATTCCCTGCCATAATTCATTGTAAATGAGTGTGCTTTTGATGAGACGATGCCATGTTTTATAAGATTTGGTGCCCTCAAGTTTGTTGGAATCAGAAAACAAATTAGTCAACTTAGACATTGTAGCGTTGAAGCGTCGCACCAAGAATCAGAACAGAAATGACAAGATAGTCATCACAACAGACCATGCAAAAAACACGATCTATCGGGGCTTGGCCTTGTCCCTCGAATAGTCGTCAAAACAAGAGAAAATTGACTGAGCTTTGCACTTGGCTCTAATCAATTTCTCAAATTTTTACGAGGCAACTTTCAAATTTTGACTTTTACAATGGTGCTTTTGCACAATCTGGTAAAAAAAGTTACCCCCCTCAAAGTAAAATTACTTTGAGTTAAAATACTTATCTCTCCAAAAACAAATTACAAAAAATATCTCCTTATTACTCCAAAAATTACAAATGACCTTATTCCTCCACAAATATTACAAAATCCTTATTACTCCAAAAAAAAAAAAACATTACATAAAAAATAGATACCTTATCTCTCCAAATTTAAAAAATATTCACAACTAATACATGCTACAAAGCAGATAATGTAGAGACTGTGCAAAAGCTAGTACAAACGCCAGAGAAATCATAGTTCTGAGTTTGGCTTGTTCCCTGCAAGAATAAGAGATATTTCTAACCAACGACTAAAAGCTTGATTGAACATAAGGCATGTCTGAAACGTTGACACAAAAGGCAACCACGAACACATTGCAACGGGTATGAACACAATCATGCGGATACGAGAATAATGAATGTGGAATCAAGTCAGCAGCGCGATGGTCTTTGTTTAAACACACCAGAATAATGAATGTGGAATCAAGTCGGCAGCGCGATGGTCTGTGGAGGATGCTGTTAAGTGATCCTGGTTATGAGAATACTTTTGCAGAGAGCATCGATCAGACTATCTTCTCAGAAACTAAAACTGATCATTTGGGCATTGTGGACCATTTTTCTGGTACAATTGGCAATGATGAGACAGCCTCTGATAATAGGTTATTCGTACGAGCAAGATATTGTAGAAAGTGTAAAGCGTATGTTGATCGATTTGATCATCATTGCCCCAAGGACCAGCAGGATTCCGCTGTTGGTTATTTCACTGTAATTCAAAGGCCAAAAGACTCATTCTTTAGTATGCCATCACATATGGAGTTATCAACAGTAAATCAGCTCTGCAATGTCAAGTCTTTCAATGCCCACAATCTTTTGATTGTGCCATACTCGATAAAGTATGAAAGTTATTTAAAAGATGCAGCCGGCTTTCAATCAATCAATTACAGAGATTAAATACACCATTCGACAACACTGAAATCTGTTGTCTTCTACAAATGCTTCTCGGCTTGTGACATTTCCTTTCAACGAATCCAAGCATCACCGCAACATAATCGCCAAGACGGCCAAAACAACCAACAACTTGAAACTTCCATAAATATGCATCGATTTAAATGTTTTTAAAAGGACTTTTTCAAAAAAACATTAAAATATACAGCGCTGTCCTCTTTTTTTTGTTTTAATTCACTCAAACAATTTGAAAAAATCATATAGATTTGCATTTGCAGCTTTTTAAAAAATGATTTTAGAATTGGCAGATCTAAAATCAATAATTTTTTTTTTTTTGCAAATTTCATACCAATCTTTTGCTGATCACTTCAACGGAGTTGAGTTTTTCCACGATCTGATAGAGCTGGAATCTCCTCCTCAAATCAACTGCTGGAATTTCTTCTTCAAATCAACTGCAGCATTACTGGAGCTCTGATACCACAATAATGGCAGAAGTGTCCCTAGACACATAATTTTATTAATAAAAAAAAAAACAGTTACATAATATGATTTTGCAAGAGTTTACACCCGAACCACACAAACACTCTTGCAATGAGCTATTTATAAGCTCCATGTCCTAACTACCTCTAATTATGGATCACTTATTAAATAACAAGTGTCCTTTTACAATAAATGCTATAAAAACCAAGTAGCTAATAAATCTCCTAAAATAGAGCCTAAGATACGACAGATTTGGAGAGTCATATCTAGTTACAATAATATGCTAATTCTAAAAGTCTCCATTAAATAATTAAACATTCTAGAATAATAATTATTAATTTAATATCTTAAATTAATAATTATTTTGTTCTAATTTAATAACCTATGATAAAATTGTATTTTTGGATCATCTTACAATGTTTGGTCATTAAACTGCAATATACACCAACATATTAGATTATTTGAACAACTCTACAATACATAGATTGATTGTTTCCTTGACTAATATTGACCTTTAACCTTTAATTTTGATAGAGGTTATATAATATAGGGAAGGGTGTATTGAAGCAATAATAGCTCCTAAGGACACGGATTTGTTAACTAATTATAGTCCGTCAAAAGAGTAGAGCATGATCCCACTAACAAATACAACTTGCGTTGACATGGGTAAATACTTGTATGTTTCATATGATATTTTCATGATGGGGCATGCATAAAAATATGCATGCCACTTTCCAAAACCTTGAAGTTAGCTAAATATTCAATTGTTACTATGTTGTATGCAGTTGCACTTTTCATTTGACTGGAGCACTGAGTGTGAGTTGGTGCCTTCCTTGTCTAACTTGGGAGCCATCTCAAGCCACCTAGGAGTCATCTTGAAACACCAACATTGATCCATCTCAACTCATCTAGCAACAAAAACCATGTGGCATATATTACCCTAGGGGTGCATAGATATGACAACTAATGATTTGGGTTATTAGATATTTTCTAGGTTACATGATTCAACACTCACAATAGAAGAACAAAGATATAGCTCCAATAACTCATTAAAAATAAAGTAAACATGTTTAATTTAACAACATCATGCCTCATCAGCATGTGATGACCATAATGCAAGTGATTGTGACAAAAGAAGAATGATAATATGCTCTAAGAGTGAGTAGAAAGGGAAAAAAACACACTTATGATAGTAGTAAAGACCTCAAAATGAAGGCCTAATGTCTCTCCCATCCTTGAGACTTCCCAAGTCATCATGCAATCTTGGGTGAACAACCAAAGCTAGATCCATAAATCTTCCTCAAAATGGGTCAAAACTATGTTTCCAATTCCTCCCCTAGTTATCATAATGAAAGGGTATATTTCACATATCTCATATTTATCTAGTTTAGTACATTTATAACACTATTGTAACGGCTACAACTACCCTCCAAATGTTTTCCTTAGATTTGTTTTGAAGCCTCCCTACCAAGCATCCTTAGCAGCATGCCTTTCACTGTCGAGTACATAGGCTTTAGCTGGTTTTCAATTGCTTGACAGCCTATTCATGTTAGTTTGCTTCACTCCCTTCATAGGCTTCCATCTTGGAATTAGGTTATTTGCTAGCTTAGTAGCTCCCCTAAAAAATTTCGCAATTCTACAGGGGAACCAACCTTCCCAACAGAAATTGCGCAATTCTAGAGGGGAACCAACCTTCCCTCCAATGATTACACAAATCTATTGAGCAACCCACTGAGCTCCAAAATTGTACAGAACAGTCACACACGCTTCCCACAGGAAATTGCACAATCTGGCCCGGCATTAGGCCTCAAACTAGAAATTGCGTAATTTTGGGAGGCAGTCACCTATTGACCCCAAAAATTGTACAAGCCCTTAGGGACATCCAACCCAGCTCAGCCCAGAAACTCCAAAAATTTTCCTTCCAGGCTTCAGGCTGTTGCATGTTCTTTTAGGTTGACGGTTCCCTCTAGGACCCAACAAACTTGATTTTCATGCATGGGTTTCTTTTCCTGAAATAGAAAAAAGAAACATGAAAAAAACATCCCTAGATTTTAGGGGTCTATTTTTAGCAGTTGTAGGTTACACGCAAATATTGTTTTAGAAACTTCCCTCCAAGTGTCGTTTTTTCCTAGATTTTTGGCATGCGCGTCATCAACCTCAAACTTATTTATTCAACATTGTAGAGCTCATTCTACACATCAATCTTGGAGCTTTGACATCCCACAACACATCTAGGAGTCTTTGGCACATTCTGCTTAACTATTTCCAGGTAAGTTCGCTTTACATCTCTTTTGCAACATTTCTATCACCTTTTGTGTTTAGTCTTGTGTGAGTGTTGTCTGCTTAACTTCTGTGAATGTTTTTTGTCCTTTGCATGCATGTTAGACTATATAAGAACCATTTCACTTTTTGTTTGCATCTCACTGTTGTCACATGCATGGCACTGTTTTGCACCAACGGTTGCCGATACGGCGACCCATCTCACACGCATGCATGTTTTCCCATTTTCTAAATCTTGAATTTGTTGTTTACATGAATGATCATTCACTCTTTCTTACACTTACTTTCTCCATGCATTTGAAGATTCACATGTTTTCAGTTGCCTATCAACGGGTTTGGGAAACCTTGGCCTGGGCCTTTCCTTGCCCGGACAAAATTGTGCATTTTTAAGAGGGAAGGCTCTACCTTCCTCCTAGAAAATACGCAAAACTGGCCAAACACTATACTCTAGGCTTGCCATGTGGAATTCTAAGAGGCGGTGCTTTGGTGGGCTAGAAAATTGCATAATGTAGCCCTTGGGCTTGCATGCCTTGCTGACTGAAATTGTGCATTGTGCAATCTCAGCCCCTAACAGGTTAGCCTAGATTGTGCACTACCTAATTCTAGTAACCAACCAGCCTTTAGATAGTTTGGGCTATCTTTTTCACAATTTTAGCAGTCAGTTTCCTAGTGCCCCGGTGAAAATTATGCAATCCATTCCATATGTTTCCTGTCAGTCCTCAAGTTTTGTTGGGTTTTCAACTAAAATATAGCTTTCCATGAATGTCACCATGTCTCCATGCATAGCACATGTTCATCCATCTCTTAGCAGTTTAGGTTCAATGGCCTCCAAGAGAGCATGGTCGAAGGACACCGACGAGAGTGCAACTGGAGATGCAGTTGAGCAAGTGTTTATGATTTTTCCAATTTACGAAGACACCAAGTTGATCATAGACAAAGACATAAAGATGAAATGGCAAGATATCAATGACACGTTCTCAAGAACATTTGAGGAAGACCTTGAAGATCGCAGGGTCTATGTGAACATTCACAAGTCAGTCTCCTGGCCTTCCAGTGAAAATTGCGTAATCCTTGCCAGTAGTTCCCTAGGTATGTTGCATGTCATTCCTCAAGTTTGCTTTGGTTTTAACTGACATATTTCTTTCCATGCATGTTTCCATGTCTCCACATATAGCAGGTGTTCATCCATCTCTCAATAGTTTAGGATCAATGGCCTCCAAGAGTGCATGGTCAAATGAAAACGATGGAAGTGCAACTGGAATAGTAGTTGAGTGAGTGTCTATGAGTTTATCGATTTAAGAAGACACCAAGCTGATCATAGAAAAATACATCAAGATGAAATGACAAGATGTTATTGAATCATCCTCAGGCACATTTGGAGAAGATATTTAAGACCTCCAAGTCTATGTGAACATTCAGAAGTCCGACTTGTACCAGATTGCATGCAAGTACCCTGCATTCCCATGTGCAGACATGATACATTGAATCATCTCACACATTAATCCTGAAGCGATGACATTATGCAGTTTCAGTAAGACAAAGATTTCTACCTTCAAGGCACTGGATTATCAGCATATGTACCACTTGCTGAAGCCAGTGATCACCATGGAGACACCCTTCAGCATACCCAACAATAATTCCAACTCAAGGAATATCCTAAAGAATTGGGTGAAGGGGCCAACCAAATTCAGAATGACACCCAACCAGATGTATAAGATGAAGATACTGTGAAAAGTGTATCAATACTTGATCATCCTTTCATGTCACTTGTATGGCC
>Ga0115851_101961_pt1 | contig 10935 bp, 7 predicted proteins | sample InSIn2gowninarea_FD_83865 | JGI IMG/M metagenome (GOLD analysis project Ga0115851, IMG submission 83865)
TTAGATTACGCTCTCGTCAGGAATATTTGAAGAAGAGAGAAGCTCAGGAACTCGCTCTGCTCCGCAAGCAAGTCGCTGAGGAACAAATGGAACTTCGCGAGAACCCACTGCTCACAGCTCAGGAAAAGGCCGAGTTCGAGAAGAACAAGAGGACTCTAGAGATTGCAGAAGAGCGTCTGCGTATTGACGACCATCTAGAAGGCTATGCTCTTCCCGACGACTACATCACAGAAAAGGGAAAGATAAGCCGAAAGGCTAAATCAGATGCATTGAACAGTCGTCATGTTGACCGAGACGAGTATGGAAGAGAAAGATTCGTCACTGAACATGAAGAATGGGAGAATGAACAGCTCGCCAAAACCAAGGCCCAGATTATGGTCTCCGAGCGAGTGAACGAGGCCGACTACGAATATGTCTTTGACCAGGACCAAGACACGCATACCAAAAGCCCCAAGTCGATGCTTCGGACTGTGACGCGACCAAGTGTGTTGTCGACCAGCCATGTTTACCTTCACACCGCTGTTGGGCGCCCAGTCCGAGTCGGCTGCGTCGCAGTCGCTGCTGGAGCTGGATGGAGGGGTCAAGATCCTGGTCGATGTGGGCTGGGACGAGTCTCTGGACGCCGACAAGCTCGTCCACATTGAGCAGAACGTGTCAACCATATCGCTCATCCTGCTTACCCATCCAACACTGAATCATCTGGGCGCGTTTGCGCATTGCTGCAAACACATCCCGCTCTTCTCGTCCATCCCCGTCTATGCCACCACTCCTGTCGTATCGCTTGGTCGCACTCTCATCCAGGACCTGTATGCATCGGCCGCCCACCAAGCTTCCATTGTCCCACCCTCAGCTCTGGCCGAATCCCTGTCCAAGTCCCAAGTGCCCGCCAACTTCCTCCTTCAACCCCCGACCGCCGACGAGATCGCCTCGTACTTCTCCTTGATCAACCCTCTGAAATACTCCCAACCTCACCAACCTATTCCCTCGCCCTTCTCTCCGCCTCTCAACGGTCTTACCATCACCGCATATAACGCTGGTCACACTCTTGGTGGTACTATCTGGCATCTACAACATGGCCTTGAGTCTATCGTCTACGCCGTTGACTGGAATCAAGCAAAAGAGAATGTCCTGTCGGGTGCTGCTTGGCTAGGAGGTGCTGGTGGAGGTGCCGAAGTCATCGAACAATTGCGCAGGCCCACTGCCTTGGTCTGCAGTACAAAAGGTGCCGACCGATCACATCTCGCAGGAGGACGTAAGAAGCGCGACGATGCGCTACTTGCCTTGGTCAACCAGACCATCTCCAATGGCGGTACTGTTTTGATCCCCACAGACTCTAGCGCTCGCATGCTTGAATTGGCTTATATTCTGGAACATCACTGGCGACAAGGAACCAATGGCCCCAATCAAGACCTTTACAAAAATACCAAGCTGGCATTCGCTGCAAAGTCCGCTTCTGCCACCTTGCGATATGCTCGGAGTATGATTGAATGGATGGATGATGCAATCGTGCGTGAGATGGAGGCTGCCGTACAAGGAAGGTCTGAAAACACTCAAAAGAGTCAAACTGGTCGTGACGAAGACACTCCCTTCGACCTGAAGTATCTTAAACTGGTCGAGAAGAAGACGCAATTACATCGCATTCTTGACTCTGGAAAGCCAGCTGTTATCCTAGCAAGTGACAAGTCTCTCGAATGGGGCTTCTCTAACGACGCTATCCGAAAGATTTGCAATGACCCAAGGAATCTCGTCGTCTTGACGGAAAGAGCTGCAAACCCATCACCAGACGACAAGGGCATTGGCCGTTTCCTGTGGGAGTACTGGCGCCAACAGGTCGAATCACGGGATGAAGACGCGAACGTAGTCGAGATCTCGGGTGCGGAAACACAAGTACGCCACCTGGATGTAGCACGTCTCGAAGGTGATGAGAATCTTCTCTACCAACAATACCTGGCTCGCAGACGCCAAATGCACAGCACACTGCAAGGCGACAACACGCTCACGAAGGAAAACGCGGCAGAATTGGCTGATGATGGCTCCTCGACCAGCTCTGAATCCTCCGACGAGTCTGAAAATGAACATCAAGGAAGAGCACTCAACATTTCCGCAACCATGACACACAGACGAAAAGTAGGTCTGACAGATGCTGAGCTCGGCATCAACGTTCTCCTACGTCGCAAGAACGTTTACGATTATGATGTACGAGGCAAGAGAGGACGCGAAAAGGTGTTCCCTTATGTTGCCAAGCGCGGTCGTGCAGATGACTTTGGTGAAGTGATCCGACCGGAAGAATATCTTCGTGCAGAAGAGAAGGATGATACAGATGGTCAAGATGCAGCAGAAGCCAAGCCAGAAACTGCTGTTGGGCAAAAGCGCAAATGGGACGAAGTTGCACCACGGGCTATCCAGAATGGTCGAACTGACAAGAGAAACAAGACTGATGATCGAGAATCTACAAATGCAAATTCGACAAACCAGGATCATGACATGAACGGCGATGCAGCTAGCGAGTCAGAAGAGTCCGATTACGAGCCTGAAGAAGCACTACCGGAAGGACCCCTCAAGGCTGTCTTTACCAAAGAATCATTACAATTCAACCTGAGGATAGCCTATATCGATTTCTCTGGTCTTCACGAGAAGCGTGATTTGCAAATGCTTATCCCTCTCATTCGACCAAGGAAGCTGATTCTGGTCGCCGGAGAAGAAGCGGAAACTATAGCACTTGCCGAGGATTGCAAGACTCTGCTTGCGACTAGTGAAGGCAATGCTGTCGACATTCTCACTCCGATCATTGGCGAGACTGTTGATGCTAGTGTCGATACAAATGCATGGACACTTAAACTCAGTCGAGACCTGGTCAAGAAGCTCGCCTGGCAGAACGTCAAGGGGCTTGGCATTGTGGCTGTCACAGGTCGTCTCGAGGCTGTGCAGAAGATGCTCGCTGCTGCAAACAGTAACGGAGATGAGGCCATCAAGAGAAAGAAGCAGAAGATGATTGAAGGTGGTGATGGGACTGATGCTCCTGATCAGGCAGACGACGGTGAAGTTGAGACCGAGCCTGTTCTCGATGTGTTATCGACCAACCCCTCAGCCAACAATCAAATCACAACACAGCCACTACATGTTGGCGACCTGCGTCTTGCTGACCTGCGAAAACTCATGCAAGCTTCTGGTCATGCAGCAGAGTTTAGAGGCGAAGGCACGCTGCTGGTCGATGGTGCTGTTGTCGTCCGCAAGACTGCTAATGGCAGGATTGAAATTGAGGGAGGCAACTACATGGCATGTGCTGGACGTCGTGAAAGTGCATTCTTTGCGGTCAGACGCAAGGTGTACGAGGGCCTGGCTGTTATTGCCGGTAGTTGAGTCAAAAGTCTGCTGTAAGATACCCAAATTCATCATTTTCAAATCACTGCAAACCTGTGAACGCACAAAATTGTGCGTGGTCGGCCGGCCTAATGTTCGGCTCCTGCCTGTGATTGCAACCAATTCTTGATTTACGTGACACTGTTAACCGCTAGCGCATGCTCAATTTACAAAATTCCAGAAATTGATTCATCATGCGACAATCATATGCTTCTATGCTCACGTTGCGCTGGCCACACCTTCGGAATGACTTAACATACTCACACCATGGGACAGCGCGTGCGAGTTGACACGAACCTTCCCAATCTATAAATCACCGCCAATTCCTTCCTCGATCCCAAACTTCTACCTCAGCATACAACAGCGGTCTGTCTGTTCGGGTATCCACTGCCCAACTCAAGCAACAGCAAATCGATCGATTAACAAGTCTCATATGGGTAGCTCCCAACCCTATACTTGGAAACCACACAGCTATCAACCCGTCGCACCTCCACCACCACCTCCAATGCCAATCTTGCTCGCCATGCCGGTGTTAGTCGCTCCCTGTGTCGCCGTGCCCGTCAAGCCTGCACCACTCAAGAACATGGCAGTCGCTGGCTCCTCCGCAGCAGCAAAAGGCAAGGAATTGGTTACTACGACCAAGACCACTGCAGCAATCAAAGGCACCTCCTCCAAAACAGTCACAAAGACAGTTTCCAAAGCTGCTTCTTCGGCTGCCAAACCACCTTCCAAAGCACCCTCCAAGGCACCTTCCAAGACTTCTTCAGCAGCAAAAGCACCACCCTCCAAACCACCCTCTTCAGCACCAGCGAAATCCACAACCTCCAAAACATCCAAGAAGTCTTCGTCGCAAGTCGCTGCAGCAGCAGCAGTGGTGACTTCCAAGACTGTAGTTTCAGCCTCTACTTCCTGCAGCAAAACCTCTTCTGCAAAAGCTTCCCACACTTCTTCTGCGGCCAAAAGCACCCAAAGCCAGAAAGCAGCAAAGATCAAAGCGGTAACTGCGCCTACTCCTCCACTGCCAGGCATGAAATACATCTATCCCAAACACCATACTTGTCTGCACATCATTCTGCGCACCAAAGTGTGGGAAAGTGATGTTGTTGCTGCAAACCTTGTTGCCAAGACGTTTTGCGTGCCTTGTGTGATGAGCATCACAGAACTGATTGAGCAGTTGATGGGCACAGAAGGAGAGAAATGCAATGGCTGGGCACTTACAGAGGTTCAAGAAAAGGGAGATGGAGTGTTTGTTAAGGGGTTGAGTGTGGAGTATGGCGGGGACAAGGCCAAAGAGGCTCTGAAGCAAGTGGGTTGGAATGAGAAGAATGGGGTTGAGAGACCTCCTGTTTGGATGGTTTTGCACAAGGTTTGAGGGCGAAGGGAGAGAGGAGAGGATGGAGTGGAAGTGGTCCTCTGTTGTGGGGTTTGGAGGTTCTTGTCTTTGAGATGTCTTTTTTTTTGCTTGGAGGATATGCATGACTAGGGAATGTCAAGGAAGAATGCTTTTCCTTGTCTCAGTTCTTGCTTTTTGTGGTTCTTGTTGAGGAAGCACTGGAGTTGAAGTTGCAAGCATCACAAGTCTTCTGCTTTCTGCTTTCTGAGTTCTGTTCTGTCTTTGCCCTTTCTTTTTCTTGTCAGCAAAGAGAACGTTCTTATGATATGTGAATGAAGATAACCATGTCACGAATCTTTGAGAGAGCAAGATATAGCATACATATCTGGCTGAAATGCAAGAGCCAATCTCAGCTACACATAGTTTTCATCTGAAGTAGACCTTAGTAACTCCCTCTTTTCTTCTTTTGAAAAACGTTTAATTGTTAAGTATTGGAGGTGGAAATGTCTTGTTCTTGCTTTATCTTGTGCTGTGACTCGATGGGATGGAACAACATTACCAATCATCCCGTCTTCCTTCATGGTGATACGGTCTATGGTGTCCTCCCTGATCTGGTGATGTAAAGTTGCTTTTGCTCCTGTCTAGTGCGAAGGAATCGGTGGTCTTTTGCTCTACGACGAGCATGTACCTGCAATCTTTAAACATCATCCACGAAAGCAAATCAGGCAATCGCTCGTTCTTGATACATAGTTGATAAAAAAAGTGAATTCTGTGATGAGAGGTTAAATAATGTACAAAGACGGTGGAGTGACTGAAGAAGAGACAAACAATCCCTTTTCCTTGCTGATGATGGAGTAGAGCCTTTCAAAAAACCGCTAGACGCTTCTTTTTGTTGTCATACACAAAAATGATAAAAGAGAACGAAAAACGCCTGGCTAAGTATGATACGAGAGACAAAACCAGTCTTTCTTTTACTGATGGCAGAAGAAATATTCCTAGTGCTTGGCGCGAGTGTCTTCGAAGCTCTCAAGCACGCTATCGGTTACGCTTTGAGGCTCGTTGGATGTTTCTTGTGTTGATGATTCTGAGGGGGCGGAGACTTGCTTGGGAGCCATTGAGCGGGCCTGGCTTTCGTTGACCTTGCCGTAGACGCCCATGGCGGTGGCGATCATGCTGCCAATGTCTCCAACATTGCCGGGGACAACAACGCTGGTGCCCTCCTTGGCCAGCTTGCCGAAGGCGTCGACGTACTTCTCGGCGACACTGAGACTGACGGCACCCTGGGCGCTCTCCTTGCCTTGAGCAATAGAGTTTGCGACAGCGTCGATACCGGCTGCGGTGGCGCGAGCCTTGAGGAGGATGGCTTCGGATTCACCAGTGGCCATGTTGATTTGTTCGGCACGCAGGGCCTCGGATGCCAGGATGACACTCTGCTTGCGACCTTCGGCGATGTTGATGGCACTCTGGCGCTGACCCTCTGATTCCAGAATCTCGGCACGCTTGCTACGCTCGGCAGTGACCTGACGGTGCATGGCTTCGACGACGCCAGCAGGAGCGTGGATGTCGCGGATCTCGTAACGCAGACAGGTGACACCCCAGTCCTGGGCAGCCTCGTTGATGGCTTGTGTAATATTTGTGTTCAAGGCAGCACGCTCTTTCAAGACATGGTCGAGAGACAGTTGACCAATCTCTGAGCGCATCGTGGTTTGAGCGAGTTGTGAGATGGCGTATTCGGCATCTTCGACACCGTAACTGGCCTTGTAAGGATCGAAGACACGGGTGTAAAGTACACCGTCCAGCTCGAGGGTGACGTTGTCGGCGGTGATGGCGCTCTGGGAGGGGATCTCGATAGCGGCTTCTTTCAGACTCTTGACGTAGGCGATGCGATCAATCAGAGGAACGAGGATGGCAAGACCGGGCTGCAAGATGCGACTGAACTTGCCCATGCGCTCGACGATCCATGCTGTTTGATGAGGCACGAACTTGACAATGGTGTTGGCGGGTAGTGATGAACGTTGGAAGTAGCTCGTAGGCTCGCCCGAGGCGGGGGAACGGGAGAAGAGCGAGTCGGCAGAGGGGAGAAGGCGTGGCGGTTGCGAACTGAAGGCAGCTCTCTGGATAGTGAAGCGGCTGTTTGCCAGAACGGCGAGCGAGCGGCGGGATGCCGCTGGTCGTAACGCGCCTGACCGTGCGATGAGAGTCATAGCTTTCTCAGCCATGATCAGTGTGCCTGGATATGCTGTGTTTGTTGGAGTAAATGCGATGGTGAGATTGGAAGGTGGACATGATGGCCGCTACTTCTACGAGTACCAGCGTGGGGCGGGCCAAAGCTTCCTCTAAATTCCGTCATCATCCATCCTTCTTTCCTAACCAATTCTTTCTTGCCAACTCGCGCAGCAAACATGTCGGAATACTGGAAGTCGACGCCTAAATACTGGTGCAAGTTTTGCTCCACTTACGTGCGCGACACGGCTCTCGAGAAGAAGTCGCACGAGGCCACTCCCAAGCACCAGAACAACATCCAGCGCTCCTTGCGCGACATCCACAAGAAGACCGAACGCGAGGACCGCGAGAAGCAGCGCGCCAAAGATGAAGTTGCTAGACTGAACGGCCTGGTCTCTGGCAAACAACAATCCAATTCTGTCGCCTCGGCCTCGCAACCTTCCGCCCCAAAACTCAAGTCTACTGCCCCGACCGCTCCCGCTTCTGTTGCAGAGCGAAAGCGCCAAATGGAACAGCTCGCTGCTATGGGTGTCGCTATCCCTGAAGAATACCGTCGTGACATGTCCATCCAAGGAGAATGGTCTACCGTCTCGGAGAGACCCGTCTACTCTCGTCCTGTCAAATCTACCTCAGACGATGAAAATGAAGATACAAAGGCTTTTGGCGTGAGAAAGCGCAAACTTGACGACGACGAAGAACAAGATCTAAAACTGGCTCCCAAAGCCTGGGGCTCACGTCTTAAGTCATATCCTGGTGCAAGTAGCAGTACCGAAGAAGATCTTGATGCTTTGCTATCTGGCGCCACTACCAAGAAGGAAGTGAAGACTGAAACATCAGATCCACTAAAGAAAGAGGTTGATACTGATACTGCTGATACCATCGCTGCTGTGCCAGACATCACCGAAGCTGCTTCTGCCGAGTCTGAAGTCAAGGTCGAACCAAAACAGGACCAAGAAGCTCCCGTCGTCTTCAAGAAGCGCAAATCGAAACGCTGAACATCTCTCAAGACAAGCTCAAACCATAAACTACCATCTCAAGAGAGGCTTTACATTTCAGCCGCAGACCACGCCGAGGCTCTTAGCTACGCGTTGTGAGCTGCAGCTAAGGCCGAAGTGCTGGCAAACATGGCTATCTGACTAAACCATCACGATATACCGCAAGGCATGACCACGGAAATGCGCTGCCGGCGAATTGCCATGTGAGGCCTAAAACAGCATCGACGTCAATGGCCGGCCACGCGACAGCATACCACGCGATTGGCAACCCAGCAGAAGCAGCTGTCAAAATGGCGATCACACCAGAGACATGCTAGGCAAAGGCATGGAAAGGAGACGACAGACGCAGGGGTTGAAAGTCGATCATCAATTATCAGGCATTCTTGGTGAACGGCAGACCAAGACATATAATAACATAGGCGAGAGAATCCAAGGTTTTGATACCTTGATCATCTCATGCGAATGCGAAGAGTATTTTCGCAATGGCTCTCGTTGGGGCTTTCTAGATGAATTGCGCAGTGCGTAGATGAAACTTGATGAAACACGTAATATCGAACTAGTAGATCGACTTTGAACGCGTCCTTGCCAAAGCGAATTGATTGCTGGCCTTGGACGAGATCGATCGTCAGCATTCTTGAAGAACACCCAATGCTGCTATAAACAATGGTAAGAAGAAATGTAGCAGGTCTTGAGAAAAGGGATATTCGGCCGAGAGGAGTGACGCCATCTTTTTTTATGTCTTGTATAGGGGTTTGGAAACGCTCTCGCAGCTGCAGACCAGCGGAACATATATAAATACCATGGCAACCCAGATGTTCAGTGGTTCGTGGACAAGCGAGGCTGTCATCCGTGAGAGCCACACTGTTACACGTTGACAGCAAGTGTGGAATAGGAGACGAAATTGTAGGGAGTTCGCGCCATCGCTCAAGCAACGCGGCTGCATCGACTCGCGGAGATTAATATTGCCCTGGGCGGCCGTGACCGACGACGGCATCCTGGAAAAAGGCCCTTGATCCGGGTTTGGAGTGTCGCATATCTGTTTGTCTTACTATTCGTGTCCAGCAAACACCATCGACCTCAACATCAACACAGAGTCGCTTGCAATGGACGCGTCTTCGACATCCCCTTTTTTACGTCCGTCGTCTCCTGCACTGGATGTGCCTCCTTCGCTAGCTCTCTACGCTAGTGGGTGTCCTCCCCTGGACGCTCGTTCCGATCGCTCAGTATCCACGCCGTCAACGATATCTAGCTCTAGCAGATCCGTGTCATCGTCTTCGGCTCGTTCAGAATCAGGTCGTCGCAAGAATGGTTACATGCGACCACAGGGCACCGCCTTTTCCGACTCTGCCCGCAATCGCGACAGTGTCATGAGCTTGGGAAGCATTGCTCACATGCAATACTACTTTGCTCGTACTGGTCTTCTCGATGGCAAGGGTGCTCAGTTTGCGAAACCAAAAAAAGGCGTCAAACAACTAGATACCAACATTGCGATCTACACCACATCAGAGGATGGCTTGGTTGAGAGTCCGAAAGAAGCCAACGAAGAATGGTCAGAGCCTGTCATGCTACCACCGACTGTTTCAACATATGCCTACAAAGAGCCAAATGTACCACCCCCACCAGATCTCCCTGTGCTTCGTCAACAGCTTCGCGAAGCCCTGGACGATGCTCAAAAAGTACTTCAAGAGTCTGCCGAAGGTATCACATACGACGATGCTACTCGAGAAGCGATCGTCGAATCCGTCCGAGCCCCTACGAACCCCGATGAGCCTCCGGTTGCTCAAGGCTGGCACGAGATTATGGGTCTCCACCTCCTCGATATCATCACCCTGGCTATCCGTGCCGCAAAGACATACTACACATCACATCCACGCCCTCAACAACTCTATGCGATTCAGTCGGAGCGTAAGATTCGTGGAGACCTGTACGAAGTCCTCGATGTTCTGAAACGTGCAGCTGCCAGAGAATTCCGTGGTGGCATCAAAGAGGAGGAAAGAGCCGCGATAAGTGCTTGGATCGATAACATCAACGACCTGATGTCAAAAGAACAGTCACACGAGCAAGAAGAGCAAAACTCTCGAGCCAAATGCGCTTGGCGTCATGGTGACTGGACTGGTCGGGAGCGCGAGAGAGAATGGCTTTTCATGTCGTCTTTCGACACCAGCCCGGACCCTCTTCCACAATGGACCGAATCTTCTCCAGAAGAACCTTCTCCTTTCCTACAATCTCTTCAAAGTGGTCTACGCCTGGTACAGCTTCACAACGAGATGGTCCGCCGCTCAGAGCGACCGTTCGGCGAAATCAAGACTTTCTTCACAGACGTAGCAAAGCCGTATCGTTGTGCCGAAAACCTGCGTTTCTGGTCAAAAGCTTCAGAGCTTCGATGGGAGATCGTCCTATCCTTCAACGTGCTCCACGTTGTACATGGCAAGGACGCAGAAGCTTGGAAACAGTTTGACGAGACTGTATTCAAGTGGTGCCGTGGAGTAAGAGAGGAGATTTCGAAAGAGTGGGCAGAGTCTGAGAGATCTGCGTAACAAGGAACCTGACCTTTGAGTTGCGAGGCTCTTCTGTTAGTGTGGTAAGGTGCCGAATGCCGGTTTACTTCTTTCCTTTGTCTGAACCATATTATTCCAAGTCACTTAATGCCTCCAGCGCAACACCTAGATACCCCAGAGGCAGGCTGTTTTTGTTCTCTTCTTTTCGATTCTACATCACCTTTATTCGAATCAACTTGGAAAAATGAAGATTCATACCCCTCATTATCACCAACAAGATCTTGCACACTATGCCCTTGCCTTTCCAAATAGTGTGACCGGGTTGTTCGGCTCTTGTCACTGGTCACTGCCGTAACAAGAGGGGGCACAACCATGTCCAGTTCCACATCGACACCTTGGCGCCACGCGCGTCTACACTCTGGCAGAGACGGCAAAATCACACTCCGAAGCTGTATAGCCAAGGATCAGGTGAGGTCCAAATTGGTCTTTAGTCTGAGTAGTCATTGGTTCGGTATTTTGTTCTTGC
>Ga0115851_101962_pt1 | contig 10933 bp, 6 predicted proteins | sample InSIn2gowninarea_FD_83865 | JGI IMG/M metagenome (GOLD analysis project Ga0115851, IMG submission 83865)
AAATGGAAAAGGGGGGGGGGGGGGTATGTACATATTTTGGTTTTTTCTAAAATTTGGATTTCTGACAACATTATTTTGTGGTCCCTTCCATGATGATTTTCTTTCAACTGTTTCTACCCTATCTCCAAGTCTGTGCATACCAGTGATTATTGCATCTAGTTTGTGGTCTAGGGCTGAAGGTTCTTCTTTGAAAGTAGTCCTTCTCTCAGTCCTTGCCCTATTTCTCTTGGCTATCAGGTTAGCCTCCACACTAATCGCTATATTTTGTATTTTTGCTAAAGTTTGGGGGGCTCTTTCTCTTAATTGGTATGCCATGGCAGGGTCAAACCCATTAGGGAAGGTATATAAGGCCAGATCAGGTGGAGGCCTAAGATTTTGTGGGATTGCATTGTACACATTGTTGAATCTGGCACAATAGTCCAGAACAGCTTCCTGAGGGCCTCTTTTTATAGTATTGTATTCAGATAATATGTGAAGTGGGTCTTTCTTCTTTTCCCATCTGTTTAGGAAAGTTTGGTAAAGGGCTTCTGGGTCACCAATAGAATTTGCAGGAAGAGATCTAAACCAGGGCCTTACATCTCCTGTCAAACTTTGAACAAAAATTTTCCTTCTTACACCATCATCATCTATCTCATAATTTTCAAAGTAGTCTTGCATCTTCTTGGTATGTTGCAGGGCTGTGTAGGAACCAGCACCATAAAAATAGGAGATCTTGGTTTGGTAATCCTGAGGCATAGCCCCTGGATTTGCTGGTAACTGTAAAGGAGCATACCTATTAGCCATATTTACTGGGATAACTGGGACAACAGGGATAAACGAGACAAGTGGGGCAAAGGGGATGAGAGTAGTATGTGTAGATAATGGGGAAGTGGAGAAAGAAATTCGTGAAGTGGATGAGGAACCAGGAGACTGCGAAGCTGTGATATGGGGATGAAAGGAAATTTTAGCAGGAGTGGGGATGCTACTTTGAAATACTACTTCAGGGCTTGAATCTGAGAAAGTTTCTTCCCCTTCTTGCCTCCTAAGAGTCTTTGGAATTAAATTAGGATTTTCAAAAATAGGTAATGGATCTGGATCTGGATTAGATCTGGTGTAATGAGTCTTCTTCTTGGGAGCCAGCTTCTAAGCTTCTTAACCTATTTTTTGGGAATTTTTTAGAAATTATTATGGTTTTCAAAGAGATTGATTAGATTTTGGAACAACTATATTGAACTTAAGACTGAATAAAGATTGACTGAAGCAGCTTTTATATACTCCTGCAAATGCAAAGCAAAAGCAGTTTCTAAGGCTTTATGGCTGTCATTCAAGCTTTATCTACAACATTAAGAAGTAGACAGCAGTTGGAAAATTTGTTCAGCTCCCTAGTGGAGTCGCCATTTATGTTAACTCTCAGGTTGTTCCCTTCAACTCCTGAGGGAATACGGCTGAGGTAACCACAAACCAATCTTTGGATTGTAGGTCCTAGCCTACCTACAATCAGAGAGGGCTCTCTCTTTGGGATTTAGTTTTGTTTTATGGAATTTTAGGCTAGTTATGATGTACTGAAGTTTCTTTGAAGTTTGGTTGGGTGATATCTTCTAACAAAGGGGCATGCAATGTTCAGAGGGTTTATTCCATTGGGTATTGGAGTCCATGATTAGATGTTGCTTAGAGTATATGATAAGAGTAGTGTTACTGCAAAGCCAGATAGGTATTCATGAAACAAACTTTCAATTTTTGGAAAAATGGTATGAATTTAGACAACGAAAGGCAATTAAGGTTCTTTCACTATGCTGATGGGATGAAAGAGTTGAATATTATTGAGGAGAAAGTTAGAGTTCCTGAACAGTGTTCACGATGAAAGAGTCAGTGTAAATGTGAGCATTCAAGAATTCCACACTCATAACTAATTCTGAAGAAAACATAATTAGCAACCAAGATTGAGCTTAGGGTGTCTTAATAGACAAATCCTGAACTATTCTTTTTCCTTATTGCTAAGAGTATGAAACATAGAGCATAAGTGGGCTATGCAAGTGAAGAAAACATAAAAACACGGTTCAGAAAATACAAACATAGTTCAGAAAAACCTATTGTTTCATGAAATAACACAGGAATCCTGCAGCAGCAAATGAACTCATCACAACATGTCCAAGCAACGCTAAACTGAGAAAACCACCAGCTTCTTGTATTAAAGTCTAAAAATATACAACGGAGCTCTCCAGAAGAAAATCAACAACCCAAAATGAGTTATACGAGGGGATATATATACAAAAGTAGTTACAAAATATCTGAAAGATGAGTGATTAACTCATAACTTTCCTTACCAACCCTTTAAAAATAGTAGATACAAAAGTTATTGCTATTTAAACAGATAAATAATACCTGTTCATTTCTGTTAGAGATCTTTGACTTTGGAACCAACCGGATCGACCAAGTGCTTTGCATCCATTTCGAGAATTTTTGCCTTTTGCTGCCTTGTCACGATGCGGCTGCTTTAGCCTCGTCATTTGCACTCGTGGATCTTTTCCTAGTCACCAGTTTTGTCATTGAGTTGGCCTTTTTCATTTCTTTTCCAGCCAGAGTAAATATATCAGTATTTTGAAAAAGGCTGATTTGTGATTGACCCAAAGAAACTTGATAAATAAACTTGACTTATCAGAGTAATGTTTGTATCATGCCCATCCACCATTCTTGTGTAGGTAATTGGTGTCTCTGAATCTTAACTAAAGTCTTATCAGCCTCAGTGTATTTGTAGTAATTTGGAGGTACTTCAAAAAGGTGCTTGATCTCATGTTCAATATAAAATAAATTCTCCAGCTTATCATAAAGACTTTGCCCAGATGGGAGCCCTGTTTCCTCTGAGGTGCTTGAGGATGTTGTGATTTTTGTAATGAATTCATTTAACTTTGCTTGCATCTCTTGGCATTTTCTGTCTAATGCCTGCACATAGCTTCTCAAGGTAAACACCCTCTTTATTAGTAAGATGGTATCAGTTCTGTTTCTGATACCCATTTCTGCTAGCTGAGTGCTAGTATGATTGTTGAGGACTTGAATCATTCTGTTGGCTATTTCAGGCATATTCCCTAAAGATGCCCTGTCCTTCTTATTTTCAATTTGAGCCAATTTTATGAGTTCTATTTGATCATGGATGGCCTCAATGGATTGCCACTAATCTCTGATAGACTGACCAATTTTGGCCCATAGGATTTTCTTGACTTCACTTATGGTTTTATCAAGAGTGAGCTCTTTTTCTAATTCTTTTATCCTCTTTTCAAGAGTTCTTACCTCTCTTGTCTTTTCAGCCAAATTCTGCTTTGATTTGTCATATTTTTCTTCAAGCCTAGCCAATTTTTCTTTAGCCTCTTTTAGTTCATCCATCTGTGCTTCTAGAGCCTCAAGCTCTTTCATCATATTTTGCATGCTAAGGCTGGGTACCTGCTCTGATGCTGTTACCTGCGTTGTCACTTCTGGAGCTGGTGCTGAGCTTGAAGGGCCTGCCTCTGATGTTTTTCTAGTGGGAGGACCTGCTGGAGCGATTACCTGAGGAGCATCCTCAATAGCTGTAGCTTTTTATGGTGGCTGGGGTGCTAGTTCTCCTTGTTTTGCCTTTAATGTTGCCTCCAAGGCACCCTCTGTTTCTACCAACCTTTTATGCAAGGCCAAGAGTAGAGCAACCACATCCTGATCTTTCTTTTGTTGTGCAACACCTTCAGTCTGAGGGTGAAGGGTAGGTGGTAGCTTGATCTATTTTCTTAAAGCTGCTATATCCTCATCTTTTTTCTTCATTAAGGCCTGCACACCCTTAGGGTCATTTGGATCATGCCCTAGCTCTATAATGATTTCTTCCAAGGACTTAATTCTATTGTCCTCGGCCTGAGATGAGGCCTTTTCTAGTTCCAGCTGAGCAGCAGTGTTGTGTAGAGAATTTTGTAATCTGTGTGCCAACAAAGTTTTATCAGCCAAGGTAGAGTAGACCATCTCTCCGGTTTGCTTGTGCAGCTCAATCTGATCCATGGGGTGGATGTCTTTGGCAAAAACTTCTAAATTAGTTCTGATATAATCAGCAGTTGACTAAGGTTGCTGCATGGTACATCTAAAATGACTAAGAGTCATTTTTCCTTCTTGAATATCATAGGCTGCCATGAGCCTTTGCTGATTGGTTGGTGCCATCCTTAGAAGTTGGTTATAGAGCTGATATCTAATCACCTCATTTCTTGCCTTTACATCTATAAACTGCTTCTTAATATTGGATTCTGGCCTTGTTTGTTGTCCTGAGGAACTAACCTCTGCCCCTTGCTGTCTTTCTTGCTCTTGCTGAAAGGAGCTGGCTGATGCTTCCATGCTAGGAGGAATCATGCCCCCAATTGGTCTTTTAGGCATTTCCTCCTCAGAGAAAGGATTAAGCCTCTGTCTTTTCTCTCCTGGCTGATCTGTTGAGGCTGTAAGAGGAGTTTCCTCTTGTCTATCCCTTTTCTTCATTCTTTCTTCATTGGCTGGTGTTTGCAAAACTGTAATTTCAACTATTGCTTCCTGCATTGGAGGGGCTTGTCCCTGAGTCTGCTGATCTGTGGAAGTAGGTTGCTCAGCCATTTCTTCTTGTTGCTCCAAATTGGGGAGCTGCTCTTCCTGTTGTATTTCCTTTCCTTTAGCTATGGCTGCTACTTGACCAGCTGCTTGGGCAGGCTGCTGGTGAACAGTGGAAGATGAGGCACTTTCTCCAAGATGCCGAGGGGCTGGGGAGCATACCTGTCCAAAATAATCTAGGTCAACTGCTTTTTCTAATTTCTTAATTGTTTTTTGTGCTAATTCTTCTTCAGAATAATCCTCCACTAATGTGCCTTCTATCCACTCTTGTTGGTTAGCATATTTTTCAATTTGTGGAATGCTAAATTGGTCATAGCTAGCAAGTCTGTACTTGATTCTCCTAAGGCTTATGAAATGATTAGGGTCATATGGTGCCCAATAGAAGCTTGTTTGCAGCTGGAAGCTTTTTAGGATCTTGTCTGCCTCTTCTCAAGCTTCTTCCCTCTTGTTAAAAATGAACGGGCCCAGTTGGTGGTTAATTTTTAGTTGTGCTTTCTTGTTTCTGCTATAAAAGTGAACCATGTCTGTATTACCAAATTTCCGAAAGTATTCTAAGGCAAAAAGTCTCATGGGAACATACTTTGGCAGTCTATATGGGGCTAGCTCACAGCCATATATTCTGATTACTGTGTGATCTTGGTAAAAGTACCAATCTCTAATGCTATAGTTTTTTGAAAGCTGAAGAATCTTCTGCATTTCATCTGTGAGTCTAGGAGGAGGAGAACTCATCAGCAAGGACAAGGCTGGATGGATGAACAAATCAATAAACTCACAGTAGTTGTATGGAGAGTGAAAGATGTGGTGAAGGACTGGTGTCCAGAATATCACAGATCTTCTGTTTCCCTTTGCATCTAGCTTCTTGAGGAAAATAGGGAAGTTGTCAGGATGATTGTATAATATCAAATGATATATATAGGAGGTATTTTTGAATACTCTCTCTCTCTCCAAATTCATGAATTGTTCATGAATCCTGTCAGCAATGAATGTAGCATAGTCATATTGGACAGCAGGAGGCCTCCCTGGGGTGAACATAGACAGCATGACCAAGATTGTTTCATCCACATATTCACTGATGTTGTACCCCAAGATGTAGGAAATCATGTTCACCAGGACCTTGCCTATGTCATTGAACCATACATGCAGGAAAGGAGGAGGTCGCTGAGGTTGAGAATCTGGCTGCATAAATAATTGAGCAATTCTTGTAATTTGTGAACTGGAAAGCTTGGCACCCTGGTCCACCAGAAGTTGCATAGAAAGAGGGGTCAATGGCCTTGCTGACTGAGATTGTAGCATCTGGTTGATGGCTTCAGGGGTAATATGGAATAAAACAGAGCCTGAAGGACTCAGAACAACCCTTTGATTTGGATCATAATTTTCACAGCATTGGTGAATCAAGTCAGGAAAGACATTCACCTAAGGGAGGTAATAGACTGGCAGGTGGGACTCCCAGATTCTCAAGATATCAGTCCCATTTCTATGTTTTGCTCTTATCTCAGAAATGACTGGAATGTGTTATCTGCTGGATAATTCAATTACTTCCACCATTTCGTAATCCCTGTCAGCAAGGGATAACCACTCTAGACTCTTATGTGGAGCATTCAGGGGTGCAATATTTAAAGCCACAGGGGTCTCCATTGTTTAATTATGACTTAGAGTTGAATTGTGCTTGGGTTTCAGTAAAAGTAGCACTGAACAGTGGTTTATGAGGGGTGGAGTGATTTGCAAAGAGGAAAAAGGGTGAATTGGGTGAACAGAGGGAAACTGCTACTGAAAGAGGTGGAAAGAGTCAATGGTAATACAGCGCACTGCCTTCCATAGTAAAATATGTTTGACAATGGTTTTGAGTTGGAAATGCGAAAGAAGCTGTGGGAATTGAGCGAAATTTGAACCCAGGACCCCCTTCAGATGAACTTTGGGTTGAATTAGTAGTTACAGGGTCTTAGTACACAGGAAATTTGACCAGTTGTTATACTTTTTTAATCCTGAAAACTCGGAAGACCAGGGTGCGCAGAGAAAAAACAGTAAATACCTGGTAATTGTGAGGTCGAGGGTGTTGAAAGTTGATGAATTTGTAGCGGCAACAGCTCAGGGATTGAATTTTGCAGTTGGTGGACAGACGACGTAAAACAACATGCAAGGGAGTACAACAATTGTCCAATAGAAATGTGAGAAAATCGTGATTTTGTGTGAAAATATGTGAAATTGGGGATTTTGGCGCCTTTTTGTGGATGATGTCAGCATGACGTCACTGGTCAGGCTCGGGTACGGCGGGATGATGTGGCGATGCATGAGTGGGCTGACTTGGACGGATGATGCAGCAGCCATGTCAGACTAACGGTGAAATGGCGGTTGACGAAATTGTTGACGTGAGCGGTGACGTAGGCGTGAAAACAACAGTGGTAAGCGGTTTTATCAGACCGCTTATTGTACGGGGTTGGTAATTGTCAGTGGCCTCCTGACGCAATAAAAAGCGGACACGCGTCGCTGGCACTGTGTCATACCTCTGACAATTTCGGAAGGTAAAGGACGGATGGCGGAGGGGTTCCGAAATTCCCGAGAACCGTTGGATGGGAGGGCCCAGATCCGACGACGGATGGAAGGACAAGCCGCCAGCGCGATAACAGCGGGACCCGCACTATTAAAAAAATATTTTTTGGTAAGGCGCAGCGAAATGAAACCTTTGGTAAAGGGTAAATGTGGGTTTGCGGGAATTTTATACAAATGATGCAGAAAAAAGGGAGAAATGACATTATAAAGTGTATAGCGGGTGAGGGTTATTAAATTAACTGGATGTCAATTTAAATCCCAAACATAATATGAACAATTATATACATGAGTGCTTGATTTCATCACACTTTCCGAACTTTAGAATATATGGCTAAAATGCCAAAAAAAGGGGGGGGTATGTACATATTTTTTGGGTTTTTTGCATAAGGTGCTATAATAGTAGGGGGAGGGGAAAACTTAGGGAGCTATATAATAAGGTTAGAAGTCAATATGAATCTGAGATGTGAAAGAGGAACATGGAGCTAAGTTTAAGGAGTAAACTTAGATTTAGAAGCAGATGAGAGTGAGAAATGATTTTACACAAGAAATGTGGGTCTCTTGTGTGATGGAAACCAACACTTTGGCTTGATGTCTCACAAATATAAGGTGATGCTAGGACTTGTTGGGGAGATCCCAATGGTCCATTGGAGGGATGTTAGAAAGAAGTTTTGTGGGGAATAATAAGGAAATTAGACATGCTTCCATATTTCATTATCAAAATGCTGAATAGATACCTCTGTTGTTGCCAATACCAGCCTTCTTTGTCAAGGCCAACACATGAAGGAAATCAGACTTCTGCAACCCCTGTCTACCTACCCATCTTAGCATTCCTAGCATTTTTTGTTACTTTAAGGAGGGTGCACTTAGACTTGCAAACCCTCAATTGCTCTTTTCTTTTTCTTTTTCAAATGACAGAAAATGCCAAGAGATGCAAGCAAAGTTAAATGAATTCATTACAAAAATCACAACATCCTCAAGCACCTCAGAGGAAACAGGGCTCCCATCTGGGCAAAGTCTTTATGATAAGCTGGAGAATTTATTTTATATTGAACATGAGATCAAGCACCTTTTTGAAGTACCTCCAAATTACTACAAATACACTGAGGCTGATAAGACTTTAGTTAAGATTCAGAGACACCAATTACCTACACAAGAATGGTGGATGGGCATGATACAAACATTACTCTGATAAGTCAAGTTTATTTATCAAGTTTCTTTGGGTCAATCACAAATCAGCCTTTTTCAAAATACTGATATATTTACTCTGGCTGGAAAAGAAATGAAAAAGGCCAACTCAATGACAAAACTGGTGACTAGGAAAAGATCCACGAGTGCAAATGACGAGGCTAAAGCAGCCGCATCGTGACAAGGCAGCAAAAGGCAAAAATTCTCGAAATGGATGCAAAGCACTTGGTCGATCCGGTTGGTTCCAAAGTCAAAGATCTCTAACAGAAATGAACAGGTATTATTTATCTGTTTAAATAGCAATAACTTTTGTATCTACTATTTTTAAAGGGTTGGTAAGGAAAGTTATGAGTTAATCACTCATCTTTCAGATATTTTGTAACTACTTTTGTATATATATCCCCTCGTATAACTCATTTTGGGTTGTTGATTTTCTTCTGGAGAGCTCCGTTGTATATTTTTAGACTTTAATACAAGAAGCTGGTGGTTTTCTCAGTTTAGCGTTGCTTGGACATGTTGTGATGAGTTCATTTGCTGCTGCAGGATTCCTGTGTTATTTCATGAAACAATAGGTTTTTCTGAACTATGTTTGTATTTTCTGAACCGTGTTTTTATGTTTTCTTCACTTGCATAGCCCACTTATGCTCTATGTTTCATACTCTTAGCAATAAGGAAAAAGAATAGTTCAGGATTTGTCTATTAAGACACCCTAAGCTCAATCTTGGTTGCTAATTATGTTTTCTTCAGAATTAGTTATGAGTGTGGAATTCTTGAATGCTCACATTTACACTGACTCTTTCATCGTGAACACTGTTCAGGAACTCTAACTTTCTCCTCAATAATATTCAACTCTTTCATCCCATCAGCATAGTGAAAGAACCTTAATTGCCTTTCGTTGTCTAAATTCATACCATTTTTCCAAAAATTGAAAGTTTGTTTCATGAATACCTATCTGGCTTTGCAGTAACACTACTCTTATCATATACTCTAAGCAACATCTAATCATGGACTCCAATACCCAATGGAATAAACCCTCTGAACATTGCATGCCCCTTTGTTAGAAGATATCACCCAACCAAACTTCAAAGAAACTTCAGTACATCATAACTAGCCTAAAATTCCATAAAACAAAACTAAATCCCAAAGAGAGAGCCCTCTCTGATTGTAGGTAGGCTAGGACCTACAATCCAAAGATTGGTTTGTGGTTACCTCAGCCGTATTCCCTCAGGAGTTGAAGGGAACAACCTGAGAGTTAACATAAATGGCGACTCCACTAGGGAGCTGAACAAATTTTCCAACTGCTGTCTACTTCTTAATGTTGTAGATAAAGCTTGAATGACAGCCATAAAGCCTTAGAAACTGCTTTTGCTTTGCATTTGCAGGAGTATATAAAAGCTGCTTCAGTCAATCTTTATTCAGTCTTAAGTTCAATATAGTTGTTCCAAAATCTAATCAATCTCTTTGAAAACCATAATAATTTCTAAAAAATTCCCAAAAAATAGGTTAAGAAGCTTAGAAGCTGGCTCCCAAGAAGAAGACTCATTACACCAGATCTAATCCAGATCCAGATCCATTACCTATTTTTGAAAATCCTAATTTAATTCCAAAGACTCTTAGGAGGCAAGAAGGGGAAGAAACTTTCTCAGATTCAAGCCCTGAAGTAGTATTTCAAAGTAGCATCCCCACTCCTGCTAAAATTTCCTTTCATCCCCATATCACAGCTTCGCAGTCTCCTGGTTCCTCATCCACTTCACGAATTTCTTTCTCCACTTCCCCATTATCTACACATACTACTCTCATCCCCTTTGCCCCACTTGTCTCGTTTATCCCTGTTGTCCCAGTTATCCCAGTAAATATGGCTAATAGGTATGCTCCTTTACAGTTACCAGCAAATCCAGGGGCTATGCCTCAGGATTACCAAACCAAGATCTCCTATTTTTATGGTGCTGGTTCCTACACAGCCCTGCAACATACCAAGAAGATGCAAGACTACTTTGAAAATTATGAGATAGATGATGATGGTGTAAGAAGGAAAATTTTTGTTCAAAGTTTGACAGGAGATGTAAGGCCCTGGTTTAGATCTCTTCCTGCAAATTCTATTGGTGACCCAGAAGCCCTTTACCAAACTTTCCTAAACAGATGGGAAAAGAAGAAAGACCCACTTCACATATTATCTGAATACAATACTATAAAAAGAGGCCCTCAGGAAGCTGTTCTGGACTATTGTGCCAGATTCAACAATGTGTACAATGCAATCCCACAAAATCTTAGGCCTCCACCTGATCTGGCCTTATATACCTTCCCTAATGGGTTTGACCCTGCCATGGCATACCAATTAAGAGAAAGAGCCCCCCAAACTTTAGCAAAAATACAAAATATAGCGATTAGTGTGGAGGCTAACCTGATAGCCAAGAGAAATAGGGCAAGGACTGAGAGAAGGACTACTTTCAAAGAAGAACCTTCAGCCCTAGACCACAAACTAGATGCAATAATCACTGGTATGCACAGACTTGGAGATAGGGTAGAAACAGTTGAAAGAAAATCATCATGGAAGGGACCACAAAATAATGTTGTCAGAAATCCAAATTTTAGAAAAAACCAAAATATGTACATACCCCCCCCCCCCCCTTTTCCATTT
>Ga0115851_101963_pt1 | contig 10933 bp, 14 predicted proteins | sample InSIn2gowninarea_FD_83865 | JGI IMG/M metagenome (GOLD analysis project Ga0115851, IMG submission 83865)
CTTGGCACTATAGCCATATTTATCAAGTCTGGGAAATAGTAGTCCATCTGGGGCTCCTACTAACCCATCCGTGTCCTAATTGGAGTTATTCTAACATCTGGTCACACTAATAACCATTTCCCCTTAACCCTAACCCTACAAGACCCATGCTCCGCCCTTATCCTAAAGTCATACATGTAAATATTTGACCCCGCTTGCACATAATTCCAGAACCCACTTTAATAAGGTTCCCCCCCCGCTGGATTAAACAATTAATAAAAGCGTCGCGGGCCCCTTCTTATCCTTCCGCCGCTTTGTTCGTATCGCCGACTATTCGATCTGATGCGCCCGAGATCTACGGTGGGTGGGTCTTTTCGTCTCCGAACCTGTCGATGGTTAGCGTCTGGGAGATGGGCGGTTTTCCCGTCGTACTCCCGCCACGTGTCACCGTCTCGACTGTGGCAGAGCCCCCTCCTTGCAAACCGCCTAGGCGCAAAAATGGTGCGATAAAACCAGATACTTCCCCCTGTGACATCAGCGCCACGTCACCCTGCCACATCACCCTGCCACGTCACCCTGCCACATCACCCTGCCACATCACCCTGTCGTACTGGGTCCCACTGCTGACGTCATGTTGACATCATGCTCGCGTCACCGCCGAAGAGGCGCGAAGGGCGAAATCGCTGCATAGGATGCCCGGAATGAAAAACAGAGGCAGTTTTTGATGCGCGATTAGCACCTAGCGCTAATCGCACATCGCTAAGAAAAAATGATCGAAGTGGAAAGCTTAAGAGCCAGGCTCAGTCCAGTGCAGTTTGCAACAGTTATGTTTGCCTGGAAGGAGCAGAAAAGGAGTGACTTGACAGTTTAAATAGTATCAGAGGAAAGATGAAGCCCAGATTCAGTTAAAGAGTATCAGTGAAGCGACAGAGAGTATCAGATCGGCAACATCAAAGCAGATGAACATTAAAGACCCCCATCAAAGTCAAAGGAGCAGTAAAGGCCATTTAAAGCTCATCAGATCAAAATCAGTGCACATTAAAGCCACCCAAAAGCAGCGGCGCCGCCTCACTGCGCCGAGCCGCTAAGGACACCATATTAACTCATTTTGATACAGCTGACCCCAGTGCAGCTCAAAAGTTACTTTCTTGCATTTAATTTCAGGACAATATTAGGTTAAAAAACTTATTTCCCGCAGACCTGTTTTAGGTCTGCTGTAATAGATATTTTGGATTTTTCTCTATACAAGCAACCCTAATTCATTGTTTAGAGGGTTGGTTGGTAAATGACTCCGAGAGAGACTCGCTCTGGATACTTGATGTTTTCCTTAATCAAAGACTGTTGAAAAGCTTGGAGGATGGACTGTTTGCTGTTTGTTTGAGGGTTGAAGAGTGAATATGAAATTCTTGTGCTGCAACATGACTCAATAAGTGTTTCCTACCTCTGTTTTCCATTGATATATGCTAGTATCACACATATGTCACCGTCTAAATAGCAAGAAAAATGAATAGCGTAGACCTTGTTAACTGCACTCTATGCTCAATTTCTGCTGTTTCTTTATGTTTTCCTCTGAATTGGTAATGGATATGAATTCCTTTTGGCTCATATTTCCCCTAATTCACTATGAATAATAATTATTTAGGAATTCTTGACTGCTCCTAGATAGAGTTTTTTCACCTTCCCTCTGTTAAGCTGAATGAGAGATTCATAATTGCCTCTCTTTCCTTAGCCTTCTATCCATCCCCATTTAACTTGAATGTTGTTTCATGTGTAGCTACCTTGCTCCATATTCCTCTTCTGACCAAGAAAATGCACCAGCAGTCTTACTCCATGACTCCATGCCCAATGGTTTGAAACTTGTCACTCTATACATTGCCTCTCTGCTTGAATGCATTTGTCCTTCCCACCAAAACTTAAACAAAACCCATTGAACTTAATAACTAGCCTAAAATCTTTCAAAACAAAGCTAAATCCTAAAGAGAGAGCCTTCTCTGATTGTAGGTGGGCTAGAACCTGCAGTCCAAAGATTGGTTTGTGGTTACCTCGGCCGTATTCCCTTGGGAGTCAAAGGGAACAACCTGAGTGTTAACACAGCTTGGCCTCCGACCCTAACTAAACTTCCCTAGAATATTCCAAAGTTCGAAGGGAAGACTGGTGAAGACCTGGGAGACCATGTGACCACATTTCACTTATGGTGTTCATCCAACTCCCTGATAGATGATTCGATCAGGTTGATTTTGTTTCAGTGCACCCTAACCATAAATGTGACCAAATGGTATATAGAGTTTCCAGGGGGCACCTATACTTCTTTCGCTGATTTGGCTAATATTTTCTTGAACCATTTTCAGTTTCCTGTCCATTATGAAGCTAGAACTGAACTTCTGGCCAACTTTTAGCATAACACGACAATTCACAGTTCAGATCACATCCAGGAATGGATAAGGAGAAAAAGGCTTATCAAAGCCGAAATTCCTCCAGAGTTCCTTCTCGAATGGTTTCTCAAATAATTACAACTTGAGATCTCAAAGGAGGTTTCTCTTTCCGATGTTTATTTGGAAGAGTAGGCTATTTTTCAAGCCCAACAATTAGAACTAATATATTGTCAGTCTGGGACTCTTCAGAAAATCCTACCTGATGCTCCTAGATCTAAGGTTGATTTAGCCAAACCGAAGTCAGGCCCTCATGCTGATGGTATAGTTGGATCAATTGACACAAATACGATGAACCTTTTGAACCAATTGCAGCAGTTGTCTCTACAAACTGCTTCTTCTAACCAGGCAACACCGTCTACACCTTCACCTTCCCAACCTACCTCTATAAATGCCGTCCAGGCCTCTAACCCCAAAGGAAATCAACAATCCAATGGGAAGAGGAAAGGACGAGGTAAGAAGAAGAACTAGGAAGGGAAAGACAATGCGAACAAACCCGACAACGGTGCCGGTGAGGGTAGAAAAGAGTCCAAGAAAAAGGTTAAGTTTCCATGCAAGTTATGTAATGTAGATCATTTGACTCACCTCTGCCCTAAGATACAAGATGCTCAACACTTGTTAGTGTAGAAAGGGTCCTCTAGCTCCCAGGCTGTTCCAACTAACCCTTTTCCCCAAGGGCAACAATTACTTCTTGGTGCAAACTTGAATGCTGGTACCTCCGCAGGGGCCAACCAGGAAGGGGAAAATTCCTCAAATGTTTATATGATGAAATCTCATGTCAACGTTGCTACACGAGTGCATGATTATGGTGAAATAGAAACATCTAAGGTTAAGTATGTTCCCGAAACCACAAACCCACTTCCTATTAAGCGACCCTCTACTAAGTCTATACCTCAGATATCAAAAGGTTCCGCAAAGCACTCAACTATTAACCCTAATGCTAGGGTAGCCCAGAACTACTTGATTGTAGAATATTTGGCTCAAATTCCTTGTGCTATGTCTGTTTTGGAGGTACTCCAGTCATGTCTTGCTCAGAGAAGTGATTTGCTTTCAACAATCAGTGCAGTGGATCCAAAGAATTCTTTAGCGCTCACTTTTGATACGCTGAATGTCAAAAAGAGACTGCCTCACCATATGGCTTTCCAGATAAAGTCCACTTATCGAAAAACCAATATTATTCGGATAGTTATAGATGAGGGAGCTTCCACATGCGTAATGTATATGTCATGTTGGAAGGCCATTGGATCACCTTCAACCGTTCCTTCACCGACTCTCTTCACAACATTTGATGGACATTCTCATAGGCCACATGGAATTATCCCGACCTTTCCTATATGTGTTGGGGGAAAGGTCGTAAATATTGAGGTGGAAATCAATGATGCCAACCTGGATTATAACCTCCTCTTAGGAAGGAATTGGATTTACGAGATGAATGCCATAGTTTCATATTTATTCCGCATCCTCTGTTTTCCTCGTGAAGGGAGAATTCTTAAAATTGATCAGTTAGATTATTCTCCAGGTGACTCCCACACAACTTCAGATTCTACCATTCCATTGGTGGATAATCCCCGTCAACCTATTGAGAATTTAGGAGTTGGGATGTAATCTTTGTTAATGGGTATATTTTACCTTCCTCCTCCTACAACTAGAATCAATAAAATTTCATTCTCCAGGGGGCCTTCACGGAAAGAGTTCTTTCGAACTCATTATTTTTTAGACCCTTGGACCTTACCTTCATCTACTACCACATTAGATGGAGGGCAGGTTGGTGGAATGGCATTTCCCATGTCTGTAGAAAAAATTAGCTATCAATCTAACATTAACTCTATAGACAACCATCCCATTCCTTTTTCGCAGGAGGAGTTAGATGGTGATGTTGCTCCAGCTTGGACCCTCGACTCTACTTCTGGTCTGGATTGCTTATATACAATTTTACCATCTAAAGAAGCAATTTTGGAGGCAATGATGGGTGTAGATTGACCATGGGCAGATTTACATCATAGTTCATATTTTTTTCCTCCATTGCATGAAGTTGAATCCAAGTTCTCCAATCTGCTTACAAGCGATGTTTGTACAGTTTCAAACCCTTTAGCTCCAGCACAATTATCCACCGAAGGTCACATGTCGGTTATCTTAAGAACTGTACCTATAAACATCTCTAGGAATCCGAATGTTATAGAAAATGTCTTCATCAGAGTTGATTGTTCCCATGAAGAAATTCAAATTTACACCGATCTCTTTAAAGAGTTTCGAGATGTGTTCGCTTGGTCTTATAAGGAAATCCCTGGAATTGATCCATCCATAGTCCAACATGAGATCAATATGTATGAAAACACCAAACCTATTCATCAGAAGCTTCAACCGGTCAATCCTTGGAAAGTAGTAGCTATTAAAGTTGAAGTTGAAAAGCTACTTAAGGCGGGTTTCATATACCCCGTTCTTCTAACGGAGTGGGTTTCCAATCCAGTCCTGGTAGATAAAAAGCAAGGAATGATCTAAGTATGTATCGACTTTAGGGATTTGAATAAAGCTTGTCCAAAAGACAATTACCCCATGCCTTTTATTGATCAAATTGTTGATGAATGTGCGGGTAATGAATTTTTTTCGTTCATGGATTCTCTGGTTACAATCAAATTACTATCCATCTAGAGGACCAACACAAGACAACCTTTATTTGTCCTTGGGGCATGTTTGCATACAAGAAGATGCCTTTTGGTCTTAAAAATGCTGGAGCTACTTTTCAGCGGGCCATGTCTTATGCCTTCCATGAAATCAAACATGTTATCAAAGCATACTTGGATGGCTTAGCTACTTGTTCTCGAAAGAGAATCAATCATCCCAGCCACCTTCGGTTAGTTTTTGAGAGATGTAATTTTTATAAAATCTTGTTGAATCTGAATAAATGTGTTTTTGCAGTCACATCTGGTCGGTTGTTAGGATTCATCGTATCGATTGAAGGGATTCGAGTTGATCCTTTCATGGTTGAGGCAATAATTCAGTTGCCTCCCTCGTCTTCCATTCGTCAACTTCAAAGTCTCCAAGGAAAGGAAAATTTCTTGAGAAGATTTATAGCAAATTACGCTGAGATTACCAAAGGATTTATGCGTTTTCTTAAGAAAGGAGTTCCATTTTTTTTGGGACAACTTTGCACAACGATCTTTTGATGCCTTGAAACAGGCATTAATCTCTGCTCCATTGTTGAGTCCACCAGATTATGGCAGAGATTTCCTCTTGTATCTCATTGCGGCAGAATCAACCATAGGTATGGTTTTGGTTCAGGAGGATGATGATCTTAGTGAGCATGTAATCTACTACTTGAGTCGAGGCTTAGTAGGACCTAAGCTACGCTATTATCCTATCGAGAAATTGGCCTTGGCAACCATCCATGCTATCTAGTGACTTCGTCATTATATTCTGCTACGCAAAATGTTCGTCTTAGAGGCTGTCAATCCTTTTCAGTTTGTCCTTAGTAGGCAAGTGATTGGGGGCAAATATAATCGATGGATTGTTATTTTGCAAGAATATTACCTCGAGTTCTTGTCAGCCAAATCTAAGAAGTCATTTGTTTTTGCGGAATTAATTTTCGAGCTGCCTTGTGAGGAAGCCATTGTTTATGAGGAAAATTTCCTTAATGAACATTTATTCCTCATTTCTTCACAAGATCCCTGGTAAGGAGATATCATCATATATCTCCAGACTTCTAAATTCCCACCTGCTTCCTCCAAGGATGAGCGTCAAAAGTTATGTCACCTTGCTAAAAAATATGTTATTATTGGTGATACATTATATTGCAGAGGGGTTGATTTAATCCTTAGGCATTGCTTAACTTTGGAAGAAGAAGAGTCTGTACTTAATGATTGCCACAATGGAGTTTGTGGTGGTCATCTATCAGGGCTTGCAACAACCCAGAAAATTTTGCGTGCCGGCTACTTTTAGCCTTCAATTTTCAAAGATTGTATTTAAGCGGTCAAACGTTGCCACCCTTGTCAAATTTATACTCGAAAAATTCACACATCCAACTCCACTTTTTCCTGTTATCACTGTCGGTCCATTTACAAAGTGGGGCATTGACTTTACTACTTGTAATCTGCCTTCAGCGGCAAATCACAAGTACATCATTGTGGTCGTAGACTACTTTACGAAGTGGGCTGAGGCCATGACTACTTACAAAAACGATAGTGAAACAACAACCTTGTTTCTCTTCAATCAGGTTATTTCCCAATTTGGTATCCTAAGAGAGATTGTCACTGACCATGGTAGTCACTTCTAGAATCAACTGATGACCAAATTGGCTCTTAAGTTGGGCTTCTGGTAGGAGTATTCATCTTCGTATTATCCTCAGGCCAATGGGAAAGTTGAAGCCATGAATAAGTCCCTAAAGACTATCCTGCAAAAGACAATTGACAAAAATCGCTCCAATTGGCACATCATGTTGTACCCGACACTCTGGGCATACCGAACCTCCGTGAAGACTGCCACTAATTTTACTCCTTTTCAATTAGTTTACGGGCTGGAATCTATTTTTCCTATTGAATGTGAAATTCTATCCCTTAAGCTAGCTGTAGAACTTCTTCTAGAGAGGGTTAAAACTCAGTATGATAAAGCTATCCGTCCTCGGGTTTTTCTAAAGGCGACCTTGTCTTGGTCTATGACCAAGACAAAGACGCCCTGGGGGCAGGCAAATTCAAGTTTATGTGATATGGTCCCTTTGAGTCAAGCGAGTTTTTGGGAAAGGGGCCTATGAATTAATTGATTTTGAAGGGAACAAGCTGGCGAAGCCCTGGAATGGGCTCTATCTTAAAAAGTATTTTGCTTAGGTTCTGGGCGAGCAATTGCTTGTTTGTATATATTGTATTTTTGTACATATTTGTCTGGCATTTTGTGATATCAAATTTTTTTGATTTTCTTTGGCAGGTGTTGATGGATGATTTGATATATTTTGGATTCGTCGATGGTGCTAGTCAGCACACTCAAAATCTTGCTTACGTAGCTTGGGTGATTTATTATCCATCTGGCTAGTTGATGGTGTCGAGGGGAGTATGTATTGGTCCTGCTTCAAATAACATTTCCGAATATACTGCCATTATTAATTTACTATCCGAAGAAATTTCTTATTGGATTAATTCGTTGGTAGTTTATCTAGACTCATAACTGGTAGTGTCACAATTAAATAACATTTATCGGGTTTGTGATCCTTATTTATATCACCAATTTTTTAGAGTGAGAATGTTGTAACGATCATTTATTTATATTAAATATGTTCACATTCCACGATTTAAGAATTCATTAGTAGACTTTATTGCTAATCAAGCATTAGATTGGCATATTAATCATTCATCAGATTAAACAAACATCAAAAAATTGAATCTATATTTATATCATAAAATTGCCTGTGTATATATAAAGTGTTCAAAAAATAATATACAAAATTGGGACGAAATGCTCTCAAAATTTGGGTTCATGCCCATAATCATGTCCGTTCTATATATCAACTCGACTTAGGATGAGCAGCTAAAAAGTTAACTACTGCGTTGGTTACACGTCGAAGTATGAGGACCCAGTCCCGTGGTACCCCTACCACACGGCGCTGCATCTCCTCAGGTAGATCCTCTATGGCTATCATAGGTACCTGGTGAGTCAGACTCACCAAGTTCCTATGAACTACATATAGGACTCTCTCTGTCTCAGCTACTGCCTCTTCGAAACCTCTTCCGCGATGCCTGTGCCTCAGAAATCCATCTGGTCCCACTAGACCCACATCTGGAACATGGTCATTTTGTCAGTATTTTCTCTCATCAAAAATATTTCTGAGTTAATTTCATATTTAAAAAAGAAAAAAAATCTTAAAACTTAAAAAATTTATTACCAGTGTCTCTCCATGCTACGTTTGGTGGCAACACCAAGTTTGAATCTCCTCGTCGATAAGGACAAGACCCACTAGCAAGAAGTCAATGGAGACCTTCTCAAACCGGCACAAACAAAGGACCAATATAACTGATGTGATGAAAAACATGACACTGACAACCAGGGATGGCCAATTGAAAAATAGGTCAAGAGACGCCGTAGATAGGCAAACTCAGGCTTACTTCCCTTGAACAAAAGCACGACTCAATGATGACTATATGGCAGCATATGATAACTCTGTATAAGTTTGACATGTAAGAGTCACTAGCAAAGTCTCCATATTATTGGAAGAGGTAACCAATCAAAGGAGTACTGACTCAATAACAAGGTTAAGGCATACCTAAGTCAAACTAAATCCCGCCCAAAATGGAGGAGAGACTTTCTTTTGAGTACTTTGTTCAAGGGCGACATGACTAACTCTAGCTTCCAACAAAATAGGGAAATGTTGTCACGTTCCCACTCTTTTTGGAATATATAATTTTTTTGTCTTTTTCTTTAAGCTGGAAAAAGAATAAATAATGCTATAATACAGTGGAAAGAACGAGTGTCAAAGAAACAGATGATATAGTACATGGGATGGGAACATTCCTATGTTCAATGAAAGGAGGCGAAACTGGTCAAGGACACTCAAAGGGATGTTCGTTTCATGGGTCAAAGGATGCGTCAAGTTGCAAAAGCTAAGTGATTACATGGTTGATTTTGCAGAAGAAATGGTCAAATACGTGGCTTAAACACGAGTCCAAGTGAAGTCGGCTCAAGGCCAAAAGGTGCAAATAGTCAAAATGAAATGCAGAAGTACAACTCAACACAAAGGAGCCTCTAGGGTATAAGGCTAGAAATCAGTGCGGAAGAAAGGATAATGTGTCTTAAATGCACCAGTCATGGCGGGACTAAAGAGGACTCCCGAGCCTACTCAGTATAGCAGCATGGGAAACCAATGTTAGTTAGGTTCTAACTAATATGCCCATGTAAAGGATGGCTCTACCATCACATCATGATTTAAAAATTGGTGAGTGAACATGGTTTTCTAACCAAGACACGATGGGGTCGACCCTATGGCTAATGTATCACTGAATAGAGGCTAGTATGCAAGATGCAATGGAAAAAATGGTTTTCCCTAACCTATATGCCAGTGAGTGAACGATACTTGCCATGACGAGTCAGCGGTCATGGGACCGAAATAACATCTTGAAGAAGTCTCCAAAATATCCTTAAAAAACAACCCACTCTTGACAATCCAAGCCCACAGGTCAAAAAATCCATGAGACAAAAATCAATTTTTGAAAAAATATTTTGCAATTTCAAAGTTATATAATGACTTTTGGACTCACAGTTTTTTTATTTCTGTTTGGGGCAAAGAGTTGTGGAGAAAAAAGGAGCAAACTTGCCTCTAAACAATTGGACAGTTCAAATCACATCAAAGTTATCAGGTAACCCCCAAATCATGCTTGCCATGTTTTGTGATAGTTTTTAGAAGTTTTCATAAAGATTTGACAGTGGGAATATATGCCCAAAAATCCAACTCTGCATACATGAGGGTTAGATGTGATCAACCCACATATACAACGGCCCTACATGCGAATGTGTGTAAAGGGAACCCATGTGTACACAAGTTAAAGTTTAAACACAAAAACTAACGGTTGAAATTCAAATTTTTCAGGATGACCATCACATGGAGAGAGAGAGCATACCACAATTGATCATGAGGTAATGAATGACCAAAATGAACTAGATGCATTGAGAAGCTGTGGCTTATTGAAATTATTCAAAATGCCAAACATGAAAGCCAACACACGCCTGCACGAAATGTTGATCCACTACTAGAGTGCAGAGGATGATGCCTTCATGATAGATCAGACACCTCTACAGATTGAGGTTGAAGACATCTACTTTATTACAGGTCTCTCACAAAGAGGGGAGGTCATGCATTCGACTAGCAGGACAAAAAGTAGTCTTTCAATAGAAGACTATGTACATATATATACTATCGTGGACACCCAGAGAAAATTGGAAGTCATATTCCAATCAAACACCTGGAAAGTTTATCTCTAAGGATTCTGTTATTTACCATTGCGAGGGTAAATGGATCAGCTTCACCGCATCAAGCTTCACGAGTGTCCATTAGCCTGGAAGTGGAATGCCTTACCATGGTTTTCAACTGGTGCATGCCTCTTCTAACCAACATGAAGAGCCAATTGACCTCTATTCAAAAGGGTCAGACAAAGAACTTTGGATATGGGACTATTTTATGCTCATTTTTCTTCGAGAAGGTACCTGGGCTACGTCCCAAAGTATCTGTCTCCATCAGCAGCCCTCGAGATCCTCAAATGGACAGATGGGCTGACTTGATGAAATGTGTTATATACCTAGGGGGGATAACATGGGGTACAAGGGGAGGTACCCAAGGGAATAATGTAATAATGGAATGGGCCATAGTAATAAATAAGGTGGTTAACCCATATCATGTAAGGGACCACAAGTAGTTAGTAATAATGTAATGGGCCCATGGTATTAGATAGATGGTATTGAGGGAACCATGGTAATGACCCATGGTATTATATGTATGAGGCCTATAAAGAGGCTAGAGACTCCACATTGAGGGATGTGAAGGATTATTGTAT
>Ga0115851_101966_pt1 | contig 10919 bp, 5 predicted proteins | sample InSIn2gowninarea_FD_83865 | JGI IMG/M metagenome (GOLD analysis project Ga0115851, IMG submission 83865)
ATAATAATCTACTTAGTTGTTCAAGGAATGCCAAGCCAATACATACATGAACATATATATTTCGAGAAGATAAATCAGCAGTTGTATTATTATTCAAATAATAAAAGTGAATCTTACAACCATAGCCTTGATGTTGAAAGAGTCCCCTTGAGTGGTAATACAAGTCCAAGCCAAGAAAATTTCCAAAAACTCCTTCTTCAAGTCTAATGAATAGCCTCTAAGCACAAGCTCAACATAGGGGTGCAAATGGACATAGATCAACCATTTGGGAATGGTAGAGGGGGAATTTATAGGTTGGGAGAGGGAGTTAGGCTTCCTCCAAAGATAGGATTAGGCCCATACCTCAAGGAGGTAACTCATAGGGATGAGATCAAGAGGTCAAATTAGGAGGATTCAACCTCATCTATCTAAAACCACCTCCAACTTGCTACTCTCGAAGCTTCTAGATCATGAAGCTTCTCATCCTTTCTAGGAAAATTTCCTTTTTGAGACCATCGTGAGTATGAAAGGGAACAAAATGATGGCATCATTGGATTAATATGGTGAAATAGGTGATCATCATGGTTTTGAGCTTCATAAGGGCAATGAACTTCTTTTTAGGGTTTCAAGAGCCATTTCTTCAAGCAAAGCTCCAGATGTTTTCCAAGCAAAGTTAAAGGAGGGATTTGAGTTGTATACATGGATGAGTATAATGATCATGTTTCAGACAGTTCAGGCTATGTTACATGGAAGTGCAGGAGGTGCAACAAAATGCATTGTAACACTTACCTATTAAATTACCAAGATGTTCTTCAATTTTAAGGACTCCTTGGATGATCGTAGAGGTGTAAAAAAGTATGAAAGCTAGGATTTTGGTTTGATCAATGAAGATTAGAAGTTTTCATATAAAGGAATGTTCAGAAATATGAGATTTTGGGATGTGATTGTGGTCCATGTTGGCTATGTATTCCTTGAGATTGGTCTTAAAATATATTGTAATTTTACATGTGTATTATTTTTCGCACGAGTATGGAATCTAGTGAAGTCCTTTGATCAACATTAGATCATATTTATCGTTCAAAAAGGTGATCATTTCTTTCAAATGTTTATATGGTTTAAAAAGAGCTTTATGTTCCTTTTAGTCAATATTTTGGAGATATGACCAATTGTAGCCTTTCTATATAGAAGATAAAATGGATTGTGATGTGGTGAGGAAGGAGGTAATCTAGAGTTTGGATGATAGGCTAAGTGAAAAACCTTGCTAACTGAGGATTTGGAGTAACCATTACATATTAAATATTTAGTTAAGTGTGTTTTGTCCTTGGCCAGGAATTGAGGATTTGCAATTCAAATGCATCTGGTAAGGTGAGTTTTTAGGACAACTAAATTTTGAGGATGATGGCTATGGGAATGGGCATGAAGGTATTGATCAGTGTGGATCTTCTTCTAGTACACTTAACAGGATATAGATCCATTGGGATGAAAAGAAACTAGAACCTCCAGAAAGGAGAATGAAAAGTACTTCTCTAACTCCACAATAAATTAAATATGTGGTGAGAGATTGTTGAGGAAAGAACGGAGAGAGGAAATCCCATGAATCGAGATAATGAACATAGAAACAACAAACCAATACTAAAATTTATGTTTTAGATGCTAATATTTAAGGGAATTGGTTTCAAATTATTCCATGAATATCTTGGTGACTATGGGCAACAATGAGGACCCCACTATGGTTTCTTAAAAAATTTCATAATAGATACCCTTGAGAGAAAATAAAGTGGAATAAAGATAAATTTTAATGAGATTTAGCCTATTCACGTCAAAAAGCTTAGAGATAAGCTCAATGGCTTCAGGAACATGGATTTTTGTGAATAAAGAAATAACATCAAAGATAACGATGATGTTTTCCTAGTCAATGTGAATATTATTAGTTGAAGAGGGATGAATCTTTGATGAAGGAGAGAATATTCCTCATGAAGTTTAAAATTTATCAACCAAGAAGTGAGAAATGGAATGAGTGGGTGATGAGCCTAATCATTGGGTAATTATATGGGCCTTAATTCACCTCCTAGCTTAGCCAAATCAACTCTTTTGACAACTTATTACATGTTTTGACTATATTTTGTTTAACGAGATGAGTTAAAGTGAGATATTATGCTTAGTGTAATAATATGCATTGAATGTAGGTTTGGAAGAGAAAATCAAGGAATTTTGGCAAGACTAAGGTTTGAAACTCAAATGGGACAAAGGAGAGATATTTTAGGAGTTAAATCATCCTCATTTATTCCTCTTCCATCCGAATATTCCTCCATTAATCACACCATCTTTGAGTGCAAGCAGCCAAGTCATGAACATGAAAAGGCAACTGATCAAGTGACAAACAAAGAGTTAATTCAACTCGAGTTTGGAAGCTGAGCCTCCCTAGATTTAAGGAAGTTGTTGGAGACTTGAATTTTATAAGTAGAGAGGCCTAGAGCATCATTAGGATTCAAATTTTTGTTGTAAAAAAAATAGTTATTTTCGAGCTCCAGACTTGTGGAAGACAGTGATGTAATTTTCTATTTTGATAATGAAAATGCGATTTTCCTTGATCTAACATTGTGTTAACTCAAAGGACTGAAGCTCTTGGGTTAGGCCCCAACCCTAGCAGCAAAGGCTCCTCTTCTTGTATCTGTATGCTTAGCTTACTTTCATAGGTTCATGGTTAAATTATCTCTAGAAGTATTTCATTGCAAGTACTGTGGATTTGATTAGTTTTTATTAGTTTGCTTCTATTTGTGATTTACCTTAGTAGCAAGGTAGAAGAGATAGAAGGAGCACCACACAGCTATTAGTGGGTGTCTTAGCCTCACCTCTTCCCTTAGGGATCATGATTTGAGGAAAAGACCCTTAAGCAGCCCCAAAAAGACAGATTTCCATTTCCTCATAAGATTTAGAGTTTACTATACTTACCCTAGAATTTGATCATTTTTGCAAGTGTAGGATTTAGTTGGAATCACTTCCATCTTCATTATTTTATTAGATCTCATCCATGATTCCATTTCATTTAGCTATTTCCCTAATGCATGAAGTAGACAATTAGTTCATTAATTTTTTCTTTTCTATCTTGTTAGAATTCTTCTTGTTTACATGACTTTGTGGAAATTATAAATGTTTGATGCAGAGTAGGTGCTTCAGAAATCTAAAGGGATCTCATAGTAGGCAACCACCTTCCAACTTCATCCATTGATAAGCATCCCTTACTTTCACCAAGATCTTCAAAAATATCATCATTTTACATATAAATTCCTCCAAGCATGTTGAGCAAATCCAACCATCTCCTAACCTTGGTATTGAGTTCTAAGTGATCCTAGGAATTTTCTCACTCCATTCCACCCATCCACCACCTTCCCTATGTCTTCCATAACAACCATCATTTTTCTCTCAGCTGTACCCTATAGAAATACAGGGAATCCTATAGGTTTCTAGTACATCCTGTACGTTTTCCTGTAGTGGTGCGTTTTGAGGCTAAATTGATGGAAAATCTCTAAGAAGCCACACCAGGTCACCCAAGGGTCTCCCAAACCTTCCAACCATCTCCCAAATGTCCCAAACATCCACCATCATCGCTAAACCACCTGTCACATCACTAAAATAGATTAAGGTTTACACTTATCTTTCTAGAAAAAGAATAAAAAGAAAAAAAAATATTTATTTCATCCCTTTACATGCACAATAGTCATGTTTGATGTCTTGAATTTTGATGCTTTAGATAGTAGCATTTCATGCATGTTGGCTTGGCATTTCTATAAAGAGTAGTTTCTCAACAGTTAGTAGAGAAGGGTGTGTTTTTAGCATAGGATTTCAGTCATTTTCCTTATTTGTAGTAGATCATTTTTCTCCTAGAGTAGACATCTCTTTTTTTAGTTAACAATCAAGCTTCTTCTGAATCCATAGAAGTCTGGCTTGAAAACCCCAGTGATCTCTTGCCAACTAAACAGTGACAAAAGGTAGAACCATCACTTTTACTTGTGTATATAGCATTGTCACCTCCAAGTTTGTATGAACCCTAGGTTGATAAATTAAAGCTGGTAGCTCCAGGAGTTGCAGCATTCTTGCTACAATACTGGTGCTCATCACTTTTTGGTGCCATTGCCTGGGAGGTGTCTGAGTACTATGTGATTACTACTATCTTTCTTCTATTTATTGTTTCTAATATTATCCTCTTAGCTTCATTTCTGCAAAAGTAATTCAGTTTGCTTCCTTTTCATTCTCCATTTGTTGCTTTCCTTTCCATTCTACAAGTTAGATTTCAATCAAGTAGTTAATATTTTCATTTAGTCAATAGTTTTCATTCAACTTACAATTTCAATTCTGGAATCACTTTCAAAATTTGAGAAAATCACAAAATCAAAAAAAAAAAAATTCTTTCCATTCCTTGTAGGAATAGGGATAAATTAGGGAAATTTTTGGCAAATACCCCCACTGCTTCCAAAAACCAGCCTTCCCTCTTCTTTGGTGGCTGTGAACTGGAGGAACCCTTAGGTGAGAAACTAGACATATTTGAAGAACCTACAGGGTAAGAAGAAGAAGGAGAACTCATTCCTACTGAACCTATGGCTGAAAATAGAAATGACAGGGGAAATAGAGAAAGAGTTGAGGGTGCCTTCCCCATCAGGGAAACAGATGGGGATACTAGGACAAAAAATATAAGCCCTTCTTCCCTTACTCATTTCCATGGCTTGACCATAGAAGACCCAGGCACTTTCTTATTTGAGTTTTATGTCATATGTTGAACCTATGACTATACAGATGATGAGCAGAAGTTGAAACTATTTCCATCCACTCTTAAGGATGCAACTTTGCGTTGGTTCATGGGTTTGCCTAGAGATAGAATTACAACTTGGAATCAGATGTAGAAAGCCCTCAACAACAAGTATCGGGACTACTGTAGGTCTAAAGACACTAAAGAGGAAATTTTTAGGATGACCTTAGGCAATGATGAATCCCTAGAGGATTATGAAGAAAGATTCCAGCTTAGCTACAAAAGGGCCAAGTGCACACTTGACCTTGAGTCACTGAAGTTGGTCATACTTAGAGGAGTAATGGAAGACCTTCTAGACAACCTACACTTATTAGCAGGAGGGGATATGTACTAGTTACCCTGTCAGGATATCAAGCCTATCTTTAGAAACCATTCTAGGGTAGCCAGGAAAAAGCGTAGGGGTAGTCAACCTATGGTCAGTCCATCCTCTTCCAATTCATCCATCAAGGTTGAAATTGAAAATATGTTGGAGGATTTCAAAATTGACATGTGGCAAACCCTTGCCCTGCAAATGGACACTATGCACATTAAGAGAAAGCAGAGAGATCCTTGGCCATTTTTTGTCCTAGATGCACTAGTAGGCACCCTAAGAATGAATGTCCATTGAATTCTATTGAAATTTTCTAAGACTGTGAAGAAAACCACTCCATAGATAAGTGCCCCTCTTTACCTGCACTCAAAGTTGTATATCAAGGAGCTAAAGGGGTCACTAATCAGCGTTGCTACATAAACCAAAGGAGACCTCATGGTCCTAGGCCATACTAGCGGGGCATGTAAGGGTCATCCCACTCATATTACAACCCAAACTAGACCACATCCATACCTTCTTGGGGACCCCCTACTCATCCTTCCTATTTTACACCTCCTCCTTGGTCCTTTGCACCTCAGTATCATTCCCAACCAACAAACCGGTCATTTCAACCATAAGTTTGACTACAAGTTAGTGGAATCCATCACTTCATGGGTGGAGGCCCCAATACAACAATGTTCCAGCTTTATTGCTTTCACCACCTACCCAAACATAGCTTTTACAGCTCGCTCCACCTAAACAACACTAGATGTCTGCCTAGCCAAATCTGAACCCGAACAATAAACAAACACAACAGGTATACAGTGGAGAGACATCATATCCAGCTTATGCTATGGAGATATAGGAAATTAACCTGAGATCTGGGAGAGTACTCCCAGAAAACCAACCTCTACCTCCACCTAGGGAGGTTGAGGAAGAAAGAGAGGAAAGCATGCTTAAAGTAAATCCACCACCCTTTCCTAAGAGATTAACCCAACCATCCTAGCCTACCCTAAAAGAGACTGAAATTTTGGGAGAATTGAAAAACCTATGTGTCAAAATTCCACTTCTCCAAGTTGTTAAGGATGTACCTATTTACAACAAGTTGAATAAGGAGAAGTTCTTCAAGCATCCACAAAGGTGAAAAAGAGATGCCCCTACCATTAATGTCATTGGAAAACTATCTAACTTAATGTTGGGGCAGGTAGTATGTTCAAAGTATTTGGACCCTAGAAGCCCTATAGTAGATGTGCACATCAATGGAACCATTGTCCCAAACACTATGATCGATCTTAGGGCTTCCATTAATGTGATTATCAATGACACCATGCTCAAGCTCAACCTCCAAGGTTCATTAAGGAATACCACAACAGTTATGTAACTTGCAGACTGCTCCACAGTGACCCCTGAGGGGATTGTGGAGGATGTGATGGTATACATTGATTCTTGGGAATACCCTCTAGATTTCCTAGTTCTCTAGCCTAAGGCTAAGCTTACTAGTTACCCTCTCATCCTTGGGAGGCCATGGTTAGCCATTGTCGATGCTTACATTCGCTGTAGAGCTGGAAATATGACCATTAAGAATGGGCATATTTCCAAGCAATTAGTCATATACCCTCTTGCCTAGCCATCTCTAGAACATGACTTACCTTTGTGGCTGGAAGAGGAGGAGGAAAATGAAGTTTATTCCACCCAACTCTATACCTTACAAACAACCATGGGAGGGGGATATCAGGATGAAGATGGTTTGATTGAAAACATACTCCAAAGTCCAGCTCCCAGTATATTGTCCTTAGAGGAAGTAGTAAAGGAAACCCAAAACAACCATAAATTAGATCTATTCTTAGTCTATTACAACCCTATCCATATCAAAACCATAGAAATTGGTCTCGAGAGAACTTTGAAAATCAATCCATCTCTTTCTGTTCTCCAAGGAGAAAACTTTTGCAACATGCTAAAGGAACACCTATATGCCTTTTCTTAGAGTTACTAAGAAGTGAAGGGAGTGAAACCTTCAATGTGCACTCACCATATTTATATCAAGGAACTTTGCAAGCCAGTCTAGCAACCCCAAAGTAGGATGAATCCAGCCCTTAAATATATAGTCAAAGAAGAACTAGAAAAACTACTAGATGCAGGATTCATTTACCCTATATCAAATAGTGAGTGGGTCTCTCCTTTACTGTTGGTTCCAAAGAAAAATGGTAAGTAGAGTATTTTTGTCAATTATAGGGAGTTAAACAAAGCCACAAAGAAGGACCATTTCCCTCTACCTTTCATCAACCAAGTGCTGGATGGCCTGGCAGGGAAAAAGTTTTTCTCTTTCTTAGATGGATTCAGCAGGTACAATAAAATCCAAATCAGCCTAGAAGTCTAGGATAAAACCACCTTCACTCATCCTTGGGGTACCTTCACCTATAGGGTCCTTCCTTTTTGCCTATGCAATGCTCCTACCACTTTTCAGAGAACAATCATGAGTATCTTTTCCGAGTTAGTCCATGGTGCAATAGAAATCTATATGGATGATTTCACACCTTATGGAAGTGATTTCAAGGAGGGTTTGTCCAACTTAGGTAAGGTTATGCACAAATGAATTGAAATGAACCTGTTTCTCAGTCCTAAGAAATGTGAATTCTTGATGACTGCAGGGACTGTGCTAGGTCATTCAATATCTTAGCAGGGACTACAAGTCGACCCAAAAAAATAGCTATCATCTAAAGGGTCCTACCTCCACAAAAGTAGAGAGATGTCAGAAGTTTTCTATGGTTAGCTAGATACTAATGAAGGCTTATAAAAGACTTCAGCAAGTTGGCTTCTCCTTTATTTGGGTTATTGGCCAAAGACTCTGAGTTTTTATGGTCAAAAAGTTGTCAAGAGGCCCTAGACAGCCTAAATGACAAGTTAACGACTGTATCAATTCTTCGAGGCCCAAATTGGGCCCTTCCTTTTCATATTCATGCTAATGCCTCACACAAAGCCATAGGAGCATCCTTAGGCTAGATAGATGAGAAATTTTTTGATACCATTTACTTTATCAGTAAGAATCTGTCAAAGGCCAAACTGAACTACACAATGACTAAAAGGGAGATCCTGCCTGTTGTGCACTCATTGAACAAATTTAGGCATTATATTATAGGATATCAAACATTTTTACATACTAACCATGTTGCAATCAAATATTTAATGAATAAACCTGATGTGTATGCCCGGATTATTAGATGATTACTTTTATTACAACAATTTGATCTAACTACTGTCAATAATCCTAGCAAGGAAAATGTTGTTGCAGACTTTTTGTCTAGATTAAATTTACCTACAGGTGAAGAGGGAATGGTTGATAATCAGTTACCAGATCAGAACTTATTTTCCATTTCAGTTTTCTCTCCATGGTTTTCTAACATAGCAAAATGTTTGGTATCTACACAATTCCCACCGAATTTATCCTCCAAAGAGAAAAACAAGATTTTGAGGAAAACCACCCCCTTCACCTAGATTGGGGAAAACCTCTTCAAACTTGGCCCAGATCAAATTCTAAGAAGATGTGTCAAGGAGGAGGAAGTCTTTGACATCCTTCTGACCTGTCTTGATGGGCCTTGTAGAGGTCACTTTGTAACAAAGAGGACCACATTTAAAATGTTACAAGTTGGGTATTATTGACCCACTCTTCATCAAGATGTGAAAAGATATACTATTCAGTGTCATCGGTGCCAAAGGATGGGAAAGCCTACTCCAAGAGATGAAATGCCTCTGCAAACTCAAGAGACTTTTGAGCCATTTGACAAGTGCGGCATGGACTTCATTGGACCTATTGACCCTCCTTCCAAGAAAAAGTTGTATATCATTGTGTGGACTGACTATCTGACTAAGTGGGCTGGAAACAAGGTAATTAAGGCAACAACAGAGGAGAAGGTGGCTAAGTTCTTAAGGGAGGATGTATTTTACAAATTTGGGTACCCTAGAGAACTAGCCACTGATCAAGGCAGCCATTTTACCTCCAACATGATTAAAGATTTTCTTAGCCATCACAAGATCAAGCATAGGACCTCCACTCCATATCACCCACAAGCTAATGGGCAAGTGGAGGTGACCAACAGAGCATTGGAGGGAATCTTGACCAAAGTGGTTAGCAGCAATAGGAAATATTGGGTAGATAGACTAGTTGAGGCCACCTCAGCCTATAATACAACTTGGAAGGCCACGACTGGATTCACACCCTATGAGTTGGTCTATGGGAAAAAGGCCCTATTATCCATTTAGTTTGAGTATAACACATTGAGGATGGCAACCCAACTAGATCTAGATCTCAACAGTGCACAACAAGAGAGATTTCTCCAGTTGACTAGTTTAAATGAATTCAGAATGCAAGCCCTCCTACACTTTAGAGGAAGATCTTGCACGATAAGAACAACAAGGATAAGAAATTTCAAGACGGAAATTGGGCCTTGTTATATGATTCCAAATATAAATACTTTAAGGGAAAGTTAAGTACAAGATGGTTAGGGCTTTCATATCCTCCTATGTCTACATGTCTCTAAAAATTTCCCATTGGATAGGAATTTTGAGGTTGTGGAGGTCATCTTCTATGATTATTCTAATTAACCCATCATGGGCCAATAACTAGTGGTTTCCATCCTACACCTTTATGCTTGTATCTATCAGTGATTTCTAAAGGAAGTATGGTATGCTGAGCCTATGGTGAGGAGGTGTTTCTCCTCCAAACCTCAATTCTTCAAGAAGCCTAAAGCGATACCCATAAACCACACTATAGCTACCTTCACATGGTATGTATTTAATAAGGTGGTAGATTACCTCATTCTAGGGGTATGGTAGGCTTGTTCTCCTTACTCCATTTTTGTCCTCAATGGGCTCTTCTCCCTCTAAAAATAAATTCTTCTTGGCAATCTTGCTATCTCCCTTGTCTTCCTTTCTCTAAGGCACTCCTAGGGGAAGTGTGGTAATCTTTCTTATGAATTCAAGGATGGGCTCAATGGAGAGGCATCTCACCACAACAATGGCATAGGATCTGGTTAGTGGAATGAGGAAGAGAGCAAAATCTCAGGACACTCCATCATCATACCCCCTTAATTTCTCTAAATACCACTTCCAATTATGCCTCGTGAAGATTTCTAACACAAGAAGGTGTTGATGGATTCTCGTGGTGTTAATGGGCTCCCTTCTATTAAACCCCCTGTCATTTTGGCTGGTTAATTTTGAGGAGCAGAGATGGTTAATACAAATTTTAATGTAGAAGTAAATGGGATTGAAATAATTTTGGAGTCAATTCCCTTACACAACTACCAATATCACTCAAACTAGGAGATTTTTCTGAGCAATTCACTTGGAAAAAGGGAAGTAAATACATAACCTACCTCCTCATGGTGTTTGTTGTAGCCAATCCCTGTGTATGCCCTTCCGAAATTTCTCTCGACCAATCCTGTAGACTATCTGACTGTATCATATAGGCTTCTTATGTGATCTTGTAGGATTTCCTGTGTAATCTTGTAGTAAGTCATGTACACGAGAAAGGTGGAATTTATCTCTTTTGTAGATTGCCTACGTATGAGAGTGACTTTGCTAGAGTGAGCCTCAAGGAGATGAATGCATGAGTGCATGGGGATCAACGATTATTTCCCTTTATGGTCGACTTGAGTGAGGTGGTGTGCTGGCAGCCGAGGTACACTTTCTATTTTTGGACTATTGGTCCCCACTAACACCTCATCATTCCCCTCTCCACATAATCAACTCCCACTTCATGCATCCGTAGACTTAACTGGTTTTGTCCTTCTCCTCTCTTCTTTTGACTTGACTACTACCACGTGTGGGAGGACCGATTGTTTTCTCTTCATC
>Ga0115851_101967_pt1 | contig 10919 bp, 8 predicted proteins | sample InSIn2gowninarea_FD_83865 | JGI IMG/M metagenome (GOLD analysis project Ga0115851, IMG submission 83865)
TCACTGTATGTTTGCAGCTGCCATTCCCTTTCATAGATTGATATTGGAGCTAATGTTTTTGTTACCGTTTTGTTTGTTGTTCAGATGCCATTCCTTTCACAGATTGATATTGGTGCTAATCTTCTTGTTACTGTTTGTTTGCAGACGCCATCCCTTTCACAGGTTGATATTGGTGTCCCCATACATATATATATAAAATAAACCCCACGCCACACACGCCATTGATAGATTGACTGTCCACAACTCCAATTTCCTAAATTACAAGCTTGTCTTCAATATTACTCCATACACCTCACGCTCAACTGAACTTTTTATTCCGGTTTATAAAGTCTGCTCTTTCGGCGCTCACCTGAGAGATACCCTGGTTTGGTTCATGTCCCAGCAGGAGCAGTGGAATTTATATTTGTAAAACATTTTCACTGTATACGGCAAACGTTTTTTTCTTTCTTGTAGTTGAATATTCATGATGTGTTTGTTGTGTCGTATTAAGGGGACACTGTGTTTGTGCTGTTTTCCCTTTTTCAAGGGAAAGAAACAAAAAAAATGGTATATTTACTATTTCAAATAGAAATTTGAATATACATGGTATATATTTACTATATGAATAGAGAAATTTGAATATACAATGCTGCAATGAGCCTGAGCATTGAGGAAAAGATCTTTGTCAATATCAAAGCCTGACCAAAAAAGGAAAAAAGGGGGGAAGGCTATAAAGCCCAATTACTGCATACATAAAAAAGAATTGTCATACACGGTCGCTCTCCTAACAAAAGCTTGGATCCAGGTCTTCCCTGTGGAAAAGCCAAAAGAATGAAACAGCGCAGATTTATCAGCATCTGTCCTGCAGTTGTTGGGGCTAGCCTCCTCATTGGGTGTTAATCACTTAAGCATCTGATAGTCATATAAGCATCTGACAGTGGCCGAGAGTTGGGACTCTGCTTCTTCCTCCTAACTCTACAAACGTGTTGAAAAGAAACTCTATTGAAATTCCCTCTCAACTCCTTGGAAATAGCTTTCCGAGATTGGGGAAAGGGTCAAATTTTGGATATTTACTTCACTATAAAGAGCTTTCCGAGATTAGGGAAAGGGTCAAATTTTGGAGATTTACTTCACTATTAAGAGCTTTCTAAGATTGGGGAAAGGGTCAAATTTTGGAGATCTACTTTACTATTAATCTGGTCAATGGCTATCTTCGAATTCGAATTTGAATTTGAATTTGCAGACTCATTTTTCCCATTGCCAGCCCTATCGGCAATCAAAGAGAGATCAGCGTTGCCCACTTATTTGTAGCCTCTCTAAAACTCGCTCCAAATATGAAATCCTTGTTGTGCCCCAACTTCAGTGGCTCTCCTTGACAGGGTCCACCAAAATATTCCCATGTCTAGGACTTTTGTCAATATGTGGGTATACATTTATCGTTGCAGGATTTTTTTTCTTTCGCGGTAAGTAGCTCTAATTTAGTGGATGACTCGAATGAGAGGACCTTTTCGGGTTTCGACACTCCCAATGGCCTAGCTTTGGGTCATTTGTGGGGGCATTAATAAAACCATCCTTTTATGGTGTCAGGGGTTTCACCTATCTCTATTTGAATATGTTGTTCAATTAAACATGTCTTATCCTTTTTGTATCATGCACCAGAGGTTTTAATCCCGCCTAGCTTCACTAGTTTGTATGGGGGAGTTTTGAATTTGCCACTCCCTAACCCATGACCTGGGGGCGGGGTCAATTTCATCACTATGGTTATATGGCACTCTATGGTCTAGGCCCTGCAAGTTGAAAACACTTGACCTCTTCCCCCAACGGCATTGGAGGTTAAATCCTTGGTCGCCATGTCCCCTGCTGCTGTCATGTTAGAAGTGAGCTAGAGTTTAATTGTAGCACTCGAGAGGGTTTCCGTTGTTGTTACCATTCGCCGTAGAAGGCTCCTTGTGATCATAGCCTCTTGGAGCCATTCCTCCATGCTACTATCCCTACATTCTCAAGTTCCTATATTTCTCTATTCTTGTTCTTGGCGGGGAGGGGGAAATTGACTTATGAGTGGGGCCCAGGGACAACAAAAAAGAACTCGGAGGAGGCGTGTGCTCTACTTCATGGATTTTTATCGTTGTACGCAGATAGAGTGAGGACGTTGATTGGCATTGGCGATTCAAGCATAATTATCAACCTTTTGGACCCTAAAAATGCTCCGTCTTAAAAGCAAGTTAGCATCGCTCATCGCTAGAATTTGAAAATGGACCCCTCGTTTCCAAGAGGTTACCATCTTCCGGGCCCCAAGGGCTCTCAATAGCCTCCTTCCAGGTCCCGAGGGCTCTCAATAGCCTCCTTCCAGGGCCCCGAGGGCTCTCGATCGACAAGCCGCCAGTCTTGCAAATGGAGGCACCACGCTGAATGAGGGGATCTTGGAAAAAGTACTAAACAACAAGTTGGCATCACTCCTCTCAATGGACAAGCCAACAGTGTTGCAAATGGAGGCACAACGCCGAATGAGGGGATCTAGAAAATAATAACAAATAGCAAGTTGGCATCAATCATCGCGAGAATACTAAAAGGGACCCTCCGTTACCAAGGGGCTGGCCTTCTTCCAGGCCCAGAGGTTTCTCAATCGATAAGCTAGGCCGATGGTCTTGCAAATGGAGGCTGCACGCTGAATGAGAGGACCTTGAAAAATAAACATATAATAATTTGGGGTTTGATATTCCTATCCCATCCCGTAAATTTATTTTCAATTCACCAAACGTGATGGCATGTTTCGAGCTCGGTAGCAACCAACGCATGTCAAGTCAATTACTTTTGAGAGAAAATTTCGGATGACACTGTGTGGAGGATGTTTAATCCTGTCCAATTACTTTTCAATTCGCCAAACATGAAGCTGTTTGTTTTCGAGCTCGACACACGTCGAGTCAATTCACATGAGCTCGGCAACTGACACATGTCAAGTCAATTCACGTGAGCTCAGCAGCCAACACATGTCGAGTCAGTGCACATGAGCTCGACAATTGACACACGTCGAGTCAATTCACATCAGCTCAGCGACCGGCACACGTCGAGTGAATTCACCAAACAAGAAGGCACGTTTCGAGCTCAGCAGCCAATGCATGTCAAGTCAATTCACCGAACATGAAGGCATGTTTCGAGCTCAGCAACCAACAAATGTCAAGTCGGTTCACCAAACATAGAAGGAATTTTTTGAGCTCGAGGACCAACACGTGTCAGGGAAATTCACCGAACATGAAGGCATGTTTTGGGCTCGCCAACCAACGCATGTCAAGTCAATTCACCAAGCATAAGGCATGTTTCGAGCTCACCAACAAACACATGTCAAGGCAGCCGCGATGCCGGGTGAAAATGGGAAGAATGTCAAAGACCACTCAACAATTTTGGAAGGGAAGGGCTTAACATTTCGAGTTAAAAAACTAAAATGGAAAGTGTTGGAGCAATGCTCTATATCTTTGAAATCAAAATCATCAGTATCGAACTCAGAAAGAGAAAAATGATTTGTTAGAAGTGGATAGATAATACAGAATTGGTTGGAAAGCCAAAGAAAAATGACAATACCCCCGGCAAAGGAAGGAGACCTAACAGACCGATCAAGATCAAGATTGGGTCTCGTCAAATGACAAGCCCAAGAAGGAGGTGTAGCTCCCACAACTGTGGCTAGGAGTAGCAGAGCTCTGTTTATTGGCAACAAATAATAAATTTCTATCTCAAGTAGGAATATGGAAGGGATGCTTCTAAGGGCCAAACGGGTGTAGCGGATGCCTAGAGGAAGAGGAAGACTGGATCATTTACAAGAAACCTAGATAGGATCCTCCATGGTAGCAATCACAAAAGACCCGCTAAAACAGGGACAAAGATCGACAACATTACGGGAGACTTGCAACATGGGAGCGGAGCTCCATATACTGAAAACATACGTTTAGGAGTTTGTGTAGACCGTTGGAGATATTCGGGCGCTCATCCTAGTGATCTCCTTGTCATTGACTTTACACATTAGACCATCCATTGTACTTGGATTCGCTCTAGATTTCGTTGTCCAACGATGATTAATTTGATCAAGGGGTTTCCACACCTCTCAGATGCAGATGTTCTTCAAGTGCCATGATGGATGGATTCATTTTGTGACAAGGTGGATTGATGGCTTGAATTGCCATCATTAAAGTTCCTTGATCCTCCCACATTATTCCTATATGATGCATTCTATGCATGATTCTCGATGTGGAGTTGTTGATTTTTGTGTTTTCGTATCCCCCTGGAGGATGCTCCAAATCTAGATATCTTCTTACACCCATCCTTCCTGCTCCTTACCTGTTTGAGTTTCAAATTGGCTGTGAGGGAAGGCGACAATGGACTCCAACCTCCAATGGTCCATGGAAGATTTTCAATTCCTTAATTGTTCACGGTTGAGTTTTGAGTCCCCTTTCAGGTTGATGCTTCCACATTCAAATAAATTTATGGACGCTTCCGTTCCTTCTTGGATGCCACAACGTCAACATAATCCTTGGCAGGTTAGAATATATTCCCTACAGCAACATAGGCTGGTTCTTCCATGCGATTCCTTGTTACAAACTCAAAAGCTGCATTGCTAGGGCAACCTCTTAAAGAACCATCAAGATCGAAATCGAATTTAGAAAGGAGAGTTTCACAACTGGACATATTGTAATTGGATTTCTGGTTCTTGTGGTGTGAAATATATACTATATCTATTTTTTGAGCCAACGTGGTTCAAGTGAAACATGGGCTAACAGAACAGTGGAAGAGCAGAGAACAGTTTTGCAAACGTTTGGCTCAGCAATATTTCATGCATTCCGATGTCACAATTGATTTTTGTTACCTTCAAAGAAGGGGCCTAAGACCAAAGTTGCAAATTCTCATTCTTATTTTCCCATCGGGTTTGGATGATGTCATTCAAAGTGTCATCTACCTTTGCCCAAAACGAGTACAGCAATCCTATATCTGTGGAGAGGAGAAAATGCAGAAACCGAGTAACCATAGCTTTTCCTGGTTTTAAAAGGAACCATTGACAGCTATTTTGAACAGTGAATGTGAGTGCGACCAGGACTCAGACCTATGGGTAAGTTGCGAGAAAAAAAAGACTTGGTCGTGCTGTGGTTTTAATTGTTATTGTTGTAACAGCAACAACCATTAGGGCTTGCAAGTGCAAGCATTGTAAATTCCATTACCAGGACAACTAATAATATAAAAAGGAAAACCCGTTGTGTTTATTTCTTTCTATTATTATTCCTTGAACACATGCACATGCTTGAGTTTGTGTCCCACCCAACTTCCCAGTGAACTAAACTGAACTGTGTGTGATGCTCTGTAGGCAGGGGCGGTCTTTGTCCAATCACCCTTGCTGCACCAAATAGAGTCAGAGCACAGAGCATCTAAATCTTTACCAATCAAAGTGAACTTCACATTCATTTGCCCCAAATGACCAGCGAAATCCCTATCAGCATGACTAGCACCCAATGAGGGGAGGGTGGAGAAAATAGAAGATACTCTGGAATTATCGACATGGATCACAAGAATAATACAATATGTAGAATGGACATCATCCATCACCACAAAGTTGAGGGTAGATAAAAGGATGGCTTTGGATATTTGCCAATATACACTTTTTGTTTTTCAATGACAAACACGAGCTCGATATTTGGGTTGCATTGCCTTGAACAAATTCAAGCGACTAATTTATTAAACTATCGATGCAAACAAATTACAAAATTCCCCCATTTTTTGAATCTAAAACTAAATCGTCTTTGGAATTACTTCCAGTTATATTTCAATGTTTTCTTTGTTGTATTTTAGTTTACTGGGATACTCATCTCTCATCTGAGAGACACGGGTTCAACTCCAACCAAGATAATTTATTTTGCAAATGTTTTTACAATAATAAAAAGAGATGTTCCTTTTAAAGGTTCTTACAGCAAGGCAAACACTTAATCCGACGCTTTTGCAGTGATCGATAACCCTTCTTTATTAAATTGTTCGGGGAAATGGGAGCATTTTTTTTCCTCTGTCTTCTTCACGTATTCTTGTAGAAAATAGTTGGATAGTGATGATGTTCATGTGCAATTAAGGAGATGTTTATTGATTGTGTTGGATACAAATCCTACTAGGAGGAACTTTGAATGACCATGTTCATTGTTTGCTTCATTGTTTTTTGTTGTCAATGTGTTGTATCCCTTAAAATCCGTTGTTTTTTGAAGGTTAATCTGATATTTTCCGTGTCACTGAGTCTGCACTTACATTTCACCCCTAAAAGCATATTGTCAGAATCTTAGTCTCGAGCTTGAACATTGTTCTTTGAGAGTTCCATGTGAGTGATAAAGATTGAAGGGGTCTTTCACCTCTCATAGTCCACCGATTTTATCTTCCCCTTTGGCCCATTTTCCTTGAGTCCACGGGGATTTAGATGCACCAAGTCATTTGGAGATGGATTCCTTTTTGTCACAGCCCCACGCTGTGATGCCTTATGATCACTGTGGGCGACGTGCGCCACCGGTGATATTTCATCGCAGTTGTACAGCTACTCTAACCCAGACTGCACCTAACTTCTCATTCACTTCAACAAATAGCCAATTTTTCATTCAAGTGTTATTATATTCAATTATTTCATTCAACAATTGTACAATTATGTGATACTGTAACTTCAGTACAAGCAGCGGAATAACACTCATTAATAGTCTGCGATATCATAAAGAACAATATGAACACAAGTATTTGCGACAGGAGGGGGCAACTCCCAAATTTACTCTTAAACTTGAAATAATATTTACAGTGGAAATAGAAAGGGGCCAGCCATGTCCAAACTCATGCGCTGGCCAAGTACAAAGAGTGGCAGTGGTTGGCCCCACCTAACTCACTAGTGAAAGGTGCCAAGTTTCACAACCAGGGTGTGCCCTACGCAAGGTGTGCACCTTTCCCAACAGAAACCCCAAAACTAGAGCCCAAAAACAGCCCAGAAAAGCAACCCTCGGCCCTGCCCAGAAACCAGCTTGCTTGGGCGAGCTCTCCTCCTTATGCGATGTGCCTTAGCTACGTTTTCAAATTCTGAGATGTAAGCCCCACAATTCTGCGATATCAGACCCCTTACATTTCTGCGATATCACAGACTCTGTCCTTTCTGCGATTAGCTTTTGTGATATTACTTATCTTATGCGAACTTGCTTGATGCCTCCTCCAAGTGTCGAGCTCCTCATCTTCTAGATGCTCTAGTCGTTTGATTTTACATGGGCTGACACCCCTTCTCTTCTTGAGTCGACCCTTCATCTTGTGCGGGCGCGCCCCTGGGCCGACCTTCTTGTGGGTGTGCTGACGCACCCCACCCTAGGAGCTTCGCCTACCGTGCTGCCCACGCTACCACCTTTGGTCACTTATGCGTCGCACACTCCACATTACGCTGCCTTCTCACTCGCCCGTCACGCACCTGCTCGCTACGTCTCGGTCACACTTCCGCTGCGCCTTGCACCGTCGCGGCGCCCGGGAGCCACACCTTGTGCGTGAGCGTGCTCGTGGGTGTGGGTCCATCGAGTTAGGTTATTGCTATGTTGTGATGTGCGTGTTCTCCCTTGCACGCTCTCCACTGCGGGCAGGCACTCTTCTTCATGTGCCCTTCGATATACCACGTCGTGTGGGCTGGCATGCCCTCGTGCCGTGCCTGCTACATCTCTCTCGGTGCCCTACATTTGTGTGCGCGCGCCTAGGTCATACGCCCCTCAACTTGTGCACGCTGCCCCTTGTGTCTACCTGGGTGCCTGTCCTCCATGTGGGCGCGCTCGTTGCACTTGGGCACTCTCATCGTACCTCCAAGTCAGTTTTTCGCCATCAAGTGAGCACGACCCATCAGGGGCACCTGTTGGCCTTGGTGCAAGCTCAGGGTCATGATACTCTGCCATATGCGAAAGGAATATGAGCGGTCAAGTTGTTGATTACAGGTGGTAGGTGGTTGTGATTTGTTTTAGGGCCAAACTCGATTTTACCCCGATGCCAGAACTTCTCTCTAATTCAACATATTAATATGAAGGAAATAGAATGTCAATAGTGGAGGAAGATACAGATCAAATCCTCCCTGAGCTCTCCTCCCGGTCAACCCTCCTCCGGTCGCAGCCAAGTCACGGGAAAATCTGATAGGCCAGGCATCATTCTTGAAGGAAATCCAGCCACAGGACGACGCGACAGTGGATGTTGATGAGCAGACATTGGCCCTCATCATCAATGGAGAGCAGGAGGGTCCTATTGGGGGACAACAATCTACATCGCATTCTTGGTGTTCTCGTAGGGGAGCATCACAGTCTCCGACTTCTCGAGATCCATAATGGAGATGAGGTTGCCCATGGGCATCGGACGCTATTTCACAAGATCGCATTTCCCCCCCCAGTATGGGGCATTGAGCAGCTTCTTAACCTGGAATTCATGCCTCTCTCTCTCTCTCTCTCTCTCTCTCTCTCTCAGGTAAACCAATCACAATGGGATTTTGTAGGGCTCTCTGAACTGAAAGCTTGCTTCATTAGGGTTTTGTAAAAATGGTTAACAACACATTTTTGAAACAACGCAGATGTGAAAATTACTCACAAGCAGACTTTTGAAAGTGTTGTACATTGCACGTGAACTTAAACTTTGACTAGGCTTCTGTGCGAGAGAGCTTAAACTTTGACGAGTGTTTTGTGCGAGTGAAGCACCGAATATATTAAGTGTTATAACCCAAGAACTGACTTAATAAGTGTATAGCTTTAATTCTTCTGCTAATTTAGTTTATGTGAGTATTAGTTTAGTTTGTAACGGTGAATTAAATATATATATATTCATCGCAGCAAAATTAGACCTTGATATACATTTCGTGAATAGCCAAAATCAAATCATGATATACTCTCCACAAGTAGTTAATATAAATGTCTCAGTGGATTAATCTTTCAAAACCATTAATAAATTTTTTTTACGTAACTTGGTAGTAAACTCATTATGCCTTGTCAAAGAAAACTAAACACGCTATATTGTATCATAATCAACAATTACAACATGATCAATATGTTAACGCGACGGGTGATTAAATATGGAAAACATAACAATAGGCTGTTGATTAAATTTGACTAAGTTAGGACACATCTTGGTGAATTTGGCTTCAAGGAGTGGGTAAGCAATGATCTCCATTGATTATCTCCAATGGCATTAAACATCACATTGAAGGATTTTTAAATAGTGTAATTTTTTCCTCTATATTAATATATAAATTATTGTTATGTTATGATAACATCCACCACAAATTTAAGGTAGCATGGAAAGGGAAAAAATAAAAATAAAAATCTTCAGTGATTCTTTCCCATATAATTAATTATTTTGATATTATATATATATGAAGTTTCATATTTTTAATTGTAGATAATATTCTAATATTTAGTTAATTTTATTTATATATAAAAAGCAATAAAGTTCATATTTGTACTTTCTAGATAATTTTAATTATAATATCCATCTCAATTCCGCGGTAAGGCATCAAATCTTGCAAACTTCTTATAGGGTGAAAAGAGATTTGATCCCTCAAATCAAAAAGTAAAATGGATCTAGGGAGGTGAAAATGGTGAGAATATTGAAAATACAAGTTTGATATTAAAAAGCATGTCTATTTAAATTGTAAGAAGGAATAGAAATGAGTTATCCCACATGCATGGATGAGTGGGATAGAGGAGAAAGGGAGTAGTAGAAGAGGGACAGAAAGAAAAATGGAAAAGCATACCTTTCTCGGCCTTTTGGCTAATATCAAGTGTAGTATCTGTTCTTATCAATTTAATATCTGATACGTGGTTCATAGAACCACATGATATTAAATGTATTTTTGTAGGGGAGGGCCCACTTACAATAGCTTGCTATTGGGGCTCTCGAGCATTGCTTGTGCATTGCACTACAGCACCAGCCTGGCGCACCCCACCAAGACAAGACCAAATAAATAAATAAATTGTTGAATGTTAATGGTTGGTTTGTTAGGATTCAACAACTTATACTTACCATGAAATTTTGTCTTCTATATTCTATTCGGTTGATTAGCTGCGTGCTAACTTGATGAGATATCGTGTTGTTTACCGATTATTATGGTGTATAACTGTCGCTCATTTTGGGTATTTTCAAGTTCTTCCCCGTTTGCAGCTTTTCGAACTTCACCATCACGTTCTGATGTCAACCTAGCAGCAGTCTGTAGAGCCTTTTATGGTCCACCTATCTGTCTCAATTCCATAGTGCTCAAGCGTATGGTCCAGCTATCTATCTCAATTCCATAGTGCGGCAGTCTGTAGAGCCTTTGATGGTCCACCTATCTGTCTCAATTCCATAGTGCTCAAGCGTATGGTCCAGCTATCTATCTAATTTCCATAGTGCTCAGTCAACAGCGATTTCAACTATGGCTTGCCTACTTTGCAAAAGGAGTGCAGGAAGAAGTGATGTCGTGTATATTCCAATGTCACTAACAACATGAGCAAAACTCTGGGAAACGTTGAAAATTTAATTTTGAAATGTGACAATGTGGGTGAGTATGTTTCTAGAGAGTTGAGGGATTGTTTTTCATTGTCAATGAGATGATGTTGCGAAGAGGGCAGAATAGTCAATGAGATGATGTTGCAACGAGGGCAGAACAGGGATTGATTTATTAGGAAGAGTGCAGGGTGCATGCTCAAAAATATATATACAGGATTGCTGAACTCATGTTGGGAAAATGAATGTGAAGTTCACCTTGATTGGTAAAGATTTAGATGCTCTGTTCTCTGACTCTATTTGGTGTAGCAAGGGTGATTGGACAAAGACCGCCCATGCCTACAGAGCATCACGCGCAGTTCAGTTCAGTTCACTGGGAAGTTGGGTGGGACACAAACTCAAGCATGTGCATGTGCTCAAGGAATAATAATAGAAAGAAATAAACACAACAGGTTTTCCTT
>Ga0115851_101970_pt1 | contig 10914 bp, 10 predicted proteins | sample InSIn2gowninarea_FD_83865 | JGI IMG/M metagenome (GOLD analysis project Ga0115851, IMG submission 83865)
TAAAGAGGAAGAGGATATAGAAGAGGAAGAGGTAATGGTGGAGGTAGGTCAAGGAATGGACCATGGAAGCCATTAATCTATTATAGATGTAGAGAGAAAGGTCATAAAGCATTTGAATTTCCTTAGTATGATGCTGAAGAAAGGGTACAAGCTAGGGCCACTCTAGTTGAAGAAGAGAAAGAAATTGAGACAAAAGTTACTATAGACATAGGTCAAACTCTCATGATGAGGATAACCTTTATTGTTCCAGAGAAGATGAACATGCAAGAAAAATATGGTGGAGATTCTTGATTGCATAATAATATTTTTTGCACAAGATGCACATGAGGATGAAAGGTATGTAACATGGTCATTGATGGTAGTAGTTGTGAAAATTTGGTCTTTGATATCATGGTTGATAAATCAAATCTAAAATATGAGAAGCATATAAATACTTATCATGTTTCATTGATTAAGTAAAAAAATACAATGACCATTGATAAGAGGTGTATAGTCAACTTCTTAATTGGGAGAACTTACAAGGATGAAGTGTGGTGTGATGTGATCCCAATGGATGTATGTCACATTCTATTGGGAAGACCTTAACTAATATGAAAGGGATGCTGACCATAATGGTAGAAAGAATACTCATACATTATGTAAGGATAATGTAAAGGTAGTTCTTATACATTTGAAGGAGGTTGGGCTGAGTGAGAGCTTGTTGGCAATGAAGGAGTTTCTTGTAACAATTAAGGAAGCTAGAAATAGAGGAAGTAGTTATGCCTACAATAAAAACTAAGTTGATAAGAGAATATGAAGATGTCACATTAGAGGAGTTAGTAGATGGGATTCCACCAAAGAGGAAAATCCAACATTATATGGATTTGATTCCAAGATTAACACTCCCAAATTAAGCAACTTATCGGTTGAACCCAACACACAATGCAAAGTTAAGTAGGGAAGTGATAGATTTGATAAATAAGGGATTAGTTAGGGAGAGTATGAGTGCATGCATGAATCCAAAATTGTTGATCCCAAAGATATATGATTCATGGAATATGTGTGTGGACAATAGAGCCATAAATAATATCACCATAAAGTATCAATATCCTATGCCAAGAGTGGATGACATGATGGATAGATTGGATGGAGCTAAATAATTTAGTAAAATTGATCTATGAAGTGGCTACTACCAAATAATAATTCAATAAGGTGATGAATGGAATATAAATTTTAATATAAAATATGAATTTTATGAGTGGATGATGATGCCATTTGGATTATCTAATCCACCCAATACATTTATGCAATTGATGAATAAAATACTATGAGAATATAATGATAAGTTCATGGTTTTATATTTTTATGATATTTTGATTTATAGTAAAAGTGAAAAAGAGCATTTGTTATACCTAAAATTAGTGTTATATGTGCTTACAAAGGAGAAATTGTATCTCAACATGAAGAAATGTAGATTTATTTAGGATGGTTTAGTATTTTTGGGATTTGTAATATCAAGATATGGCATGAGGATGGATGATGAAAAAGTGAAGGCAATTTTGGAATGGCCTCTTCCATGAACTATAACAAAAGCATGGAGCTTTCATGGCCTACATACCTTTTACAAAAAGTTCATTAGGAACTGTAGTAGTATAGCAACCCCTATAAATAAGTGCACAAAGGGGAAGGATTTTGTATGGAATAAGACAACAATTGAGAGTTTTGAAATATCAAAGAAGAATATGTTCGAAGCCCCTATTCTACTATTGCTAGATTTTAGTAAGGTGTTTGAGGTTGATTTTGATTCCTCATTTATTTAAATTGGTGGTGTATTGACTCAAGAGGGATGAATTGTAGTATTTTTTAATGAGAATCTAAATGATGCAAGGAAGAATTATTCTACATACAATGTGGAGTTTTATGTAATTATGCAAGAATTACAACATTGAAGGCACTACTTAATATCAAAGGAGTTTGTATTATTTACTGATCATGAAGCATTGAGGTATGTCAACTCTAAAAAAAAGTTAAATAGTATACATGCCAAATGGGATTCATTTACATTTTTCTTGAAACATAATTTGGAAATACAAAATAAGGTTATTGATGCATTAAAAAGGAGATTCTTGTTGTTGACCAGTATGGAGAATGAAGTGGTAGGATTTGAGAGGATTAAAAATTTGTATGAATCTAATGCACATTTTGAGAATAATATGCAAAAATGTAAAAGTGTAGTAGAGGGTGATTCCTGTATAATTTTTGAAGAATATTTTTTCAGAATGGTTATTATATATCCATACATATTTTTGGAGATATAAGAAGATTTTTGTATGGGTATGCTCTATTTACATCCTTTACTATTTGTTGGAATATTTATACTTAATCAATTTTAGACATTTCTATAATGTTTAATTTTGGTGGAGATCCAATAGGATTGGTGTGCACATAGTTTTTTGGAATGGCGATAGAATAAGTTAAGTGCTAGGACTTAGTCATTTTTGAACATTATCTATAGTGTTCAATTGCAATAGAGATCTGAAATTTTTTAGGTGTATGAAGTTTTCTGAAATGATGAAAAAATAATACAGTGTTATACTTAGCCATTTTCTTATATTTTATAGAATATTTGATTTTGGTGAAGATCCAAAAGAGCGAAGAAGATCATTTTTCATTGGAATAACAAAAAATTAGATAAGTCATTTTCTTAAATTCTAGCCACACTAGAGGTGGTTTGATGATATACCATAGGGAATCTCAGTCACATCAACCACCCTAAATGTTCCATTTTTGAAGATCTAAGTTCTGGCCATCTAGATCGAAGCACGGTTGGAGAAGTCTGCTGAAATAACTCATTTTGATTTTGTATTTGGTTTTCATGGATCTATCTGAATGCAACCACATGTACATATTACTAAAAACCTAATGAAATACATTTTAATTCAAAGAAGGTGATTTCAATTTCTAGATTCAAATTTCAAGTTCTGCACAAGTTTAAGAGTGTTAGCACACACAAAGGATTGGTACATATATTTTTAGATTAGAATCTAAATTATAAATCTTATCAAAGATCAAATCTGATACATTATAAATATCTATATATTTTGTTATAGATATTTTATCTATCATATTTTATGAGGAATTAGTTAGAAGATATTTTGCAAATGAAAACTTTAAATATTACCTCTATTGAAATAGAAGGGATTGAATATAGTATATATTTCCTCTATTTTGTACTTGTGTCAATGATAATAGAATATAATTTGTTTCTTGATCTCTTAACTATGATCTATTTTTCACTTTTCTTAAATTGTTGTTCAATATATTTGTTTGCACTTTGCGAATTATGCAAGATTATCAATAATTAATCCATATTTGTAAAGTGCTTATAGGTTATTATTACTTAGATTATCATGCATTATTTGGTGGGAACAAAATTAAACTATTCAAAAAAACTTGGATTGTGCTATAATGGATGCCTTTGGTGATCTGAATATTTATTTTTGCTTATTTGCACCCATTAACCTAGCATTTTATATTTTATTTAAGTCTTGCAAGTTTATTTTCTACACCCTTTGCTTTTGCAATTCCCAGTATGATCCCAATAAGAACTAGCCTTATCTAGAGATAGATTTCTAGCAATAGAAATCATTCATCAGAATCATAGTAATGACTTTGACACATGGGCACAAGTACAAATTACAACATCTTAATCAACAATGTTATAATTCTTTTTGGTACACTCGATGGGATGATATCCAACCATGTACTAAATTGTGCATGATCATTATATCATGATGGCAACTCTATTTGGATGAAACTCATTCTTTCTTAGAAAATATTAAACCCATAAAAGTCCTTTAAGTTTTACTTCTTTTAGTTTTTATTTATTATAAGAACAAGGTCACAAATTATGAAAGCCAAAGAATTTTCTAGTGTTGAAAGTTCCCAAAGATGTGTTGAAACTCTAGTTAGGAAATCCAAATCTCTTACATATCTTATTCATATTTTGACTCCCACTGTGCTGAACTCTATTCCACCTTTTAACTAAAGGAATATAGCTAATATGCTTGTTCAAATGGAACATAAAGATCAACCTCTTTTTTATCCATAATGGAATGCTTCTAGAGATCTTGAAGTTGGAAATCCCCATGAAATTCCAATGCTTTATGACCTTTCTCTCTACATCTATAATAGATTAATGGCTTCCATGGTCCATTCCTTGACCTACCTCCACCATTACCTCTTCCTCTTCTATATCCTCTTCCTCTTTATGATGTATCTTGACCTTGTCCCGCTTGATACTCTTATCTGATAATTGTTAAAGATTATCCTTTAGTAAAATTAGATCCACCATCCCTCAATTTGAAGAGGGTTTTGATCCTTTATTTCCCCCTTTACTAATATTCTTAAGCTTCTCCTCAACTTTTAGGGCCATTTAGTATGCATCCTCTACAATAAAAGTATGATGCATACTTAGCTCATCTTGAATAGAAAAACTTAGATCATTCACATACCTTTTAGCTCTTTGTTCATATGTCTCATTATGCTCCACATGAATGGATAACTTGTAGAACTCATTAGTGTAATCTTTTATTCTCTATTCTTTCTATCGAAGGTTCTAGAATCTACAAAACAAGGTTTGGGAATAATCTATAGGAATAAATTTCTCTTGCAACTTCTTCTTCATATTGGCCCAAGCCTTGATCTTCTCTTTCCCCTTTCTTCATCATGAAGCTTGTAGATGATCCCACTAAATCAATGCATGCCCCTTAAAAATTTTACTTGCAAGCTTCCCATTCTTATCCTCAATAAGACTACTCCATTTAAAATACTTATCCATGTTATTTACCCAATCGATCAACTCCTCTGGTTTCAACCCAATAGCATACTTAGGAAACTCGATCTAGATCCCATATTGATTTCCCTTTAGCCCTTCCAAGGCTTGTATTAGCCTATTTTTGAAGCATTGTTTTGTTATTGTATGGTGTCTTGGTTTTTCCTCCACCTCAACATCAGGTTCATCTTCCCCAAACATGCTCTCACTATCAGATTCTGAATTTGGTTATGCATTGGGTCTTCTCTCCCCCATGCAATTAATTGCACCAATTAGATGTGTTATTTTTGAATGTAGATCCTCTATCTACCTATTCATGTGGGCATAAGGACCTACTACACCTCTTCTTGGACCTCTAATTTATCTTCTAGGTGGTATCTTCCCTCCACTACCAAGATCACACCCACTCGGATACCACATGATGTGAATTTAGCTGCAAGAGACCAACAAAATAGACTTAATGCAATATAATGGAAGAAACCTACAAAATAATATTTTTCTCATTCCTTAATTCACACTACTTCAAGAGAATACAATCCATCATATAGCAACCAAAAATCAAAGAAACTCTAAAAATGTCTTTTTCTAAAAATCAAAATGAGTCGGATTACACCCAAATTTTCCATGCACATCCCTCTTACAATAATAAACCTTAATTTAAAATATCAAGACTAAACTTTTATATAACAACAGATATTAAAGTTCTAACATTCAAAAAAACCCAAAAAACATGGGAACCTAAACTAAAAGCTAATTTTAGGACCCTATATGGAGGAATTAGGTATCGAAAATAATTTTTTTGAGGATCAAAATTTATGGCTCCACCATTTAAATTTTAATTAAAATGGTCAAAATTTATGGCTTCGACAAGGTGCATCACTTTGTCTCCATGAGGAACTGATGACACTGCATCAAACACAATAAGGGTATGTATTAGTTAACTTTTTCATTCATAAATATCATGTAAATTACTATTGATAGGATTTGTGTAATGTACATACACCCTTGTATCACTAACAAAGTATCCTCCAATTCAAATAATTACTATGCAAGTAACTCAATCTCCATATCCAGTAGATTCTATCTTTTTCAATTTTGTCATAACACTTTTCAAAGGATAAGTTGCAAAAAGAAATAAAATATTAGGTAGCTAGAAATAAATGTAAAAGGTTAGGGTGCAAGAAAGGAATAAATGTTAAAGGCCAACCCAAGCATCTATTATAGTAGGCCCATGTTGGTTGAAACATCCAAACTAATAGCCACCAAGATAATAAACAACATTATAAGTAACTAAAAACTCAAATGAATGCTTTATAGATACAGATCAAATATATACTTAATTCAACATCAACAAAATGCATATAAACATATTACATAATAGTATGAGAATAGAATAAAGTAAATCATAATTGAGAGATCAAGAATATCAATTCATTAAGCATTAACAGAAAGTGCAAGTTACATTACAAGGGGCAAACATCTATGTTGTTCGAACCTTTGACATCGATCAAGGAAGTATATATAACCTGAAAACCAAAATAATCTTCTAATAGAAATAACTAACTAATTCATATGATAGTAACTTCTACAATCAACATTAGTTATCATCAACTAAAAATAATCTAACTACAATCATTACAAAATCCAGTTGATATTCTCTTAGCAACTCATTTTCCATCCCATATTGAAAATTCATGGCTTTGGTAGGTCTAGTTGAAGTTATTGAAGCATCTTCCCACTCAACCATTTCTTGAATCTTCAATTTTGAACTTGTCACAATCAATTTGTACAATAAACTCAAATTTTCCACACTCCAATAGAGTTGTTTGATCTTCAATATTGCCACCTTCTAGCTAAAAAGGAAAATATTATGACATATAAGCATCTTACCATTCTTCATAATTTTCCTACATATTGGAAACATTCTTTCAAGTTCAAGTTTCCCAGGTTTTGATAGAATTCATCATATCACGATGTGGTCAAGTTTTGGTAAAATTAATTACAACATAACATTCTTGCACTATGGTAGAGTTTACTCAATACCAACATCCTCAAATTCTAGTAGAATCATTCATAATATCAAAGTTAGTAGAAAACTTAATATACTCCTTCAAAATGCATAATTGAATACATCAAAATAAATATCTATCTCCTTACATTTTCTAAATAAAAAATGTGTATACATTCTATGGACTCGTTGGTTGATTTATGCCACCAGATCATGAACTTAGATTTCAATCTTTAGGATGTCTTATCCTTCTTCTTCAACACTTCTTGAACATAGTCCCAATCTTCATCAGTGGGAATATCGATATTTTGTACAATAAGTGAAAATAAAATAAATTTATTTACCAAGATATTTTTGATAATCAGACATACCCGAACCAATTATTTCACCAAGGTTTCAACCTTATACATCTAGCCAACATACTGTAAGAACCTTTTATCAAAATTTTGAACTAACTAATCTTCAAATATTTTAACATCTTCCCCATCCATTGTAACTAGAGATTTAATTATATCTAGGGGAAACAAGGATCCATCATCATCATATAGTATGTACATACCATTTTTATGTAAAACTTTTATCTCATCTAAAAACTTGTTTAATTATTTTAGTAAGGTATTCATACATTCATCTCCATCATTAATGTTGTGATCTAAGTTATTAATCTTCAAAATCATGGATATCATTTGTTCATGAGCCTCCTCAAATAATCATTAGGTTTGATGAGTGGTTTTTTTATTCATCATCTTAGTTTCCTCCTAATCCTTCACCTTTCTTTTCAAAATAATCTCCCTTTTCCCTTCAAAATTGGTCTTATGCATGTTTACCAATTTCAAAAAATGGAAAACATAATATCTTACAAAATAAAATAGAATCAATTTTAGGAACAACCTTACTCAAGTATTTAGTATACATTTTCAATAGGGAAGCAAGTGATAGAGTTGGTGTGATCAATTTTGATTGATTGGATGGTAAATTCAAAGTCTGATTCTTCAATTTTTTCTCTAACTATGCTTCCTTCTTGCTAACATCTTCTTGTACAGTTACCAATTATATCTATATGAAAAATACATCTATATGACAAATCCATCTATATGACAAATCCACATGCATCTTTTCTAACTTCCATACATTTTGTTTATTCTCTGATTTATAGATAGCAATTTGAGTGTCTTTTTTAGCCAAGTTCTTTTGCAATTGATCTATTTCATCTTCTACAGATTTATATTTTTCATTCATCAATTCTAATACAACATTCTTTACCTTAATATCTTTATTCTTCTTTGTTATAGCCTTCTCCAATTTTGAAGTTTCCAATAGTTGATTCCAAGTCATCAACTATCCTTTGCAAAACTTTTATCTTAACTAGGTGATGAATTTCTTTTTCCTCTAAAGCTTTTGTTTGCTTCTCATCCTTATTGTATTCTCTTTTTTCCTTCAGCAAATTAGCATCCAACTAATATAGGCCTTTCTTGGTATATTTGATTTTAACTTTTCTACTGATTTTATCTATTTGTAGAGCTACAGAAACATTCACCAATTATGAAGGATATTTCTAGAAGGAATCTTCTTCACAAGCTTTGGTCTTAAACAACTTGTTTTTCACATCTAAAGCATATTCAAATTGTATTTATCCTATACCAAGGGTAATTTTTTGCAATTCTCTTTAATACCATTCCCTACTTTCTTCTTGATTCTTTTTTAAATCTACTTTGGAAAATTATCTTTGTATTTCTAGAGGCATTTGATGAAGGTTTTGTACTTCATTACGAATATGTTTGTTGAGGGTTTAAAATATCATTTTTAGGGGGGTTCCTCTCTTTTATAGTTGAATTTATGGATTTAATTATAGGTATATAAATTTTATTTTTCCTAAAACTTCTTTTTGTCCTCTTCTTAGTCATAAAGGAAACATCTACTTCTTCATATTCTAGGTCATGATAACTCATTAGATATGCAAATGCATTGGAAAGATCTTGGTATACACTAGTTAATTATTATTCCTTAGGGATTTAATCTTTTTTTTTAACTTCTTATGTTTATTTTGGGGCCTGACTATTTTCCTTTTCTTAGTAGCTCTAACAGGTTCCTCTATAACTTCAATCCTTCTTCTTCTTACAACCTTTTTGCTACTATAAGAATTAACTTTTACTTTTCCTCTTCTTTCTTGGATTTTAATTCTTCTTCTATGATAATTTTCTTAGCCAATTCTTCATCAAACTTAAAGGATCTTTTCTTTTCACTTCAATCAAATCTGATTGTTGAAGACATCAGTTTCTCCTACATTTATTCCAATTCCTCTTCTTCTTGACTCTCCAACTTTCATTTTTACTTATAATCAGTGATTGGATTACTAGTACTAGCAATATCATCTAGTTTTGAAACAAATTTAGCTTACTTATTTGGTTATAGCACTAGGTACTACTTGTCATAAGCATCACTAAACTTCTTATCCATGTCATAACCCCATGGCAATGACTTCTATTTACTTTCAATATGGTATTGCATGAAGTATTTTTCCTCATGCTCCATTCATTCAGTTATATCCAAACATCTCTATAGGCCTCTTACCAATTTTGGATTCCTCACTAAAGAATATTCTAACTCAATATTATAAATTTGGCACCAATGATCTCTCTATCACACATTCAACATTGCACTTGGTAGAAATGGGCCATCTACTTTACCATTTTGGTGAGACTCAAACACAACTTCTGTGATTTTGTAAAAATCCAAAGCCTTTGCATTTTTGCTACAAATAATAACTATAAACATATTTTTTGGTTCATAGGTCCATTGTACTGCAATTCCAAACATCTTCATACCCTACATTTTTCATAGCATCATCTTTCCAACAGTTCCTCAGCCTACTAGTTATCATTTAAAATTGTGAAGGAGGTGGATATAAAGCTTTCTTATTTTTTTTGGCTTCCCATTACATCTCAATATTATCCATATGATATAATATACCATTTCCACTCAAAACACCCAATTAGAAGTGTAAAAGGGTAATCTCATTGCCTTCCTACATAAACCATATAACCTAATGATAGTATGATCTTTTGTGAAATAATAGTCTCCAATGTGATCATATGCACACTTTAAAAAGTATTGTGCCTTCTTGGAAAGCAAATGGAAAGGATCTAGTTTTATGATTGTAATGGTTGGTCCTAAGAAAAATTAGATAGATTCATAATAAGAGTTTTTAATGTACAAGACTTTGGTCCATTCATCTACTAGCAACATATTTTTGCTCCTATTGGTCTGATTCAATTTCAAAATTGACAATGCTTAAGGGTATTGATGTAGCAGCAACTAAAAAATGTAGGATGGATAATGAAAGGCATATAATCTCACTCTATTTTCTAATATTCTAAATAATCTTCTCAATAAAGCCAAACCAATCAAAGTTGCAGCTCTAGAAATTATGAACAATTCTAGAATCTATCACTATATGTTTTTTCTAAAACATGGTATTATCCCTTTCTCCACACAAAATGGAAATTAAAGTAATAAATCTACACATATCTATTTTGAAATTGGAGATACCATATTGCTTCAACGTGTTATTGAATAGCACAATAGAGTGTGTATTCAACCATTATAAATAATATTGTTCTAGGTTTTCATCTTTGACTTCAACTTCGACCATGAGGTTTATAATCTAGGGTTTGAAATCAGTAATTAAGGAATTTTTGGACATGTCCAACAAGATCTTATCAAACCTCCTCATGACATGAGCTTCAGTATCTACAAATTTATCCAATATCTATATTAGTTTTGGGAAAGGGTGGCATCTTCTTGATATGAATGGAAAGATATCTAGTGTATGATATATTAAATCTCATATAAATATATATTGAATATAAATTGATTCTATAGGTTCACATTTAACATCCCTATAACCTCCTAATAGATATATATCTAAGAAATTACTAAAATAATCTAAATAGGTGCTCTCAAGGATTTATTTCTTACCCATTTAGAGAATTGAGGAATCCCTAAAACCTTTTGTAATCAAATTCTATAGCATAAGCTTGGCTCTGCAATTTTAACCCTATCTCTCAATGCATGCAAGAATAACTTATTTTAA
>Ga0115851_101971_pt1 | contig 10912 bp, 5 predicted proteins | sample InSIn2gowninarea_FD_83865 | JGI IMG/M metagenome (GOLD analysis project Ga0115851, IMG submission 83865)
TCCATTCCGTGGCGCGAAATCCATCATTGGCTAAACAATTATTTGGTTATGCCATTTTGGGCTTTGCTCTAACCGAAGCTATTGCATCGTTTGCCTCAATGATGGCCTTTTTGATTTCATCCGTATTCTGATCGAAGAAAGAAGGTTGAACTTTCATAAAGCAAGCACCTCTTTCACATAAGAAAATGGAGTGGGTACGATCTAACTAAAACGATTCCACATGAAAGAGGACCGGACAATTGCCTTCTTGAGTAATGGGAAGCGGGCTAGTCCCCGAAAATGCTCGTTCCTTTGTCGTTGGGGCTCAAAAAGTAAGTAAGAGCTTAGAGGGATACAAGAAGGAGAGTGCGGCTACACTTACTCGAGCTCTTTCCTCCGCTTCGCTACCGCCAACAAAGAGCTCTCCGTCACTTCGCTATGAGAAAAGAGCCGTAGGAGATCTTCTCTTGTAGTTGAGTACCGTAAGAAGAGCCAATCTAATCCATTCTAACCTGTCCTTGCTTGGTATAAACCTAGCAAGAGGGAAGACGTAGTCTAGCTCTCCCACTGCCAAACCCTATTACCAGACCCTTTCTAATAGTCTTTTTATAAAAGAGAGTCTGCAAGAAGATAGTATGCAAGAATGGTATGACTTAGAGTTTTCAGTATATACTGGCGCGGTTTACTGATGGTGCTCTCAATTCCTTACTACATGAGGGATCCATATAAAAGAAAGAGAGAAAGGGTGCTCCTACCTGCGTTCTCCACAGGGGGTCAACAGTGGCAACCTATCTTCCTTTATATGCATTCTAAAGGAAGGAAGAGAGGACGTCTTAGCGCTAGCTAATCGTTGAATCTGAAAGAAATCTCACTTAGATCCTAAGGAGGAAAAGAGAGCTTCTTTTCGAAACTTATTAAAGGCAGGACTCACTACCCATATCTGATAAATGTAACTGCCCTTTTGACGGAAGAGGAAGAGGGACCAATGAAAGAATGAGAGTGCAGCCGTCCTTGCTTTACTACATTCCTAAAATTCTACGACAGGTCTCCTCCTTAAGGTGAGAGCTTTGTCCGCCTATATGTTTATCGGATAATAAGCTATACTTTCTATTTTAAAAGGAATTGACTCGAAATGCAAGAAAAGAAACTACTTCATGGGGCAAGGTCCGCTATTGTCCCTTCACTTAGGGCTGTGAATCAGGGCCTAGCAGTTAAGAGAGAGGTGTAACTAGTGCTGCTGTCGTCAGTCCACAAATTAACAAATATCATGAGAAAAGTGAAGGTAAAGCCCACCTCAATCCCTTCCCTTGGAAGTCGTGCCCAAAGATAAATAGACTAGAATAGAGCACGAAGGCCATTACTCCAAAGAATACTTGAAATCTACTTCCTCTTCTGGATGACGGGGGTTGGTTTCACCTGTACTTATCGATGAGTCTTTGTGTGATTGATCGAGCACAACAAGAAAGAATGAAAAAACAATCAAATACAAGGAGGATCATTGCGAGTAAAAAAAAGGATTTACTGAGTACGTCTGTAAGCCTTTATTCAAGCAAGCTTTCTTAGGGAGACAGACGTTTTGGTTCATCTCTGATTCCAGGCGCCGTTCATAGCCCTTGCCCAGCCCAGCCATTCCATCATCGAGTTCGGACCTAGTAAGGGCACTCCGTTAAAGCGGTTAGTCACAGAATCCCTAGCTATAGCTCCTGATCCTGATTGCATTGGGTGTTGTGGAGGGAATGCACGCAGCCAGTCGGTTCTCTGCTGCTTTAGCCGTCCCCGTATAAAAGAAGGGAAAAAGGAGAGAAAGAACCTCTTGCCACTGTTCTTGCCCCCGCGACTTTCCCCGATATGAATATGAATGTAATGCTCTCTCTCTTATGGCACCCGGTCATTTAAGCACCTACAATATCTTACGGCAGCTAAAGCAAGTGACTTAGTTATTCCACAGCATTCCGATCAAAGTTGCGTTTTCCCGGGAAAAACTAAGAGCTTTTTAGCTTATAAATTGAGAGAAAAAAGTTTTCACTTTTGTTTTCCCCGTATTTTTCATCAAAAATGGCTCTCAGAGGCAATCCACAAAGAAGAGGAATTTCCCGTTACTAACTGGTTTAAAGGAATGAATTCATATTAGCCCTAGATCAGTTACATCCATCTTGCTTTCCTTCTTAGCTAGGGGACTACGCCACCTGGCCCCAGCCTATGTAAGTGAAGTTTAGTTTAGCTGCTCAGGGTGGAAGAACCTTATAGACTTCTAACTGAATCAATGTCTAAGACTTCTAAAGTGAATCAATCTAAAGTAAAATCCTTGGCCGCCCGATGAGCCTCACTCTCTTTGAGAAATGATGTGCGCTACACCGCTAGCCTTCTTCCATACAGCCATCGGAATCTCATATCAGCTTACCAGGACAGATGCCCCTTTCTTAGTTTTTATATTCCATTCTTATCCTGTCTATCTCTATCTATTTCTTCTTTTAAGCGCTTAATAAGATTCTGGATTTGGAACTACAGCCTTAGCCCTAGTAGCGGAGACTGAAGACTTTGGATTTGAAGAAGAAAGTCCCCATCGGCTTTAGGAAGGGCCTTACCTCCAAGATCTCAGTTTGCACCAGGAGCCGATTGCTCTTAAGGAGAAAGCGATGGAACATAGTAGTGAATTTCTCTCTCTCTACCGATCCGCTTTCGGTTAAGTCAAAAGAAGGGACTCTTAAGTGCAGAAGGTAGAAGGTAAAGAGGCTTTCTTTGGCTTATACCGTCTATCCGCGCTTTCGACCTAAGCATAACAGGCCTTCCTCGTAGGGTACCATGCCTCGCAGCATTTATTTCTTCTTTTCATTCTCAGAACAATCTCCAGAAAGAGACTGAACGCCAACCCCAAATAGGAAGCTTAATCCAATCAATCCTCATGCTCCACTTTCTTCTATTCTTTCTTTCATCTTTCCAAAGAAGAGAATCCTCAACTTCGGAAGGGGCTCGAGAGCTTCAATCAGCCCTAATCAGTAAGGGGGAGCTAGCTTTAAAAGCGGCAAGGGGCTTCGGCTCTTATTTTAAAGCCGGACCCTTACAACTATTATATTTTATATTAAAAGGTCCTGCGCAATCAGAGAAAGAAGAAAGGGAATCCCCATCTCGACATTCTGAAGGCTAACTCCTAAAGCAATCACGCTAAGCTAAAGCAAAGTAAGTTCACTTCGGAAATCAATACAATAAGACAGACCGACCTTTGAACTCTTTTTCTCTACCCCCGTAGTCTCCCGAAGATCTATTAAGGCTAGTAGCTTGACCCCTCTGATGTAGGGCCGCCATTTCTGACGTTCTAAAGGAATAGCGTAAGGTCTTTTTCATCTATTTCATCTAAGGGCTAAAGAAGCTCTTTCTTAGGACCGAGGGCAGCGGTTACATCCCGGTAGTCAGCAAGAGCGCTTCAGTCTCAAATGAAAGCTAAGCGGGAAGAAGGATACTTAAATTGAAATAGGTTTCAGAGGTCGAAAAGACTATATGGTGGGTCTATACAGAAGTACGCCAACCGAACGGCTTTCTAACGAGGAAGAGAATGGGAGGGGGACACGGCTAAGTAGGCAGGCTTTTGGGGTGAAGGGACAATAAGGTCTTAGGGCATTTGGTAATGCGCCAACACGGATCCTTTTTTTCTTGTGTTTGCTAACTAGGTATAGAACGCGACGAGTGCACAGCACAATAAGGCATTGGTGCGAGACAAGGGCTAGAGCTGCTATAGCGATGGAGGTTGGTATGCGGGGGGGAAAGGGGAAGCTCTATACTTTGATTACAAAAAGAGTGACGAACCTTCATTCCACGAATCTAAAACATGCCTTTCTCCAAGAAAAAAGAGACCCCCTTTTTTAGGGCTGTGTTCGGTTAACGAACAGAGGGGAGTGAGACTAAGTTCTTTCTGAAGCACGCACGGATACGGATTCAAAAGGAATCTATTCTCTATATGAGATGCGGGTATACCTGAGACCGAGGATTGATCCGAGAGAATTAGACTAGCTTATCTGAGTTGAATGAGGAATGCACTGATCCCGGGTGGGCGAGGGAATGGCCATGATTCAAGGGCTCCCTTGGGGTTTCTATTATTTAACGGTTGCGTAACAAGCTCTTTTTGAGGTGAGGCCTCACCTTGTCCGTGCCTCCGCCCAGGTTCCCCTTATTCCTCCGGCAACCTACCCTTGGACTCTGGTAGTGGAAGGAAGGCCACCATCGAGTTTAGTCGCGGAGAAGGGCCAGACTTCTGGAGCTGCTAGTAAACTTGCTCTTTACCATGCCCTAGACAGTCATTACAGTCAAAGATTCATGGATTGGTGAAGAGGTGCGACAAGGGATTACAGAGCTAGTACAGATGCTAACCCCCTTTCAGTGCAGGAAGGACTGCTTGATGAAATGACGTACTTAGGATTCCCTCACTGTCAAGCAAGGGAGTGACGAGAGGGTATCAAAACCACTCTTTAGAAAGATAGCCTACATTGAACCAAAGGAGTGATCCCCACTCCGAATGAGATGTCGTATACGCAAATGCTCTTTCCGTTGCAGGCATAAGCGCTGCAAACATGGCTACTTCAGCTCTTTTCGGAAGATAAGATAGTTCCGTCACTTCTGGGATTAAGGGAGTTCCCCCGAGGGAAAGACAGTCAATAGGAATTCTCTCTACTCTAGAACCCATAGGCCTAGGAGCAATAGACTGAAGAGGTACGGTGTAACAAAGTCAGTAACAAAGGTAGAAGGAAGAAAAGCCAGGGACGAAGAGAAGAGGTATAGAAAACCTCCGTCAGGGCCCCCCCTTAAGCAGCAAAACAGGACTTTCGGTCAGTTCAAGTACAAACCATTAGAGGTAGGGATGCTCTCACCTCTTCGTGCTATAATAAGGGAATACCCACCTTTTCTACTTGAATTGATCTTGGGAAGGTGTGACTTCGGTAGAGGATCGAAAATCAAATCATTAGTGAAGGTAAACAGCCAGAACCAGAATGAGAACGAAAAGGCATAGTATACCAACCATATTCCCGGGGATTCACAGAAAACCGGGAAAGTAGGGCATCATATAGTAAAGCCGGAGTAAAGACGGAATGCCTCTTTGACTGCCCCAGATAGCTGAAATCGATCGTAGATTTCACCAACTTCTATTTCAATAGCTGCTGCCAGAGAGAGGGAAAGTTAGAATATAGGCATTGGTCTCGGAAAGCCCTCCCTAGGGACCGGGGAAGCTTCATGGCGTCTATCCAACTCTGTTGCCGGGGAGGATAGCTCCTTCAGTGACCGATGTTGGTGCCATTTCTTCTCTTGGAGGAATGGTAGCTGCTTTTGAATCAGCGTAAGACTAAATAGACTTAGAATAATTGGGCTTAAGCTATAGGTAGTTCTTTCGGATTGAATCTTCATCCTAACATCAAAATACCACATCGAACGAAAGACATTAGCGAACATTGAACCAGATACCGTTGAGCTAGATGGCAGAAAGAGTGAGGGAGCTGGATGACATTCTTTTTTTTTAGGGAATACCTGGAGATAGGCCAAGCCGATTAGACGGAATTAGTGGTTTAGGTCTTACCCTGGGATTCTACTTGCCTTTTTTGCTTTTAGAACGGAGAGGGAACCTGAAGTCTGGCAGAAAATCCGAATCATAGTTAGCTGAATAGAACTAGTGTCGTAGCCAAGAGAATGGGAAGCAAGGAGTCAGAATTCGGTTGGGATTCTGTTCGTTCAAGGGAAGACTTTGCTCTATCGGATGGGTTTTTAGAATCTAAAAAATACAGATAAGGGCCTGTTTGGTATCATCTATCCACGGTCAATCTCACGGGTTTGGTCCCCGTTTAGGCCCCGAAGAGGGCAGGGGTACATCAGGAATTTAGCCATTTTTCCCTTATATCCACAAGTTTCACACCTGCTTACTTATTTCTTCCCTCAAGGGATATCCCAAGAGATATTGATTCTTCCAAGGGATAGGATAATAAAGAGATAGATATTGATTCTTCCTAACTATAGTATAAGTTCCACCTTGGCATACTATCTATAGGAGGATATAGAATTCTAAGCCCCCCTCTCCCCATATCAATTCTGCTGAACCTGAACCAACCTCACCTATAAAGGAAGGCAAGTCATGAGGCAAGCAACCTCACCTTGAGGGAAGGCAAGTCATGATAAAAAAGAGCACGTAGCGGAATCATGAGTACGCGCTGGATCGGGCCTATCACTTCGAAAGTATTCGGGCTTCGCAGAACACCTCATGGTTCAAGCTAGAATCCTTATTTGTAGGGGTAGACGAAAACCATGAATAGGAGCAGTAGCAACGACTAGGAGCAATGAATAGGAGCCATCACAGTACGAAGGGGAGCCTTTAATAGGAGCCGTGACTAGCCAAGGAGCCGTGGAGATGTGACCGCCCTGAGAGTCATGGAGGGATGACCGCCCTAAGAGTCATGGAGGGATAACCGTCCTAAGAGCTATAGGGATATGACAGCCCTTAGAGCCGTGGAGATGTGACAGGGTTCTAGGGAGATTACTGGCCTTCAAACTATAGGGGGAATTATGGCCTTAAGAGCTATAGGGGAATGGATCGTTCTAAGATCTATAGGGGGAATGAGAACGCTGAGAGCTATGTAGGTATGACCGCCTTGAGAGCTATAGGGGTATTACAGAGTTATAGGGGGATGATAGCCCTAAGAGGGATGACTGCCCTGAATAGGTATGGAGGTATGACCGCCCTTAGAGCTAGCGATATAAGAAGCATGATATGAGATTAAGATAGGAGAGCTAGTGATATAAGAAGTACGAGACAAGGTTAAGGTAGTCCTCGATTGGAGATCAAAACCTATAGAGCTAGCTAGAGTTATTTACGAGCCTTTATTTCCCAATTTGATTCTATGAAGTCATCAATGTGATAGATATCTATCACTAAGGTTATCTATTACTAAGGTAAGTATCTGAATCTGTGCTATATACATCCTACTGTCTGTGAGATCATCCCGAGACCTAGACCTATTAGTATCCCGAGACCTACCGAGACCTACCGAGAGCTATCTCGCTAATTGACCTATATCATGAATTGGAAATGATTCACGGAGCTATTTATCTCGTAAACAACTCCGTAACACCAACGATTAACGGATAACGGATCGGACCTATCAAAATGATAGGTTTTGACTATGGCAAAATGTGAAATGATGAGGTTTTGGAAGTTCCAACCAACTCACATGGATTCTACTGTTTCTTTATGGGGAGACACACACACTACCACACACCTATAGAAGGCCATACTAACATAGTGCAAAGCCAGAAGATAGTGTAGCTCATAATTTGCTTGAGTACTGGCCCATACGGAACTACTAGCTTTATAATGCCTCACTCACTATATCGGCCTTGCTCACCTCACCTGACATTCTCACTATCGTCCTGACTCACCTGCTGCTCAATATAGCCCCTCCTTACCAGAGACCGCGTACCTAATAAGACCTGACCTGTCGAAGGAAGTAGAACTGCCGTACATTAAGTGCAGCTACATTAAGTGCAGCCATCGTTGTGGAACCCTCATAAGCGCAAGTGGTATTGCTCCATTCTTATCATCATAGCGCGGTATATGAATAGTGAGTGACCCCTCACCATATGAATAGTGAGTGACCGATGGCGGCCCCCCTCTCAAATAAGTAACTAAAGGCAGTCGAGCCGATGGCGGCCTTATTAGTCGAGCGTGCTACGCACCCTGCCGGTCCTCACCATATGAATAGTGAGTGGCTCCGCCCCTAAGTAATAAATATAGGGTGAGGTAACGTGTGAGGAGACGAACAACTCTCTTTTGGGGGAGGGGCCCCAAAAGAGAGGAACGCGAAGAGGGAGAGGGCCCTATATTTTCACATCTTGGTTACTTCTTCTAGGCTCATAGGCTCCTGACCAGTAGATGAAACTTCTGGTTCCTTGCCCCTCCTCCTATCAGGGTATTATCTTCTCTCAGCGGGGTCATATCTTGTCTTAATTTGTATTTATGAGGCCCTCATGTTACGAAACTAGGTCTTTGACATAACTCGACGACCAAAGACCAACAAGCTTGACTCGACCAACAGAAGCTCCGAAGTGGGTATGGCTCGACCGAGACCGCTTCATCATAGGTGGGTTTCTATCTCCCATCCTAAACGCATCAATGACCTTACGCCACGCCGGCGCATAAATGACCTCGACCTATTTCATTTATAAGTAAGTCGAAAAGAAGTGGGAGGTCCTTAACCTTTTCTTTTCCTTTTACCAATTCCAATCCTCTGCCTTTTCACCGTCATATCAGATGATCATATCTAATACTGGTTCAGGTGGGCCACCCGCATCTACGGCTACTCCGCGAACGGTATTATAATAGACTTGAAAACAAGAACCTACCAACCAACCTCTATGTAGATTATAGAATCTATTCTCCTCGTTAGCGGCCGGGGCGGGAAAGGTTAGTGAATAGATCGATCCGGGCCTGCCTTCCGACCCATAGAACCCGGTGGTGTTGCACCTTCGCTATCTTTTCAAGCTCTTACAAACTATTCTCGCTATGAGATGAGGTAGGTGAAGATCTGTCTACCTATCTGCCTTCCTTATTCCTCAATCCCTCCCGCTTTTCCTCCACTGCAACCTACTCACTCAACTCTAGCCCCGCTGCCTTGCTCTCCTGCCTTGCTTGACCATCATTAGGTCGTCATGCAATGAACAGCCAATTTTGGTTGGCGCCGGGAGAGAGGCGGTCCCACCCATCAATCAGCGCAGAAGGCAGCTAAGGGCAGGAACGAGGGACGGACTGGGACTATCTATATGGTATGGATCTATGTTCCAGCAACATGCATTTGCCTTAATCAGAAACCCAACACTCACTCACTTAATAAGCATTTCGAGCGGTATAATGAGAGCTTGCCTTTCTGTTGAGTTTTCCAAGGACTGAAATGAAAACGGCCCCTCCCGGGTGCTTGTCGGGTGCTTGGAGTGAGTGCTTGAATGGCAGGCAAGGTTCGTTTATGACCTAGGAGAAAGGGACAGGGGTTCCGAGTACCCACTCCCATTCCACCAAATCAGTGACTCCGCTTAAAGACTTCTAGTAGGCTTATACTGCTCTTATTATTCTCAACCCTCCCTAACAGGCAGGCGGGCGGGCAGGGGCGACGATCAATAGCCGAAGAAAGACGATTGTTTCTTCATTTATGTCAGTTCGTATATAATGGTAATTGAGTGAGTAGTTCGTTGTACACAAAATGATTAGTGAAATCTCTGCACCCACCCTCTTCAATGCAATCTAAGCTCAGACCCCCGCCCCGGATGATAATAACTACCATACATCCATAGCCCGAAGCGCTTATAGATGGTATACATGTATGAAGTGAGGTCCGTCTGGGTACTAGCTTCAAGGGGGTAACAAGGCAACAACAGCCGATGAAAGAAAGCAAAGTAGGGCGGGCTTGGAGCAGCCTACCGGGTGTACGGCAGGGCATGTTGCTCCCCGTAATGATAAATAGGTAGAGCATATAAGTATCCTCTGCCTACTTTTGTTATTGCTGAGGCGGATGAGAGGCGTCTATCTGTAAGGATATCTGGTTCTAATGTGATAATGTCCGACATTTCTCAATAGGCGTCCGATACCTATCAATAGCTTTATCAATAGGTTATAGGTAAACCGGCACATTCACGGGTTTTCCATCCCGATCTGCTGCTGAGGCTATTGGTTTTTCAACTGGAGGTTATGAAATTGGCTATCGAACTGCCGCTCTAGCTCCTCTTACTACTGCCGCCTCTGTTCTAACCTATGCTCCTACCTTTGCTCTTGGTGCATCTTGATCCGCATTTTATGCTACCTCTGCCTTTTTACTACCTACCTTTTTTTGCATTGCATCAATCTTGGGCTGGAAATGGTTCGAATGCTGGCTTTGATTCTGATGCTATTCAAGGTTAGACTCGGTCTCCGATTGGATATGGCTAGGGAGATGAAACTATATAAGGAACAGGAAGGGATGTGGGCTCTGCCTTCGCTGGCTCCGTCCTAGCTTTCTTTGCCCCTAATACTATGCTGTTTGCTACCTTTGTTTTTTTAGTCTCCGCTGGTGGGGAGGCTTGCCCCTACCTTTGCTTGCTTGGCGGGCGTACCAGGGTGGGGGAATACCTTGGACGGGTCGCTATGCCTTTGTTTGGCGCTTTGCTGCTGGTTCAGGTGAGGGTAGTGGGTAAGCTACGGGTTCATCATATACGTCGATAAGTAGCTCCTATGCCTATGCATAGCTTCTGCCTTTACACTTAGAATTGATGCTATAGAGTTCTTCCATTAGAGTTCTTCCATTGATCCGGGACCAGTTTACCAAGTTTATGACGCAGGAGCCCATAGGACATTACATAAATCGTATAGCAAAGGTGGAATAGCAAAGGTGGAAGACGATAGCAGGGCTTATTATATATACATGTAGCGCCCCCGGTTTACCATCATTAAAAAGCATGCCCGGACGCACCCATCATGTAGAAGTCCAACCTAGTCAAGGGGTAAGGTAAGGTTAAGGTTAAGGGGAAAGGGAAAAGGAAAGCCCCTCCGGCTAAGGCTCATCAAGAGCTCACATGGGATGAGGCTATTCATCGCTAATAAATAGATGACTATGCCTTGACTAGTGCTGATCCGATGGCGTTTCCCTGTCTTCATTGGTTAAGTATGGGTAATAGTAGTGCTTCTATGCTTCATTGTAATAAGCCTGTGTTGAGCAATTTTCCTCTCCCTCTCGATGGCGGCCCTTATGGTCGAGCACCTAAAGGTGATGGCGGCCTTAACAGTCGAGCCTGCTTACGCATTCAATTTACTTATTGGGTGGGGGGGTCTCGATGGCGGCCTTATCAGTCGAGCACCTAAAGGTGATGGCGGCCTTAACAGTCGAGCCTGCTTACGCATCCTCTCGATGGCGGCCTTAACAGTCGAGCACCTAAAGGT
>Ga0115851_101972_pt1 | contig 10910 bp, 7 predicted proteins | sample InSIn2gowninarea_FD_83865 | JGI IMG/M metagenome (GOLD analysis project Ga0115851, IMG submission 83865)
ATTTTGGGTGATGGAGGAGTGAATGAGCTGGATGGGTGGATAGGTAGGATGAGAGGGGAGCTTATGATGGTTCATGGACAGAGAGACGAGATGGATAGGAGGTGGACAAAGCTAGTTGGTCGAGGGAAGGGTATAGGCAATGAAAAGACCGAAAATGATAAAACAACGTGGGTAACAGAGGAGTTGGTGGGCTAAGGATCGAGCTGAGAGGTAAAGAGATGGCTTAGGTATGGCTGAGAAAGATAGGAGAGTGGTAGAGTGCTGTTGCACAGTGTAAATGGAACAAACGACCTCTGTCTTGCACAAAACCGAGAATTTATCAACCTGTTTTAACTATTTTATTGAAAACCACAGAATAGCAACGTAGTTCTAGAGAGAAAAACGTGCATGGTGCTGAAACAAGGAATTATTGCTCATGATCTAATTGCATGGACACTCCTACCGATGAAGATTATGTCAAAACTTGCATGAACATACAAAACTGTGTTTTTTTGGTGGTTGGCACGGTCTACACTCCCAATCTCTAAACAGAGGTGGCAGTGAGGGTACAATCAACCTTTTCTTGTAATTCTGATGAATGCCAAACTTCCTATTCTAATCTAGACTATTGAAAGCACTTGATCCAATAAACTAACCTACTGAAACACAACGAGAAATTCGAATCAGCAAACTGTATTTTTCAGTGCATGTAAAGAAAATGAAATGAAATGCTGAAAGGAAGGACAAGTAGCAGTACAAGGGAAGGAGACCTATTGCTCCCAGGTTGGGCCCAAACCGGAGAGCCATAGCTCCTCTAAGAACGCAGGGTTGGATTCAAATCTGTCTGCCTTTTATTAGAAGATCATAGTCAAAAATCTAACATCATGCCAAAAATGGCTTACAAGGAACAAAAGCAGAGCTAGAGAATGAGCTGAAAGCAAAGCTAATCTATTGCCTACAAATCGAATTACAAAATGACTACAACAAGGCTATGAAATGACTAACTATCTATTGGCTACACTGGCCAACCACTGGCTAACCCAAATGAGGCCCTAAGCCTTCTTATTTATACAATTTGAGGACCCAACAGTCCTCCTAAAATCAAGGGACTCGGCTGCCCCAAAACTTGGAGTTAACAGCAGTCCTACTTGACTTGCTTGGCTGCCCTTGAGTTGATTGATTCGGTGGCCCTTGAACTCCGAGCTAATGGTGGAGAATTCGAGGTAAGGGCCCATAAATGAAGGGGACACCTTCCTACAAATCCTCTAGCTTGTCTTCCCACGAATTTGGCTGCCAAGTGCTCATTAAGACCTTCAAATTTGTCTCCAAATTGACCAAAAAGGCTACACAAAGCACCCATTAGACTTGTTGGCATAATGACTAACCAAATTCACTCTATTAACACAAATATAATCAAAAACATGCAATAACAAATGAGAATGGTGGATTAAGTCAAATTAGGAAGTTGAATGAGCCCAAATAATTGTACATTGTTGGGACTCATCAATAGATAGGGGTGATACTCTATTATCTAGAAATCCATTAACCCCAAGAGCCCTCTATCTCAATTCCACACCCTGGGAGCTCAAACAAGGGGAAGAGTTGGCTCAATGTCCTCAATCAACGATGCCTCTTATTAGGAGGGGTCACATATGTTAGTCCAAACTTCTCTTTGAAGACCAAGAACTTCCTTTTAGCAAAGCCTTTATGAGAATATATTCATTTTGCTCATTGTTTTTTATATGATGGAGTCTAACGATTCCTCTCTGCACCATGTCTCAAAAGTAATGATATCGAATCTTTATGTGCTTAAACTTGTCATGAAATGCATGTTTCTCTGCCAAATGGATCCCACAATTTTTGTCACAATATATAATTGTAGTGTCTAGGACTCACTCAAATATCTCTCCAAATATATTTCTCAACCAAACTACTTCACAGTTAGCCATGCTAGTGGCAATTTATTATGCCTTGGCAATACTTAGTGCCACAGACTTTTACTTCCTGCTCATCCATGATATTTCATGGTAGATCTAAGGGTAAAACAAAATCCAAATGTACTCTTCCTATCAACAACATTTCCTGCCTAGTCAACATCAATATATATATGAATTCGAACATCTCTGGTAGAATATCTTAGACCAAGGATGATCATCCCATGCAAATATCTCAAAATATGTTTGGAAGCAATCCAATGTGCATGGAGAGGCTCAGTCATGAATTGACTTAACTTGTTCACTACATAGCATATGTCTGGATGGGTGTTCACTAAGAACATTAGAGCCCCAATCAACTTTCTATACTCAGTGGATTCACCAAGTCAAGTCTTGTAGCTTCTCCACATAATTTCTTGAAATTCATTTCCATTGGTGTGGGTAGGGACCTGCATTATGCCATTCCAAATCTCTCCAACATCTTCACGACATATTTTCCTTGTGAAAGGAAAATATCGCTAGGCCTTTTCCATACCTCGAGGCCTAGAAAGTAGTGCATGAATCCAAGATCCTTCATCCTGAATTGAGAGGCTAACTCCCTCTTACACTCAATCACCAAGGGCTCATTACCTATCAAGAACAAATTATCAACATATAAAACCAAAATCAATGGCATACCTTAGACTACCTTGAAGTAGAGGTTGGGATTGACATTGCTTCTTGTTAAGCCTAGCTTCACCGTATAACTGTTGATGCAGGTGTGCCATGTTATGGGGGATGGCTTCAAACCATACAATGTCTTCTTTAACCTGCAAACATGTGTCTTTCGATCCTCTACTTCAAATCATTATGGCTTCTCAATGTACACTTCTTGTTGTAACATACGATAGAGGAATGGTGTCTTCGTGTCCATTTGATGAAGGGTCCATAATATCGAATGAATGGTTTTATATCAAGCCACAGGTGAAAATATATCATCATAATCTTCTCCCTCTTTTTAGGAGAATCCTATGGCCATGAAACTTGCCTTTCATTTCTCAATACTACCGTCAACTCCATGTTTGATCTTGAATAACCACTTTGGAGTCACCGAGGATTTCCCCTTTGGTCTCAGCACAACATCCCATATGTCATTCTTCATAATTGATTCATATTCTTTGGCCATAACATCCTTCCAAACTTGTTCTTTCACAGCTTCTTCAAAGGTGGGAAGTTCGGCTTGAATCATAGTGCTCATGGCAGAAACATATCCTTGGTACTTGCATGGATTCTTCCTTTCTCTAAATGATCTTCAAATGGGTACTTGTCTCTCATCATCTCGTAATGTGTCACAGAGCCAAAGTGGCCTCTTCCTAGTAGGAGGATCACTTGGAGGAGGATATAAGGGATCCATAAGCTCCATGGGATCATCAACAATGTTTGTCTCATATTCGAGCATATAAGGACCATCTAAAATATCCATATCATCATTACTCTTCTCAGGAGGAGGAGGCCGAGGAAGGTACCTTGCTTTCCAAAGGGTAGCATCTTCATCGAACATTACATCCTTTCTAATTTCAACCTTCCTTTGACAAGAAATATATATTTTAAATGCTTTATAATTTTCACAATATCTAATAAATATACCTTTTCTTCTCATAGCTTCTAGCTTGTTTCTTTTTTCCTTTGATACATGAAAATATATGGGGCAACAAAAGATTGTTAGAAACAATGGAAACCAAGACACTACTGAGACAGGGGAGAGGGGGGGGTGAATCAGTAGTGTGTCCCCTCTCAGTAGTGTGGAAAAACTATGAAATACTTCATAAATTTCACTTTTTAATCTCTTTAACAATTATTGAAGGATCAACAACACAACTCATTCATGTATAACATCATAAACATCAAGCACATGAGAAACATATAAACAAGAAACCAATATTCTTTTTATTACAAGCTTCAACTTGAATACATCATGGACCCAAAGTATACCACTTGTAGGTTTATTGGCTACTACTGAAAGGAACTTCAATCCCTTCTTGTTTATCAGCTACCACTGAAAGGGACTGCTACCCCTGCTCATTTACCAATACTCACTGGAAGGGAATCTTTCCCCTACTCATTTATCAGTCTCTGCTGAAAGGAACTGTTTCCCCCATAGATTTACTAGCACCCACTAGAAGGAGTTGCTACCTGTGATCTGCAAGCTACCACTTGCCAGCCTTGTTGATCCATCTTTCATCCATTTTCAAACTCAAATCAATAGGCCTTCTCTTCTTTCAAAATAATTGTATTCTTTAATCACCAACACCTTCAACAATCTTTGATTACTGATAAAATCACCTTCAACAATATCTAATTACTAGTAAAAACACCATCACCTTTAGCAATTTCTCATTACTAAACAAATCACCAGACTATATGCACTAGCAACATAAACACCAATTCATTCATTGCCTTCTCAAACACCTTTAAGACACCAAGATTGCTCTCTCATTCACCTTTGATGCATACCCAGACTATTTTGCATCACGTTGCAGCAATAGCCTCTAATTCACACACTCTACTCTACAACCACACATTCTACTACTTGATTTCTACCTTTAAATAATTCTTGGCTGATATTTTTTATTGATCTTTAGTTAACTTATTCTATGATCTATTATATGGATTTCTTTATATTTTTCCTTTGTCATTTTCATTTATGTTCTCTGCACCTGTTCACCGATTTCTCATACCTTAACCAACCTTTTCAGCAAGATGAACTAAGTTTATTTGCAGTGTTTACCTAATTTGGACTATTACAGGCCATTTTGTCACATCAGCCTAAAATGCTTGCAAATTGGATAAAAAAACATCTTGGAACACTTTGTCATAACCCCTTCATAAATCCTTAAGCATCACTTCTCCAAAAAGTCTGATTTTCTGGGACAATTAGCTCAAAACCATTATTTTTTTCTCAAGCGCACCTTACCTCCTTAGCCACCTATGTTCAGTACATGTTACATTCTTTTTCACTAGGGCTGATCAACACTTGTTTCTCTCTTCTCCAGGTGTGCTAATTCTAGAAATTTCAGAAAATTGTAAAATATGTTTGAAGCTTCCAAGGTAGTTTTAACCATTTACCATGGATAGAGAGCTCTAACCTTATCTTGGAGACCTTATCTCTTATCCCTTGAGCCCATCTTCCCCTCTTAAGTGGATCTCAAGATTATATTGGTAATTGGATAAGAATTCCCAAACTACCACACTCTTCCTATAAATTGCCTCCCATAAGGTCTGGGTTGGCTTTCGGAGATTGCGAGTGCCCTCATGTTGCAGGTTTGAACCTAAAGGAGTCATCACATTCATTCATTAGGGTTGGTGTTGAGGTTTTATTTGTGACAAGGAAGGACAAGTCAACCTGGGGAGACATCTACAAGATCAACTACTATTTATGGTTGTAATCTCTCTCTTATATTTATCAATACAAAGAGCAATTTGTTTTCCTATATGTGTTGTGTTATGTTTGCACTCATGTATTTCAATGCCATATTGATTCATTTAGTAGAGATATTAGATTATGCTATGTGGATATTATGGATCCTTTGATTGTTTTAATCATGTGTGCAGGTCTTAATTATAGTGCTCGGAGCGAGAGTTGGAGCTTACAAGCAAGGAGGAAAGGAAGGCTTGCCACAGATTTGAGGTAGGCTTCTTTCCCATAATATAATTTCTCTAAGGAAAATTTCATGTTTTTTCTTATGTTGTTCTATATCAATCCACTAGATCTATGGAATTCACCTCTGTCCATAATCATGAAAATGTCGCATAGAAAATTGGCAACTCCATTAGGGAACAATTCTTCCCTTAGTGGTTTTCTTAACCTTAGCATATTTTTCATCTCTTTAAGTGACCTTGATTGAATCACTCATAAATTTATTGACCTTAGGAAAAAACTTCTTTGAGCTTGCTTTGGTTTTTTGTGTCATGTTTTAACCGAAATTACCTTTGTGCACCCCCTGATATGGAGACAGAGCGCTTCAATGAACTTACTCCTTTGTTTACCTGCGTTGCAAATCACTGGAGCTTGTTCTGCACCTACATTAATTCCTATAAGATGAAAAAAAATGCATTCCTCTGCCTTGCTCTCTGATTTTCTTTGGTCCAACATGTTTTCCTAATGTCTCTGAGTGTATCCCTATCTCTCAAAGCCTTCATTATGTTTGCTTTTGGTTTTATTAGCCGTTGATAAGAAATGCTTTGGATTTTTCTTTATTCTTTTCAATTAGGTATTTTGCAAAAAATTTGCTTGATCATTGATTGTTGGAAGAAATTGATATTACAGTGATAATTCTATGTGATTTCTCTTATTAGTGATCTAGATTCATCTTAGTCTTCATTGAATTTGAAGATTAAGAGGAAAGAAAAGAAAAAAAATCATTATTTACATTTAGGGTTTTGAGTGAAATTTGGAAATTAGAACAATTGCATTTGAAAAAAATTGATTAGGAAGTATTGTTCGTTGCATTATTTTCTTATTGCATTACTATTTGAATGTCTTCCTTCTCATCGATAGATTTTCATTGAAAGAAAAGATTTATTATTATCATGCTAGATTGCATTTTAGAATATTCAAGTGAAACTCATGGTGAGCCTCAAAAACTGAAACTTAATTCAAGACAAACTCTAAAATTTACTGAATCAATCTCATGGAGCATTTGGAACTTTAACACAAACATCTAGAGGTCTAGGCTAGAGACGTATTCCAGTGTCTTTAAGTGTAGGAGCTGTCAATTTTTTCTAGCATCGCATTTTGGGGGTGATATCCCATTCCACGCACGTAAGTGTATATGATCATTTTCCACATACCTTTAGGTATATCGGATGGTGCTCCACGCGTGAAAAGTATATGGAATTTTATCATCTTACGATTACACATTAGACAATAGTACCACAAATTGTGCTTCCACATACCTTTGGGTATATTTTGGAAGTCCCCACTAGGTTTCTATCCTAACTTAGGTAACCGACTCGGTCACCTTGCACACTGTGATACATTGAACACAACATTCAGGGATATTGTCTGCCCATATGTAAATCCTTGGTTTCCAAGGTGGTATATTGCAAATCAAAGTTTCTTGGTAAACCCTTTATGCCTAGTTACCCCTTTTTTATTTATTTTTGTTGTTAATTTCTAAAATTTATTAAACCATCATGGAAGAATAACCCCAACAACCCTGTCATTCACATAGGGTGAAAATATTGCCTCCTTTACCTCCCGAGGCAACACCTAGATGTTGTCAAAAGAAAAGAAAGATGCAAACTATTGAATTTGGTACTTCGAAAGCTACCCCTTTTGGACCTACATTTGAAATTAACCAACCATAATCGTCTCTTCCTATGAGTACTAAACCTAAGATCACTTCTCTACTAGTTGGTGAGTCTGACACAGTCGAAATAGAAGCACCTAAAACTTTATTACTTGAGGTTATTGAACCTACGTATATTGACTTAGACATGTTGTAACCTAAAGTTATACAAACCAAGGAACCTTAGTTAACTACACCTATTACTTTAAGCCCTTCCTCTTCTCTTCCTCTATCTTTGACTCAACCATAATCTATATATCTTGGACCCAACAGTGAAGAACTTATGCCTAGTCTTATGAGAATTGAGGATATTCCTCAAGAAGATTCTCGATCTTCTTCTCCTATTCACTTAATGGGGCTTCATCTCTATCAAGTCCCTCCTCCTAATACTTTGCTACAAGCTCCTTTTATCTAATTCTCCTCTTTTCAACTCACCCTTGAGTTTCCCCTGGCAATCCTTTTTGGGAAATTTAGAGAAAGGAAGAATCCATGCAAGTACCAAGGATATGTTTCTGCCATGAGCACTATGATTCAAGCCGAACTTCCCACCTTTGAAGAAGCTGTGAAAGAACAAGTTTGGAAGGATGTTATGGCCAAAGAATATGAATCAATTATGAAGAATGACATATGGGATGTTGTGCTGAGACCAAAGGGGAAATCCTCGGTGACTCCAAAGTGGTTATTCAAGATCAAACATGGAGTTGACGGTAGTATTGAGAAATGAAAGGCAAGTTTCATGGCCATAGGATTCTCCTAAAAAGAGGGAGAAGATTATGATGATATATTTTCACCTGTGGCTTGATATAAAACCATTCATTCGATATTATGGACCCTTCATCAAATGGACACGAAGACACCATTCCTCTATCGTATGTTACAACAAGAAGTGTACATTGAGAAGCCATAATGATTTGAAGTAGAGGATCGAAAGACACATGTTTGCAGGTTAAAGAAGACATTGTATGGTTTGAAGCCATCCCCCATAACATGGCACACCTGCATCAACAGTTATACGGTGAAGCTAGGCTTAACAAGAAGCAATGTCAATCCCAACCTCTACTTCAAGGTAGTCTAAGGTATGCCATTGATTTTGGTTTTATATGTTGATAATTTGTTCTTGATAGGTAATGAGCCCTTGGTGATTGAGTGTAAGAGGGAGTTAGCCTCTCAATTCAGGATGAAGGATCTTGGATTCATGCACTACTTTCTAGGCCTCGAGGTATGGAAAAGGCCTAGCGATATTTTCCTTTCACAAGGAAAATATGTCGTGAAGATGTTGGAGAGATTTGGAATGGCATAATGCAGGTCCCTACCCACACCAATGGAAATGAATTTCAAGAAATTATGTGGAGAAGCTACAAGACTTGACTTGGTGAATCCACTGAGTATAGAAAGTTGATTGGGGCTCTAATGTTCTTAGTGAACACCCATCCAGACATATGCTATGTAGTGAACAAGTTAAGTCAATTCATGACTGAGCCTCTCCATGCACATTGGATTGCTTCCAAACATATTTTGAGATATTTGCATGGGATGATCATCCTTGGTCTAAGATATTCTACCAGAGATGTTCGAATTCATATATATATTGATGTTGACTAGGCAGGAAATGTTGTTGATAGGAAGAGTACATTTGGATTTTGTTTTACCCTTAGATCTACCATGAAATATCATGGATGAGCAGGAAGTAAAAGTCTGTGGCACTAAGTATTGCCAAGGCATAATAAATTGCCACTAGCATGGCTAACTGTGAAGTAGTTTGGTTGAGAAATATATTTGGAGAGATATTTGAGTGAGTCCTAGACACTACAATTATATATTGTGACAAAAATTGTGGGATCCATTTGGCAGAGAAACATGCATTTCATGACAAGTTTAAGCACATAAAGATTCGATATCATTACTTTTGAGACATGGTGCAGAGAGGAATCGTTAGACTCCATCATATAAAAAACAATGAGCAAAATGAATATATTCTCATAAAGGCTTTGCTAAAAGGAAGTTCTTGGTCTTCAAAGAGAAGTTTGGACTAACATATGTGACCCCTCCTAATAAGAGGCATCGTTGATTGAGGACATTGAGCCAACTCTTCCCCTTGTTTGAGCTCCCAGGGTGTGGAATTGAGATAGAGGGCTCTTGGGGTTAATGGATTTCTAGATAATAGAGTATCACCCCTATCTATTGATGAGTCCCAACAATGTACAATTATTTGGGCTCATTCAACTTCCTAATTTGACTTAATCCACCATTCTCATTTGTTATTGCATGTTTTTGATTATATTTGTGTTAATAGAGTGAATTTGGTTAGTCATTATGCCAACAAGTCTAATGGGTGCTTTGTGTAGCCTTTTTGGTCAATTTGGAGACAAATTTGAAGGTCTTAATGAGCACTTGGCAGCCAAATTCGTGGGAAGACAAGCTAGAGGATTTGTAGGAAGGTGTCCCCTTCATTTATGGGCCCTTACCTCGAATTCTCCACCATTAGCTCGGAGTTCAAGGGCCACCGAATCAATCAACTCAAGGGCAGCCAAGCAAGTCAAGTAGGACTGCTGTTAACTCCAAGTTTTGGGGCAGCCGAGTCCCTTGATTTTAGGAGGACTGTTGGGTCCTCAAATTGTATAAATAAGAAGGCTTAGGGCCTCATTTGGGTTAGCCAGTGGTTGGCCAGTGTAGCCAATAGATAGTTAGTCATTTCATAGCCTTGTTGTAGTCATTTTGTAATTCGATTTGTAGGCAATAGATTAGCTTTGCTTTCAGCTCATTCTCTAGCTCTGCTTTTGTTCCTTGTAAGCCATTTTTGGCATGATGTTAGATTTTTGACTATGATCTTCTAATAAAAGGCAGACAGATTTGAATCCAACCCTGCGTTCTTAGAGGAGCTATGGCTCTCCGGTTTGGGCCCAACCTGGGAGCAATAGGTCTCCTTCCCTTGTACTGCTACTTGTCCTTCCTTTCAGCATTTCATTTCATTTTCTTTACATGCACTGAAAAATACAGTTTGCTGATTCGAATTTCTCGTTGTGTTTCAGTAGGTTAGTTTATTGGATCAAGTGCTTTCAATAGTCTAGATTAGAATAGGAAGTTTGGCATTCATCAGAATTACAAGAAAAGGTTGATTGTACCCTCACTGCCACCTCTGTTTAGAGATTGGGAGTGTAGACCGTGCCAACCACCAAAAAAACACAGTTTTGTATGTTCATGCAAGTTTTGACATAATCTTCATCGGTAGGAGTGTCCATGCAATTAGATCATGAGCAATAATTCCTTGTTTCAGCACCATGCACGTTTTTCTCTCTAGAACTACGTTGCTATTCTGTGGTTTTCAATAAAATAGTTAAAACAGGTTGATAAATTCTCGGTTTTGTGCAAGACAGAGGTCGTTTGTTCCATTTACACTGTGCAACAGCACTCTACCACTCTCCTATCTTTCTCAGCCATACCTAAGCCATCTCTTTACCTCTCAGCTCGATCCTTAGCCCACCAACTCCTCTGTTACCCACGTTGTTTTATCATTTTCGGTCTTTTCATTGCCTATACCCTTCCCTCGACCAACTAGCTTTGTCCACCTCCTATCCATCTCGTCTCTCTGTCCATGAACCATCATAAGCTCCCCTCTCATCCTACCTATCCACCCATCCAGCTCATTCACTCCTCCATCACCCAAAAT
>Ga0115851_101974_pt1 | contig 10904 bp, 8 predicted proteins | sample InSIn2gowninarea_FD_83865 | JGI IMG/M metagenome (GOLD analysis project Ga0115851, IMG submission 83865)
TCCCAGCAGCGATCCGCATTTATCCACCCATACTCCTTGACGAGCGAGCCCCCCGAAGAGTGCCTAGAGTGGGTAACTCTACGAATGGGTATGAGGAGGCTTCCTTGAGAAGATAAGCAAGCCCGAATAAGTAACTGATGGCATGTTCATTCTATCTATATCAATAACTAGAACTATCTAGGGATACCGGCCTTAGGATAGACCATATAATCGTTCCGTAGCTACTTTCAAGCCAGCAACCAAGACTGGTACAGGGAGCTATGTAGCCGGCACCTATTGTATGGGTTCCGGCACTATTTACCAGTGCGTAACTACTATCCTCTATCCTCGTACAGGGGGCTCTTCTGTATAGTAACCTATACTTGGCTGAGGTGAACCGTCTTTTTGTGTAACGGTAATCCGGGTTACATTCCTTATCTAAGCATGCATAAGTAGATATAGACTAAAGTGTCCTAGGGTGGCTTAGTCAGGGCTAAATTGTGTTGTCAAGCTGCTAATGGGAGCCATTGAATGAAAGCCCCAAGGTTAGGCCGAACCCAGCTAGGCAAAGTGAGAGAGTCCCTTAGGTGGTCAAAAGGAGAACTAATACTCGTATAGGGGGCTATTTAGCGGTTAGGAACTTTGATCGTACGGGGAGCTATTATCCGGGTAAGGAACTACTCGTCCAGAGGGCTATTTAGCAGCCCGCAACTGAAGACTCGTACAGGTTGAGGTTGATCCCGGCTAGTTCTACTTTGTGTGGTTCAAGCCCCAGTGAATCCCGGCAACTGTCCTTCCTTATCTAAGCAAGCATGTGTTTAGGAGCTAAAGGTGTTTGGCCACTTGCATTAGTAGAAGAATCTTAAAGGGAGAAAGTTAGGAATAAGGTAGTAGCTCTTATCATTCAGGTGTGCCTTCCTTTCATTCAGGCAGTGATGTCTTCCTGAAATCTCCTCTCATACGGGCACTAAGGTATGTATAAAGAAGCTCACTTAACCGTAAAGAAGCTCACTTTATCCCAATAGTTCCTTGCCCCACTAGCCCCACTAACGGCTGGATACGTATGTATAAAGATCCTCACTTTTTTAGCAACGTTTCTTGTTCCTAAAGATATATCTCGTCTTTATCTCGTTCCTAAGGCTAACGGATCTCCTTTCTCTTAAGGTGTTCCTTAACGGAGCTAACGGATGCATATCTATTCGTTGCCCCACTAGCCCGACTATTACATTATCCCCATCGGGCACTAACTAGTGATGCGTACCCGAATGGATGGCTTCGGTACCCGAGGCACTCCAAAGTAGTGATCCTTGGTTCGTTGGCTCACCCTGTAGGCTGTGTATTCTATCTATTCTATTGTATAAGGTAGTGACGACCTATGGGACCCCCAATTGAGACCTACTAGTGATGCCCTTTATGCTATTGAATGTATAGAAGATCCCACCTAAGGCCTCATACGGGCACGCCGCAGTCTCTAAGGCAGTATCTTATACGTACTATCCCCACTAGACGTAGTATCCCCACTAGCTCATGCTCATGAATAGTTCCTTGCCCCTCATGATTTGTCCCACACACGTATTCCTCCTTATAAAGGTCCGCAATAGAATATGGTAACCCCAAGGAAAGCTAATACGCTTCCCCACCGACCACGAGCAAGCGTTCCCCAACGAATGGAGCAAGAGATGTATGTGCTATAGATGGCCTAACTCAATGCATAAAGATAGAAAACCTTGGCAGTAAGAGAAAAGATGCTACCTGTTAGAATACCTATTAGTAGTAAAGGTGTAGTACAGATAGCCTATGAGTTACCGCTCCCGCTCCTCATGGCCATGTGAAAGTATAGAGCCCCTTTCAAGGTCGCTGGTGAAAAGCTGAGCTATTGGTGTTGAATGTCTATACGATCCCGTGTGAATATGCAAGCGTTGTGACCCGCGCGTTCCTTGCCCTCCTATCGTCAGGCAAGCAATCCTTCCTTCTCAACCCGGAAGAAAAGGAGACTACTAACTCCACGGAACCCGACTCGCTCCCATTCACCTTAATATAAGAGAGGACAGACTTCACCGCCGAACCATTAATTAGAACTATTATATACGTAATAAGACTGAATTCGAGATGCCGGCCGTCCGTTATTAGAGATGGAGATGCCTCGAAAAGAGAGGATGCCCCCGGCAGGGTGAGGACCGGCAGGGGCTCGACTGCTAAGGCCGCCATCGCCTTATCAATCAAGAGCACTTCGCAGAGCGGACCGGCTGCTTCGTTCTATGTATGAGGGTATTCCTGTCCCATTTTCCAATCGGATTATAGCGGATCATAGCCATCGGATTAGAATAGGGCGGAGGGTAGAGGTCAGGCAGATAGAGATAAGTTGAAGCAAGCGAGCAAGCCGTTTTCTGATCCCAGCCTAGGTTTCTGCAACAATCCAGCCAAGTCACTCTCGAAGAAAGTAACTCAAGCAGTAATGATTCACTGATTGTGTTATATACGTAATTATCCGACCGTGCATAATAAACTAATAGCGTGCTTACTTTTCCCCCTCCTTTCAGAATTCTATTCGGATCGAAAGCAAACCTCTAAAGCCGCTAACATTCGCCATTCATTCATTCATTAATTCCCAGATGCACCTAGCTAGCCTCGTTTCATTAACAGCACGAGCAATGATAGCATTATATATGTTATTATACAACAAGAGTAAGCTAAGCAACTTCTAGCAAGCTTGTCCCTTTCTTTGTATAGATCTAGACCGAGTTAGAGAAGTATCTCGGTAGAGAGATCTATTTAGAAATCTATTTAGAGTATAGATAAAGAGTTTGTGTAGTTCGTGTAGAGAGTTCTTTTTCGAGATCTATATCAAGCATCTAGTACGAGCATCGAGAACCAGGATTGAGTACCGGCATCCCGTAAATGCGCCTCCCTGTGTAAACCTCCTGGTACTGGGCGGTGGGTAATGAGGTTCTCTCGGTTCTAGTGAACGAGGTCTGGTGAAAGGGGTATGGATTGAACGGGATCTGGTTTGATGGTGACTCAGGTATCATGTGATAGGGGCCTTCTCCTCTATCGTATGGCGATATCTCCTCTTCTCTCATCTGTTGGGAACGATGGGGGACATCTTTCTTCCTTTCTCTCGGTCAGTGATGAGGTATTTCTCCTCTCGGCTAGTGATGTGGGCCTTCTTACTCGGGTATGGTTGTGATGCTTTAACGTGGAGGTAGTGGCTAGAGATAGTTTGCTACAACGGCAAGGCTTGACGCAACTCCACCGAAGCTGGGAGAAAGAAACCGAGGGATGTTATAACGTGAACGTATGGCGAGACAAGCTAGATTGAAACTACGACTAAGGAAGCTGCTAGGGTATTACAAATAAGGAAGCTGCTGGTACAACTAAGCTTTATGAACCGTAAGTCAGCTGCTTTATGAACTGAACCAGGCTAGGCAAGAGCTAGACATGTTGATAGAGAGAGTGTGGCTTATCATAGATACTAACCTATAAGTAAAGCTTAGCTAAACGACACAACCAGTTCCATGGAATAGCCCAGTTCCATAGAGAGAGAGTCATTAGAAAGATAATTGAAAACTTAACTAAAGCTAAGAGCAACAAGTGGAACTACAGCTAATTTAGTCGTTATAGAGAGAGAAAGGGTCTATAGCACTACTAAAAAGAGAAAGAACTACAGCTACTTCTACTCTAAGAGAGCACTAAAGAGAAAGGCAAGTTGAAATAAAGCTAATTTCTCTACCCTACCTTATGGCTTTCACTCTTAAGTCCATATGGCTAGTACTTACCTTAAGGAACTTACTAAGGCTAGTACTCTAGTTAGTATCTTATGGCTAGTACTAAGGCTATACCTTAAGGCTAAGACTGGCTATGATCGACTAGTACTCCTGGCTAGTACTCCTGGCTATGACTAGCGGCTTTTCGCTCCTTCTCCTACCAAACTGCTGGTCTTTCGCCACCTACCAGAGGAAAGTTCAATTCGCCTACCAAAATATGTTTTCTTCTCTGAATGCCTACCAAGTCTCTGAGTCGTATGAGTCGCCTACCAAGTCTCTGAGTTGTAGTCGTAGTCGTATTTGAGGCCCGAATCCTCCTTTAAGCTTGAAGATAGATGAATTTACCAGCTATTACTTTGTAACTTGGGCGAGTCGCTTAGCCTAGGATTTGTTGTACGCTTAGCTAGATTTGGTGTGGCGTGAGGCCGCGGGACATGACTCTCGATATAGCTCACGTACCGCCAGATGGCACTGGCCGGGATGCCACTCTGGTGAATCTACCTCTGCCTCTGTGGCCTCCATTGCTACTCCCTATGAGGAAGGATCAAAGCAGGGAATCAGATTATCACATGCAAAGGAGAAAATAACAGTAGGTAAGCCCGGAACGTAACGTCATACTATAGTGTCCAGTGGGCGTTAGGTTTGATTGGTAAGGGGAGTGGCTGGTAAACTATCGATGCGCTTGGGATGGGCTCTATCCGTGGGTATGGATGGCGCAGCCCCCCCTTACTGTGTGCCTGTCCGCTGCCTCGCCTTGCTATCTGTCCTTCAACCACTGCTATTGAGACTGCTCTTACGGGTGCTGCTAGCTTAGTTACTTAATCAAGGTAAACAACTCGCTATAGGACAGGAACTCGATCTCGATCTGCTCGAACTCAATCTGGATCTGCATTTGGGTCCGTACATGTAACTGCATCTGTTTTCGATACGGGATATGGGTAAACTACGCTACAGGATCATTATCTGGGCGTGAAAATTGGAGTGTCTGGTCTTTCGACTGACTTAGGAGTGCACTGGGGGCTATATGGGCTGTAGATGGGCGGATGGCTCGGTATACTTTATGGCGGAGCTTTACTGTAACATGTAGCATAGTGGCTGGGTGACGGATAGCGGTGATTATGCTTTCTATTCGTGCGATTGACTGACAACAGGTATCATGTGTGCGCTCTGCGGGTTGTAGTAAGATGGAGGCGTACTACGGGGTGGCAAGATGTTATGGCGTGATGGAGGGATAAAGAATGTGGTGTGTTTACTTTGTGGGTTATACTGAACCAACCCATTTATCGGGAGTGCAGGGAAAAACCAACCCAGCTGACTAAACCTCATGCACATGCACGGGATAATGAAATGACCCTCCCAGTTCCCTTCCTTTCATGGTCCTAATTGCACGGGATCAGGAGTCCCTTGGGGCTACCTAGTATATTGGTCCCCTCCTCTCGTCTCCTCCGCATCTCCTCCTATGGTTCGGAGTCCTTCTTCCTTGGTTTCCCACACCGCTTTTTTACCCTCCGTCTAGGTCCCTACCTATCCTTCTCCCTGCACCGGTCTTCCCTCGTATATTGAATCTATTTATGGTCAAAATCCTACCTTTGTTTCCTCTCCTGTCTTTACCTCTACTTTCACCTATGCTCCTCCTTCTACTGTATTTCCCAGGCCTAGTGTCCCTCCGATGGCTAGATCAACTGATGGTTATTCACCTATATCAGTGGATTATGGATCCGGAACATATTCTTCTACTATATAAAACAGATCTGCCTCTAGGTTTAGTGTCTACTACCGGAAGGTATGGGGTTGAGTCTTAGTGGTATTGTGGGGGTGGGGTCAACTGAAGGATCGGAAACTCAATCCGTCGGTGGATCTACTGGCTTTGCCTTTGTGCATACTTTTCACCCAGTCTATTCCACACATCTAACGCCCCCCGTATTAAGTGTTTCTTTTCTAAGCTTGTTCTTTTCCCCCGGCAGGTATAAAGTGGGTAAAGCGGTGCTTTCCTTCCTTGTGCGTCTTTCTATAGAGACGATGGACTCTATACCATTGGGTTCATTGCTTTATTAGTATTAGTCTTAAGTAGGTTATTTGAATTATAGTAAATGTGAGAACAAGCTCTCGATCTAGATCTTAAGGGGTTATACCTTTGCTAAACTCCAACCACCTGTGCTGCTTTCACTCGGTCAATTGCTTCTGCTCTCTATGCTACCGTAGCCTCCGTGGCCTATGCCACCTATTCATAACTGATGCTACTGAAATCAGTGATTCCGGTGGATTAACGGGGTAAACTACCGCTCCTGCTACTGGCTATCGACCCGGAAGGGGTGCTTACTCGGATGCTTTCACTTGGCTTGGAACTGGATTTGTATCTAACACTGATGCCTATGATTCTTCAATGGGTGGATCCGGATCTTCGACTGTCACTGATGCTGGGTCTCGATTTGGTCGGGGGTTATCATCATAAACAAAGTAAACGAGCAGGCATTACGGGGGGAGATATAGGCTTTTCGATTGAAATAACATGTATGCAATAAGACTTGCTCTCTACTAGCCTTTTGATAAGAATATCGTATACAAAGATATATATCATTATATATGTAATTACGCTAAGGTAAGGATTCGTTAGAAAGAAAGTCCGGTTATGCCTGCCAGCCTGTTTATCTGCTTGCTTGCCTGCGTCTGACTGCCTTCCTTCCTGGTTTCACGAGTTGGTTTGGATCTATTGTCCCCCCTTCCTATCTATGGAGTTGATCCGCTGGTCGTAATAGTGCATTCAACGCCAGTGCGGGGCATGCATGAAAGTAATTCGATTCAAATGCATCAACCGGGATGAATTGATTGGAAATGCGATAGACGCGATCATTTTTGAGGATCGGAGTAAGCGCTCATCAATACAATCGGCTGCGCCGGCCTTTATACAATCAATGGTGCAGAGCTGTAGCTATTGTTTTTGCCTCGATGATTCGATTCGATTCAAGCGGTTTCTTAGAAAAGCAGAAAGGGTATAAATATGCTTTTGAGCTTTCGTTGAATCATTAGCGCTAGCAAGCGAGCATATAGCACAATAGAATCAATTGTTGAGGAAGATTCTTATGGTTATAAGATTCATGATTCTGGATGGAAGGAACCCTGCCCTCGGATCACGAGCTTTCATGGAGGTGAGCTATATCCCAGCAGCGAGGATTGGGAAACAAAATGAATTCGAACAGCGCTTCTGGGCTATGGATTAAAGGTATCGATATGCAAGGGTTCGAATACACCAGATTTCTATGAGCGGTTTTCTCTTTTTCCAACTGGGTTAGCTGGTTCTCCCCAGGGATCCATTCCATTCATATCAAGCTCTTCTTCCGGGTCACTCTTATTCCCCACCTACCCGCCTACTCGTGAAATCTGAGGAAGGAATTCTTTTCATGGCTTTACAACTTCGGGTTTGGGGTGTTTCCCGTTGCTACGGGAAAGGGGTTTTTCCGTAGAAGATCTCCCTTTTTCGCAAACAATACCTCATAAGTTGGTCTCCCAGGTCATCCCGCCTCTGACCCACACATTATTATTATGATTATTGCAGGGTGAGTAAGCGAACTCTCGACTAGAAGGCCGCCATCGCTCGTGGCATTTCTGAGGTTACTGACCTTTCAAATAGAACAGGTCTCTTGAAAAGCCTCGATGAATTCATTATTCAGTCCCGCAGTGCCCCCGCTAGACCAGACAGCTATTGAATGCGATAAATAAGGAACGTGTGATCTTAGTAAGACCAACAAGCAAGCAAGAAAGGTTATTACTTTATATCCAGTTGGTGAGGTCCTTACCTGAGGCCCCTTATCTATTTTAGAGGCAAGAAAGGTCATATTTATCACACAGGTCAGGATATCCAATACTCCCTTGCCCGCCTTGCCTTATGTGAGAGGGCAAGTAGGGTAGGGGTAAGCTTAGAACTATCATAACCCAGGTTAGGCCACCTTTCATTAGTTCATTTCCCATATTGATGGACCAGGTTCACATGTAGAATAACTTGATAGGCCCCGTTCTTATTCTCTATCATCTTGACACGCCCCGCCTTTTCTTTCTGAAATTCCCATCCTGCCACCCCTAGCAAAACGATTCCTTTCCAACTGAGTCAGCCCTCCTGGGAGGAAAACTACTTATCGCTCACACTCAAGCCGGAGCAGCAAGCATGAAACGAGAACTTCACTAAGGCCCTGCCTGACCATAAGTAACACTGGATACACGCACGGTCTGTAAAGAGGGATATAGACACAAGCTATCTCGAAATACATTATGAAGATCTATGATTAAGGAATCACTTTATGACTCGTGCAGCCCGCTGACAGCTCCTATTCCAACTCTATCATCCTGAGCGGCCATAATTATGGCTTGTCTCGACGTTGTTGATTTCGCATACCGGTTCCGAAGAGAATCCCCTCTCAAAATCAATGGTATGAAATAAAGCTGTGAGAACCTTATTTCTATTTCTTACCCTCGATCACGAAGAACTGAAACTATGGATCAATCACTTAGGACTGACACTTAGGGCGGACTTCTGGAAAACGTGATCACACGGCCGGTGTGACTCAAAGGTACGTAGTGGTTTGTCCGCATCGGGATGCGCAAAGCGCTTGCTCAAGAATAGGAAAAGATTCAATCGTTAGGGAACTCAAGCAATAAGCTTATATGGTAAGAATATGGTTCAATCTCTCCCGTCTGTTGTCAACTTGGAATGGGATGGTCTCGCTCACCTCATTGTAGCACCTCCATGTATAGCATATATTGGACCACCCCTCTCGGGAGATGCCGTCATTCGCCCCTAAGTAATATGGGCCGTTGGACCCCCCCTATCGGTAGATGTTGGCCATCAATCAATATTGATCCGGGCAAGCAGCTTAACCCAACTAAGCTCTGTATGTTGGCGCAAGCCGTGTCTTCGACCTTCGATTCACTCACTGTGTACTCCTTCCTTCCACCCGTTGTATCTATCTTTCCCGTTGCACCGTTCCTTCCCTTCCCGTCCCGCGTAGTACCTTCCCGTCCCGTACTTTTCGTGTTTGGTGTGGATGTGGCATTAGTAAGATGGTTGCCTGTTTCCGGTGGGAGCGCCTATCTTGTAAGATGTGGGCTATCAATCTCTCAATCAAGCATCGGTGCTCTTTCTTTTCTCGCAAAGCAACGTCGGATTAGTTCGTGAAGCCCCACTCTTTCTCCCAGCCCGGTTTGAATGATTGGACCAGCCCTCCTGCCACTCCCGCTCTGTGCAACCTAGGCTTTCAGTTACCAATAAATATAGAATCCATTGGCTATTTGGGAAACCATATAGATATTAGTAAGGTAACAGCTTGTTTCACTCTTTTATGGTGGGTACCATATCTTATCTTTTCCTCTCGGCCATGGGTCCTTCTTCTCCTCTAGGGTATGCGTTGATGGGAACTTTCTCCTCTTGGCCAGTGGTGATGTGGGCTATCTCAATAAAGAAATGAATCACTAACTCCTCGCTTGGCTGATGGCAAAAGGTGAAAGCAAAAGGTTCCAGGGTGTGGTTACAGGTGAAAGTTGCTTCCATCCTCTGTTGAAAGGTTCTAGGCTAAAGGTTACAGGCTGATGGCTTATTCCTCTCCTTATCAGTCGAGCCCCCTGTCGGGTCCTTGCACTCGGAAGCGCAAGACCCTCCGGACCTTCCTTTCCTTCTGTTGAACTTGGTGAGTCTGGTGATGAAGGCTTCTGGTGAGGCTAAAGGTGAAAAGTGAAAGGGGCTAAGTCCCTTGGTTACAGGCTTTTAACTAAAGGCTAAAGGTTCGGTGAAAGGTTCGGTGAAAGGGTGGGGGATAAAGAATCAAATGAAAAAGGGGAGGCATCCTATTCATTCACCCTTTACCCACTCCGTGCCTTTGCTTTAGTGTTATCATACAACCTACCCACCTTATAGTTAACCACCTATAGACCTAGCCTGTTGTCCCTATACCACTTGATGATGAATGAAGCGCTTAGGAGGTAGGTACTGCTGCTATTAACCCTTCTCTTATCAGCAGGTATCAGGTCCCGTTTCTCTTTCCCACCGCGCCCCCACACAGAAATATCCCTCATCTGGCCGCTCCGATACGGCCAGGCAGGTGTATCTATCCGTTTCCAACCCCACATTACCCCATCCCATCCATCCGATCTGATTCGATCCGATCATCCAATGCCATCCATAAGTTTGGGGCATTACAAATAAGTAGTTTAAGTGAGGCAGGCAGTCAAGATAGTTGTATCAATGTAACAGGTAGTTGGTAGCAGTAACATGAGAGCAGGTAGGCATATCCTAGCAATGCAGGCTGGCTATCTTCATTCATAAATTGTCTTTGGCCGGGTTAAGTCAGCTCGCTCGACCCAACAAGAGAGAATATTGCTGTACCCACCCCAACCACTAAGATTATTGCCTGAAGCAAGGACATACAGCGCTCACTCCCTCCATCCACTAAGTAGAGTGAGGTAAATAGAACAAGAGAGTAGTTGGTAACAGTTCAGTAAAGGCAAAGTAAACAGCTAAGTGAAGGGATTTCTTGTAAAGGTTCTAAGTGACCCACAAGTCCAATCACGCAAGTAGAGAAGGGCGGTAAAAAGCAAGGTGGGTGTTGGTAGAGAACAGTGAAAAGTATAAGGTAAGTAGGCATGGTAAAGGTCTTCCTAGGAATGCTGTCTTCATTCATAAGAAGTATCTGGAAACCCGTCCCGAAAAGCTCAATAGTGCTGGTCCCACGATTCCCGGCTGAAACACTAGGTTGGGGCATATAAAATTCACTAATCAAAGGTGGCCTGGTCAAGAAACCTATCGGACTTTTCAATTGATTCACTTGCATGGAGAACATCTTCTGGGGTAGGGCGTTCCAACTGATCCTTCTGCCAATAGCACGTACCCTTAGAGGGCTAATATAGAAGAGTTCTCCCCATAAAGGTACAAGATTCACTACCTGTTCACCCATTCATATGTTCACCTGCATACCCGACGTTACATCCACTACTAACATCTACAAGAAAAGAAAAGCGTTCCCACCAAACCCTACAGGATAGGCTTTGATTTATAAGGATGCGTAAGCAGGCTCGACTGATAAGGATGCGCAAGCAGGCTCGACTGTTAAGGATGCGTAAGCAGGCTCGACCATAAGCCCCCCCACCCAATAAGTAAATTGAACCTTTAGGGTGCGT
>Ga0115851_101976_pt1 | contig 10900 bp, 7 predicted proteins | sample InSIn2gowninarea_FD_83865 | JGI IMG/M metagenome (GOLD analysis project Ga0115851, IMG submission 83865)
TGGGATGCAAAACTGACACTGATGAGACACCTATAAATGCGTATGCAAAGAGTTATTGATCACTGATGGAGGGCTCAAGACCGACACTAACACCATCAACATACAAAACATTTCCAGCTTTGACCTTTTCCTTCAATTGAGCAGTGCCTTTTCCTTTTATGACTGCAGGGGTATCATTTCCAAAAGAGACTTTCTTCCCCTTTTCTAAAACACTATATGATTCAAGTTTTTCTTTATCACCCGTCATGTGTTCTGAACATCCATTGTCAATGTACCATTGATTTTCCTGTCCTTCTGCATAAAGGGCTATTCCACATCTTTCTGGTAGTGGTTCCTTTATCTTCCATGTTCTAGTGCTTGAGGCTAGTTCCTTAGTCTGTCGAAACCTGCTTCTGCATTCAGAATCTTCATGACCGAAGTTATTACAAATAGAACATTCAACTTCACTTTCAAGAGCCGAAAAGTTGTTGTAGGTTCTTTTTGTACTCCCAGTCATACTTCTTTGTTTCTGAGCTTCTCTAGTCATCATTGTTTTATAGGCAACACATTGAGCTGCTTTGTGACCAAAGTTATGGCAAGAGAAACATTGGCCATTAAAGAAACTTCTGCGATTATCAAATTTACCAGCCATATGATTGTACTTTCTATTGTCATCCATTCTTGAGACAAATTGAGAAGATCTTACCTGTGGCTGATTGTAGCTTTTGTTCGCTCTTAAGGTGAATTGTCCCTGATTTACCTGGTAATCTTTGTTTATTCTTGGTGTAATTTGTCCCTGTTTTACCTGGTGATCTCCATTTGGCTTTTGTTCATATCTCCTTGCTGCATCGAGATAACTCTTTGAGGTGGATGCTTGAGATGCTTCTCCATTATACCCCAGACCTGTCTTGATTAGTGGAGAGCGCTGTACATTGATGATCTTATCCAGAGTTTCAGATCCTTTAACAAATTTAAGATTAAGAGCCTTTGATTTCTCAATTTCTTTTCGAAGCCCAACAATTTCACATTCTAACTTTTCAAGAGATTGTTCCTTTTCATCAAGTTGGATTTGTAGAGTGTCAATGATCATATTCTTTTCTTCTAAGCAAGTTTTGAGTCTAGAAATCTCGTCATAAAAACCATCTAGATCTATAGCATCCATGTAATCATCATCTTCAAAAGCCATTAAAAGTTTATAATTGATACCTCGTTCATCTTCATCACTATTTGAAATACCATCACTATCTTCATGAGTGTAGTAACTTTTCTTATTCGCATTCTGTTTCTTGTTCCATCTAACAGGTTCTTTCCCTTTATCCTTATGAGGACATTTGGCAGCATAGTGACCGACTCTCCCGCAAGCAAAGCATTTGAAGGGTAACTTACCTCTGAATCTTCTAGTACCCCATTGAAGATTCTTGACAAAATTTGATTCTTCTTCCTCTTCTGATGCATGTCCTAACTCATAGTAGTCTCCTTTGCCTAAAGCCTTGAAAGCTACTTCTCTCCTATCTGAAGGTCCTCCTTTCCTCATTTCATAAGCAGTTAAAATTCCGTGTAGCTGAGACATGGTAAGATTTCGTAGATTCTCCTTTTCCTCTATTGCAGAAACTTTAGATTCAAACTTAGGGGACAAAGATCTTAGAACTTTTTCAACCACAACAACCTCTTTTATTTCTTCACCCAAGTTTTTCATGCAATTAACAATCTCATCTACCCGAAGGAAATAGTTAGCCACACTTTCATCATTGTGCATTCTGAGATTTTCATACTGAATCATGAGGGTTTGAAGTTTTGCTCGTTTTACCTGTTCATCTCCTTCGTAGCTCAAAACAATCTTGTCCCATATTTCTTTTATGGATTTATATTGCATAACCTTCACGAATTCTGATTGAGATAAGCATCCCAATGAGTATTGACCGCCTTAGCATTTGTTTCATATTTCTTCTTCTCAGCCAGATCTGTAGGAGTTGCTGAAAGAAAATTGTATCCTGTATCTATGATATCCCAGACTTCTGTACCAAGAGATTGAAGATAGGCAGTAACTCTTACTCTCCAATATATGAAGTTTGTCCCATCAAAAATCGGTGGCCTGATTGATGCTTCCCTCTCGTAGTTGCTCATGATGAACGATCTCCCTTCAAGTGATCAAGCTTCTCTGAAGGACCTGCTCTAATACCAATTGTTGGAAATAATACTGAGAGGGGGGGTGAATCAGTATTATTAAATTCTTTTCAATAAACCATCCAGATTTATACTTTAAATTATTCTTCTGATATTGATGATTAACTTGTATATCAGTACCATATAATAATGAACAAGAACAATGAAAAACAGATAGTCACACACAGGAACACCAGATATAAGGTGGAAACCCAATGTGGTTGAAAACCACCTGCTACAATATGTCTCTATCTTCTTTCAAATAGAACTTCTTTTACAATGAATTTGTACTAGTGCAGTCCTTTACCAGTACGCAGGCTGCAACCTGCAGAGAGCTACAACTCTCTCTCTCGTTCTCCAGTCTCTCCTGGAAGGGAGCTACAACCCCCTACTTCTTTTAAGGACCACGTTTCATTAATTTTCAGACGGGATCCAATAAGATCAAATGAGAATCAACAAATTTCCTTATACAACAAATCTTCAGAATCACTTAAACACCAAATCAATATATATATTTAAAAGGATGATAATTATCCACTAGATCTAGTCAACCATCAATACAGAGGCTAAAACATAATCATGTTGTTATCAGAACTTAATAACAGTAACCCAACCTCAATTGCGCACCCAGAATCCTGCACAGTCTTCTGTTCTGCGGGTGTATGCACCGTATCACTCCTGCGAATAGATGATTTTCAGGTTTCAAGCATACCTAGACTGCGCCGATGATATCTCAACCATTACTCCGCAACTGATCGCAAGAGTTTTTGATCTGTTCTTTCTTTAGATCTTCAGCATTCACCGATGTCTTGCCAGAGGATCTCCTTTCCCCTTTTATAGTCAAGCTCTTGTTAAAACAATGAATAGGAACCGTAGATTACCAATACAGGGGATTCGAAAACCTGGGGCTCAATAGCTTGGACCGATCACTTAATCAATGACTTAAGTGATAAATCAGAGAAAATGATGAAAAACAATCCAAACGGCGAAGAGGCGGACTTCAAGCCTAATTCACCCGTAACTATAATGTATCGGGTCTGCTCCTTATCGCAATCGGCGCTTGCACATAACATAGCCAATTGCCGATGGCCGATCCGATGGATCGGATGCGATATGGTAATTAAACATGCTCTATATTCCTGTCGGGTCCGCATGATTATCGCAATCAGAGTTTTGGGGTTGACAACCCTTTATACATCGCAATTACTACAGATGCGATATAACAATAGATAGAAGTTTAATATATATGTATCGCTATCGGTGATCGCAAAGGGGCCTTTCTTAACACTGTCTGACTTTATGACATATGCGATTATCGCGGATGCGATATAGCATTAAATCCAATTGTGATATGCCATCGGGTCCACATATATTATTGCAATCGGAGGTTTCAGTGGTGGCACATCCACCGATTAGCGATGTCGCCGATATGCCGAAACTTTTCGCCGATAGTGTGTTTGCTATATATATATATATATATATGTCTTGGCCTTCGATTGCCCTCCGATAGTGTTAAATGCCATATAACTGTGTTTTTTCGCCGATGGGTAAATGCATACATGTATAAGTCTTTCTGCCTCTATTTGTTGTATAATGCATATGTACACGCCTTAGCCTCCATTTGCGCCTCCGATAGAGTTAAACACATATATGCATAGTTTTGGCCTCCGATAGAGTATTCCTTTGGCATTGTTGCTCTGATAGCTGTGAATGCATATATATGGGTTTTAAAGCATGCATACATGGGTTTTATAAGCTCGATAACTCCCGATAACTCTGTCTGCGCTCCCGATGGCTCTCGATAAATCTGTCTGTGCTCTGCTTCCCGATAGCTCCCGATAACTCTATTTGTTGCTCCCGATGGCTCCCGATAGGCTTGTCTGTGCTTCCGATAACTCTGTCTTTGCTCCCGATGGCTCCCGATAGGCTGTCTGTGCTCCCGATGGCTCCCGATAGGCTGTCTGTGCTCCCGATGGCTCCCGATAGGCTGTCTGTGCTCCCGATAACTCTGTCTGTTGCTCCCGATGGCTCCTGATAGACTCCTCTGGCTTGGTAGTGTCTTCCAAAGATCTCCTTGCATATGTGAATGCCTCTCTTGCTCCGATAGGCTCCCGATAGTTGTGTATGCTCCTCTTCTTTGGCATATATATGTGACATGGCTCCTCTTGTCTCCTCTTGGCTCCTCTTGGCTCCATCTTGCTCCGATATGCCCTGTTTTCTCTGTTTATCTCTTCTGTAGATTCATTTGATTGTATATATGTGAGATATTCTTCTATGAGTGGGTTGCCATCAAGTACAACACATGCATCATAATGCCAACATAATGGTCGATTAAGAAGTTGCATGCACGAAATCAAAGAAGATGTATGAGGCATCTGGTCATAGATTGGTTAAGGATGCTTGGAGAAAGTGAGGAAAGAGAATTGGAAGTACCAAAAGAGAATTCATGGTCCCACATTTTTAAAACTAATGAATGTTTTCTGTCTATAGGGAATGAAGAAATGGCAGCTCAAGATTATGCCATTTCAATGGAGGAGACATGATTGTCATATCTAACCAATAAGGAGGGAAGATGTGCATATACAATGTGTGCAAGTAATGGAAATTTCCAAAAGGACGAGGATGCGCAGAGAGCAAAGAGTTGGCTTAGAGATACTTCAAATAATGAAATACAAAATCCATTGGAAGAGACCGTGCAAAGTTGGAAAGGAGTAGACATGCAATTTATTGCTATATAATTGAAGTTTTTAGAAGATTGGTTGAACAGTCTGAGGATAAAGAGTATATTAAATTGCAACAGTACAAGAAATTATAAGAATGGGTTTCCCATGGAAAAAATGCAACGATAATGGGACAATAATGATGATGAGTTTGAACAGAAAATGCAAAGAATGATGGAAGCAACTCTAGACAATTAGTATCTTGGTAATTTAGTGGAAGAAAACAACAAATTCTGCCAAGGAATGGGTGACTTGTGCCAACTAGAAGACAAGCTGGACATAGAGATTGAGGAGATAAGAAGGTTGATGATTAACGTGTCCTAGAGGAGGCAAGTTGTAGGAAAGAAAGAAGATAACAGAGGTTTGGGGATGACATGGCGAGTATACATAATCAAGGAAGGAGGAGAATTGCAGCATAAGGTATGGAAATATGGAAGAATGAAGAAGATGACAATAAAGCAACATCAACATGACAAGGAAAAGGACCGATTACAAAACAAAATTTGGGTTCTAGGAAGATTTGCTTCATCAATACATGGTCAACAAACCCTGATTCTTTTTCACCTTGGCAGTATGATGCAGAAGCATCCAAACTTTCAAGTCAAAATATATTTTGACTAGAGTAGGGCTCTTTTTATTTACCAAGGAAATTGGTTCCCTAACTGATTGTATTAATTATTTAAATGCATTTCCATATGATTTTATGAATACTCATATCAGGTGGAAAATCTCTAATATTTCCAAAAGTTATAGAAAAGTGTGGTTGTTATGATAAGATTAGTTTTAGAAAAGTTATGGATAACTAAGATTTTGTCCGTAAGGCAAAATTTAATTTACCTTGAAAAGCATGAGAGATTTAGGGAATAAATCATGAGAGCTTTCGAGTGATTTTAGGATTTAGGAAAAGCTGATTTATGAAGTGATTTATGAGTCATTTATGGAGTGCTTTTAGGATTTAGAAAATATATTGTATTTCTTAATTCTATTTATTGTAAGCCTACGTGCATTGAGAACTAATGGCCAAATGAATATGGAATTAGGCTAAGAGAGAAATGTATGATTGTGAGGTTATGCACATACAACTTTTCTTTGTTAATGGAAATGCAGATTTGCGAAAGGCTCTATGTATGACTCCTTGTATTATATTGTGTTATGTTAAATAATTTGAGTTTGCATGAAAACGTTAATTTGAGTTTGCATGAACTCATTGAAGTGGAGCAATATGTGTGAATTGTTGGAGAAGTGAGAGTTATATTATCTTATTTAAAATGGTTTGAGGATGCCATTAAATGAGCATTGGTGATTAGGTATAAAACATTGGTTATGAGCATGTTTTACATATGGGTATTGTTGCATACTTAGCTTGGTCATATATTAAGTTAAGATTGTAGGTGCATGGAAGTGGACATTGCATGAAGAGGTGAATTTTCTTGCATCACCTTCCCTCATCATTGTACATCATGCCTAGGCAACAAGATTGAGCCCAATGCAAGAGGAGAACTGGGTACTATAGAAATCATGGAGGCTCGTGAGCCTAACATCAAGTTGAGTCTTCCACATGTTTTTACAGATTCCAAATACCACAATGTATCCAAGATGAAATTGCAGCAGTTGAGCGTGATATTACTTGAGAATGTTGATATTCGATATATTCAGAAGTGATTGGAGATATTGTAGATTTTGTTCCAGACATAAGGTACACCAAAGGAAAGTTCAATTAGTATATACATATAATAGACACTTATTAGCACATGAATATTATACTGGAACAAGTTTTTCTAGACAAAAACAACGCCAAGGAGCAAATCCTTATCATGTTAGAGGAGTTATAGTTATTCATGTAAGCCTTAAATGATGTCTGAAAAGGATTAAGGAACATCTAAGCCTGCCTCTAGAACTAGGGAGCTCACTTAGTAGCAACAAGCTGCCAATCATGATAGACATTTAGACATCTGCACAAAGAGACCGTTCCTCTGTTCTTTTTCACTCCTTTAATTTGGTTTTTTGTTTTTGTGTTAGTTGTTAAATCAGGTTGTGATTGTCTTCACACTAAACACTTTGTTTTTTATCGAACACATTTTTTGATTTACATGCATGGATGTCAAACAAACTATGGTCTTAGAATTAGTTTCGTTTCATGAGTCGCAGACCAAAGAAAAACACAAACTCTGAAAATGTATCTTGATGATGAAGGTATAAGATTTAACCATTAAAAAAAGGTGTTGTATTATATATTGATATTTTTTCTTATATAAATTTATAATTAGAGATTTTTATATAGTCTAGTGTTTCTTAGATATTAAAGTTTTTATTAACTAATTACAATATTATTATTATTATTATATATTTCATTATAATTTTTTACGCATTATTTTAAATACTAAAAATATTTTTTAAATTTATTTAGATTTATTTTAAATCTAAATTTATTAAATATTGAAAAATCATTTTTTTTTTAATTTATAATTTTCTTAATATAGGACAAAGATTTGTTTTTTGTTTGTCAACTTGATTTTGTCTTCCAAAGATGACTATAGACTTAATCTTTGGTTTGAAAAACTATGACCTAGGGACATCTAAACCATCAAAATCACCTAGGGATCACACCTAACCTAGGCCACACAAACCCTTAATATAATTGTATTTTTACTCACAAAATTTTAAACAAATAACATCAACATCATGAAATGACTTATCAATACACACATCACCATCTATTCTACACCCTATAAATAATATATAAATAATAAAAAAAATTAATAATTTAAAATATAAATTAAAAATAAAATATTATTAAAATTATTACACTTATTTCATTTTCACATATATTTCAACGTATCATGGTTTAAATTTGGTTTAAACAACACATTATATTATCTCATATTTTATTTTATATTATTTTTTTCCCAAGGAAAAATCGTAATCTTTCATTAGTTTTGAAAAATTACATATAGTAGATGCTTAACAACATATGCATCAATAGTCTTTGTCAAATATGTCAAAAAACCATCAAAAACTATTCCTGTAATGGCTGAAAAAGACAACATAATCACCACGCAGGGTGATAGCCAGAGTGTGTCTAATATGTATGTTCATAAACTGTGAGATCTAGAATATATACACCACGCAGGGTGATCTCATAAATAAAAACTATGATATATACAGTATAATATAAAGCGAGAACAATTATCAAAAATTAGGTTCCATCAACCCAATGATATGTCTAATCTATGTATGGTCTGTGATAATATTGGTACTGTGCAGTACCCCTCTGCTCATGTATCATCCACTGTCCTCTAGAAAATAACGTGGCCTCCTTGGAAAGGCTGTCAGCGCCGTAGTTATGCTCCCTGTAAATATGATGACATGTGATGGAGTTAAATTGTGATTTGAAAATATTCACTTCATCCAAAATGTTTCTAAGTGTGTGTGCATGGCAGATCGTGATATTATTGAACCAATTAATAATAATTTTGGAGTCTCCAAAGACCTGAATATTTCTGCAATCATGGGTAAGAGAGAAACGTAATAAATGGCGAAGGGTGATAAGTTCAGCAAAGTTGTTTTTTCCTTCGCCCAGTCCCAGCTTGACTCTATAATAATGATGTTCTGAGAGATAAAGTAGAAAGCCACCCCCACACCCATGTTGCTGAGTGGCCCCATCGAAGTAAGCGCATGGGATGGAATGGTCAATGAGTTCGGGTGCTAGTGGTTTGCGAGGACGCGACATTGAATATTCGGGGAGCTCGTGATATGAGGAGACAATTTTTGCTGTGATGCACTGCCATCTGATTACACAGTCGTCGAAGATCAATCTGTTCTATGCCAACCATATTGACCAACAAATAATCATGGGGAGGCAGAGAAAATTTGATCCCGAGTGTGAACTATGCCAAGATTTCCAAGCTTGCATGATGTTATCCCCTTCCCAACTGCCAGAAAAGTGAACCTCTACTACAACAGATCTCCAAAGATTGACTGTCATTTCGCATTTTAGAAATAGGTGCTCAGTCGACTCGGAGGCTTGTTTACACAAAATACACTAGTGTGGTCCGTGGATAGATCTGTGTGTAAGGGATTCCCCAGTGGGTACTTTGTTGCTGAGAATACACCAAAAGAAGAGCTTGTTTTGAGGAGGGGCTTTGAGTTTCCAGATGGCCTGCCACCAGTCATGCATGTGCTCTAGTTTTCTGTTCTATAACTATCCCAGATAACCGGCCTTTGGTGTGTAGGATCTGTTTTTTGCCAGGCACCACATGATTTCATCCGAACCCTCCTTTATTCGGATATGTGACTCGATCAATGCAACAGTATAATTGTTCCATAAATGGTGCTAGTGAGGTGGAATGTGTAGCTGAATAGCAGATTTCCAGGCTTGTGCGAAAATGGTGGTATTTTCTTGATCTGTTATTTGAGCAATCACACTGATGTCTCTCTGATTTAAGTGAAGTATTAGCTCTCTTGGAAGTTGGAAACGACCACCTCCCTCTATCCAGGGGTCCAAACCAATGCACACTTTTGTGCCATCATTTATCCTCCATGCCAGATGATTGCGGATGTGTGGGAGAGAGTGGAGCAGTGCTTTGCAGACCGATGAAATGCCAATCCTTGTCCATTGCGGTAGTCTTATCCCGTCCATTATTTGGAGAGGCTATATATATTTGTGATATGAAACAGAAGTCCAGAGATTCTGTTTGTTGAGGAGGGTCCAACCCATTTTTGCTGCCAGTGCTTGAGCGAAGAGGGTTAAATATTTGAGTCCCCATCCTCCCCATTTTTTGGGCAAGGCGATCTTGTTCCAACTTACCAAGGCAAATGTTCTCTTGTCCTGATTACCATTCCAAAGATATCTGTTGCAAATATGTTGGAGACGAGTAAGTATTCTTTTGGGAATCCAAACTAAAGCCATCCAGAATACAGGAGTAGCCTCCAATACTGATTTAATAAGCACTAGTCTTCCAGCTCTAAACAAAAAGTTGTGGCACCAATTTGTAATCCTTTTCTCTAATTTAATGACCAACCATATCCAATCTGCAATTTTTTGGCTCAGGGGTTTGATCCAGAAGCCCAGATATTTGAATCCTTGGTCAAGAGGGCGATACAATAGGGGAAATGTTGTTGTACAAATTGGGATTCATGGATAAATGTATGAGCCAGAGTAATGGTAGATTTCCCATGATTCGCCAGCATACTAGTAGCCCTAGAGAAGGTGGATAGAAGATTATCAAAGGCTATCGAGTCTCGAATGCTGCCATCTAGAAATATCAGAACATCATCGAAAAAAAGGAGGTGTGTGAGATAGCATTGATCATTTATTTTCAGACTGAAAAGTTTGCCACTTCAATTTTCATGTGCTATTAATCGACTGAGCCCTTCCATGACTATGAGGAAAAGGAGGGGGGATAATGGACATCCTTGTCTGAGTCCCCTTTCAGCATGGAAGAAATGTGAGGCAGAGCCATTTATGAGGACATTAAAGGAAGCTGATGAAATGCAAGACATGATCCAGGTGGTGAAAAGGTGCGGGAATCCCAGGTGTATGAGAAGCATTTTGATGTATAGCCAACTAACACGGTCGAAGGCTTTTGCCAAGTTAATTATTTAGAATGATGCCTTTTAGCTTTCTAGATCTAATAGAGTGAATAGCTTCTTGTGCAGTGCCAATGGCTTCATGGATCTGTCAGTCTTTAAGAAAGGCAAATTGTTCAGGTGAAATGTGATGAGATAGAATGGGCCCCATTCAATTGGCTATGATCTTGGAGATGATTTTGTAGAGACAATTACAAAGAGAGATGGGGCGAAAGTCATTGAAGGATGATGAGGAATCTATCTTAGGAGTGAGAGCAATGAAAGTGGAATTTATGGCATCATACAATTTTCTCGTAGTCCTGCACTCCTCCACAACTTTGAGCAGGTCTTGTCCCAAGAGATCATTTGCCTTGGTAAGTTGGAACAAGATCGCCTTGCCCAAAAAATGGGGAGGATGGGGACTCAAATATTTAACCCTCTTCGCTCAAGCACTGGCAGCAAAAATGGGT
>Ga0115851_101977_pt1 | contig 10896 bp, 9 predicted proteins | sample InSIn2gowninarea_FD_83865 | JGI IMG/M metagenome (GOLD analysis project Ga0115851, IMG submission 83865)
AGATTAAGCTGTTGAGCACCCTTGCTTCTCTACCTATCTACAAATCTACCAAGATTAAGCTGTTTGGACAGATAATGATTCTCTATATTCTACAACAGGAAATTGAAACCTAGGGAGACCAAGATTAAGTTGTTTGGCCCTCCATTTAACTGAAAATTCTTCAAAAATGGATAATTCATCAAAATTGGAATACAGCAGTGGCATTTAGACTAGCACACTTTCATGGCCTCTTCTTTGGCCTCTTTTGGAAATATGGTAGCTACATACGGAGGGGGTTCTACTGGGACATGCTTTCCCTCCCTGATGAAGGTCTGAAGCATTTCAGCAAGTTTGGCAGGGGTAATCTTGGGGAATTTTTCTAGCAGGTCTCCAATAGAAATGGGGGTTATATTTTGGCCTGGTTACAGCTGTACCATTTCATTTATGGATTCAAAAGTGATGGTGAAAAGTACATTATGGTTAGGAGACATCACTGCTCTTTGGTTGGGATTGTAGTTTTTATGGAAATTGTGAACAATTTCACGAAAGATATGTACTGAAGGGGATTGGTGCTTGGGTAAATTAGACTCCCAAAGACCTATTTTGTTTGCATGGTTTAATTATTTTTCTCTGTAGCTACACCATAATTTTAGTGGGGATTCATGGAAAGAGGTGTCCTTGATTTGGAAGTCTTTGTCCACCAAAGGAAGATGGTTTAAATCTAGATGGGTAGTGGTAATTGGTCAGACATCCATTGCAACTGGAGTGGCTATTCTTAGTTCTTGTCTATTTAAGAATGGGGAAAAGGGTTTTCAGTCAAACTGTGGCAATTTGGTTCAATTACAGAGCAATTGTGGGTTTGTAGGAGTTGCTTTACTTAATTACTTAATAACTTCATGCAACTGAGTAATAGTTTTAGGAATGAGACAGGGTTTCTCGATGTATTTTAGATAAATATCTAGAATTTAGGCTCTGATGGGTCGGCGGGCGACTGTGCATCGTTGCAAGAGGCTTATTTGAGTTGGAGGGTAGACTGGAAGTTCAATGGCAACTACAGGTCAGTGGTTGGATGTGGGTTGGCAGTTGGACGTCATTTGTCGCTTGCATGGAGGTTTGCGCATCTTTTTCACGATAAAACCAAAAATAATGAGTTTTTTTAGTTTTATTTACAAAATCAACTATTTGGTGGGCACATGGGGAAGAGGGTACGTTTGGATTTTAGCAGGATATGGGATGTCTTATCGTTTAGTGGGAGGCGGTAAGCAGGTTTGATCACACCACTTTTGGAGCTAGAGTAGTTTCGGGTGGAGGTTGCTAGATGCCATTCAGTAGGTGCCATGTAGCATTGGGGCCCAAAAGAAAACATCCCATATCAGGTAGGTAAAGGTTTGGCTTTGGAGGCCGCCCGATATGTTCCTCCATCATTGGATTAATTGGGGAATGATCGCATGGTGATCGGGGTGAGGGGCTCGTACGAAGGGTAATGGTGGGGTCCAGCGAAGATTTAAGTGTGGCAGGTTTTATTAATCAATGGATTAAAGCGGGGTTTAGGGTGTCAGGGGTGTTTTCATTAGCCGAGGTTGATTATTAATTAACTGCAGATCGGTTAATTAATTTCATTTATTGGGTTTGGGTCTATTATAATGTTTATGTTTCAAACTTCTTTAGGGTGGGATATTAATAGAAGGGATTTGTTATATAACTATATGGGAAGGGTTTATTGCTTTTTGGGATTTAATACATATAAATTTAGAAATTAATAATGAAAATGAAAGCGCTAAGTGTAATGTTTTCCATTCATTTGTTGTTGTCATAACACATTATACTTAGGCTTGAAGGGTTTTTAGGTTTTTTGAGAAAAGGGGTCTTTTCATGGGGGATGATCACTTTTCCTAGGATAGCAAGGTTTTATCCTTAGAAAAAGGGGTTTTTTAGGGGAAAATGGTTTTTCCTAAGGAAAATGGTTTTTCCTTAGTAAAATGGTGTTTTTCTTAGGAAAAGGGGTTTGTTTTGGACTATGAGTGAATTTGAAGGGGGTGAATGTTCATGAGGGGACTTTTTAGTACTTAAGACCTATAATTCATTGGACTGAGGGTCCGGTCCCTTCAGAAGTTAGAGAAATGCTCTGAGCCCCTTTGACTTGAGATTTTGGGTACTTAAGATTTTTTTATTAGAAATTAGTTAAGTGAAAGGTGTAATAAGTGAGGGAATTTAATTAATTTGACTTTGTGAACTTGATACATGCCCAATTTCCATCCATACTTAGAACTTTGATGATGAAGGTGATCAATATGCTTTTGTCTAACAATCATCGCAATTCTGCAACCTTTTTTCTACTTACCCACCTACTCATCCTACCATTTTTTCTTCTCTTTATTAGGGTGCACTTAAGCTGGAAAACCCTTATCAAAACATTTTTCTTTTCTTTTACAATAGTAATCTAACTAAGGCTAACCTTATTACATCCAAGGGCTCAGTTTAAACAGTTGAGCTCCTTTTATTTACTCTACCTAGTCTAATTATCTGTTAAGATTGAACAATTTGGTCATATTTTATTCTCTATCTATAAGCATAAAATTGAAAGCATGAAATAGTCAAGTTTAAACATTTTGACTATCATGGATTGTGGCAAAGGTAACAAGCTACACACTAGGAGTGGCATTTTGACTTACACACTTTCATGGTCTTTTCTTTCCTTGGGGTTCATTTTTTCATCTTTTTTTACCTTTTTTATTCTTTTTGTCCTTTGATTTTTATTTTAGGACATACCCTCTTTACATTTTTTTATTTTTTTAATATGGAAAACATTTGCAAAAAGGAAAAGGTATGTACATATTACAAGTTTAATCTCATCCATTCAAAAATTATGACTCCTATTGGTATAGGGACCTAACACAAGGATCTTGATGAGTGATCGTGGTACGCACTTCTTGAATGAGACAATCAAAGCACTAACAGAGGAATTTCAGGTATATCACCAGAAGAGAAGACCTTATAACTCACAGGCTAATGGGGCCATGGAGGCATTCAACAAAGTGCTTGAAAATGTGCTAACCAAGGCTTGAAATGCTCAGCGAAGTGATTGGGACCTATGCATACCTGTAATATTGTGGGCTTATCGAATGACATGCAAGAAGTTGATGGGACAAACTCCTTTCAGGCATGTCTATGGTGTGGAAGCTGTAATGCCTATCAAATACATCATGCCTAGTCTATGCATAGTAGCACTGGAAATCGCAGGAAGGTGAATGGCAATCGCTTAAAGCCACACACTGGAGGTCCGACCATGTGACTAAATGGAAGTAGCATAGTCTTAGTGCTCCAAGCAGTTGAAAGGAGGCACGAGACTATAAACTACACTGCCCAAGTTGGGGAGCTGCACAATTGGAAAATGGTGTGAAGCGAGGACGTGTCACTGGGTCTGCGACAGTGCGGAGGGAGCTGTGCTACCCAAGGAGAAATCACACAGATTAGCTGGAAAGTGACCATTAAAGTCACTGTTCATGAAAAGACAGTAGAAGTGAGGCCAAATGGAGTAGGCGACCAACATTTAAGATGAAATTTATGGGTTAGATCCTTTAAAATTTGCCGCCAATCTGAAATTAATGAGCCTATTTCAGGGGGAATGGTCGGATTTGAATTAAAATTTCCCTATAAATTACAAGTGGTTGTCCAGCAAGAAACACTTGGCATTTTAAGTATTCAGTTGTTGAGCTCTTAGCCGCATATGGACTCAAAGTTTTTCGAGGTTCTCAAATAGACTCCTGCATTTGTGAACTTTCCTGAGACGTTGTGAGTGCTGATAGAGAGTGTTATGTCATCACCCCCAGAAATTATCAACACACAACAAGTGGTAGAAGAGTCGGCACAAGAGACGGAGAAACAGGCAGAAGAGGCTGCCCTAGAAGTAGCTGAAGTACTGGTGGAGGTCACTAAATCCCTGAGAATTCCTAGACCGAAGCCAACCCCAACCAAGGAGACCATGAAACATAAGAATGGCAAGTAGCCTACCATCCCAGTGTGCATGTTGCAAATATGAAACCCATGAAATCCCACTGCCCAGGAGAAAGGCAAGGCTACAAACCTAAAGGGAGAAGAGGAGGATATCGAAGACATCCCCATGGATGACGAGGATGTGGGATTGGAAATAGAGGAGGTTGAAGCCTAGGGTGCAGACCCTATTACACAGTTGCCGGAGTATGTCCCTCTGCGCAAGCCTAAGTCCAAGGTCCCAAAGGACATTGATGAAAGTAAGACTCCCATACAAACCCCATTGCCACCAGATGAGATCACTTTTGATGCTCCACGTTTGGCACGAGTGCTGATTTTCAAGCTCGAAGACTGGGACATGGTGGACCATGAGAAGTTCCCTGCACTTGGTGACTAAATAGTTGATGCATCGCATCATAGACAAAAATATGGGGATCACTACACTATAGCCTCAGAAGTGGCTTAGAGGAGTAGAGAAGGTAGGATTACTCAACCTATTCTGGGTGCCGCACTATAATCGCACCCCCATGACAGTTTTAGTCATCAATCAGCTACTGTGCTTGGTGCATGATGGGTGTCTGTGGTTGGACGAGCCTATACCCATCACCGATATGTTGATTCACCACATAACACGCCTGCCATATACAGGCAAAAATCTAGCTATGATCTTTGGTGGAAAGGGTGGCAAGTTGGCGCTCGCAGAATCAATGAAAGACAAGTTCAAATTGGTGAATAATTCACGTGGGTATGCAATCTCGAGCATCTGTGACCCTGCTATGAAGGTGGCAATGCAGATCCTTGCAGGGAAGATGATGTGGAAGTGCCACGCCAACGAGGTGTCCACGCCTATCGTCGTGCTTGCACAACACTACACAGAAGAAGTCTAGTTTAACTGGTCAAAATACCTTCACAGAGAGTTCCTGGCAAACTGCCATGAAGCGCAAGAGCAAAGCAAGTCATTCCACTATGCGTGGCTCTTGTTATCGATTGTGCTCGTAGTATCGGAGCTACCAGAAGAAATCCAATTCTCCTCAGTCACACCAGACCTTCCTAAAGTAGCGAAGTACACTTTGTTGTGGGTGACCAAGGATGTGGAGCACATTCAAGACAACAAGATCTTCTGGATCTTGATGGAAATTAATATCAGGATGGCTATCAATCACACATCACGATTATCGCCCATAGTATATGCTAACCTATAGAGCTATGCCAAATTCAAATTTGATTTCCATCAGATATCAATCAGGGCACAGAAGGACCCTACATAGAAGTGGTACAATTTTCCATACCTAGCCACAGATGATGCCATCAATGCAGTTTTGGATAAATGGTCAGCGAAGTGGCACATCCCCACAGGCTTAGTAGTGGGTGGAAGCAAGTCTGCCACACAAAAGAAGGAGGACGAGGCCAAGCTAAAGATGGTGCAGATGGTCGAGAAGAGGAAGAAGGAGGCCGCTAAGAAGGCCAAGGCAGAACATATAGGAAAGGAGCTAGGAAAATAGACAGGTGGCATAGAGCGGGGCTCTGACAAAGGTGCATGGTCGCCTTCACCTAAAACTGAAGAAGAGGACACAGAGAAGCACAACGCAGACCCTTAGGAGACATCCGGTCGCATTAAGCGCCCAAGAGAGTAGGAAAAGGGAGGGTCCAGAAAGAAATCAAAGGCAACCAAGACATCATTGGACCCTATCACACTAACAAAGGGAGATTTATATGACATTGGTGACATAGTAAAAAATGTCACCACAGAGGCCCTGCATCAATTTGAGAAGCAGCAGCAGATCATCCTAGGGGCCATCTAGACTAGATTGCAGGAGTTGTAGACCCACGTGTTGTAAGTTGGTATGGTGTCTACCATCTTGGCTATCAGTACATCAAAGGCTGCCGATATGGTATGCACAAAGTCTTCCAGTGTGCTAGTGTTGTTGAATGGAGCACTGAAAACAAAAAATGAGGTTGATAGGCCCACTATCAGTGCCTTAAAGGGAGTGAGATTGAACTTGGAAATGCTCCCATGTGAAGCACTCCACCTCTTGTAGGATGGAGTAGTTGCAAAGCTGAGAGCCCACAAGCACCGCGCTCTCAAAGTGATCAATGAACAGAAAATTAATAATGAGCAGATGGCCTTACAGAGGGATGTTGCCATCACCGTCGAGGTGACCAGCCAGAGCAAGAAGATCATACAGGTCATGGAGGAGGCCTACAGAATGGTCTCGGAATTGGCCATTATAGAGGAGGAGCTAGTCGAGTTCCGCATCCGTAAATTGGCCACATGGTTGCATGACACTCAGAGGGATATGGTTCAAGTTCAGTTGGAGCTGAACCTGCAGATTACAGAGCTCCAGTTGAGGGCTCAACCTTCAACACCACCAGAGGTAAAGGAACAATAGGTGACCACTGTCACAGAAGCAATCATGACAGTGGAGAGTTCAGTAGCAGACTACACAGAGTTGTTTGAACAATCATTTGAGGTCTTGACCGGCTTGCAGGCAGACCCAAACATCATGAGGCTAGAGATGGAAGTGCGTGAACTCCAATAGTGCTATGACGAAGTTAAGGGCACAACACAAACCATTGCGTTGACACAGAGGTTGGCCAAGTTGTAGGAAGCCAAGCAGCTGAAGGAACAGGTGGACGCAGTGCTGAACAAGGAAGCAGTGCTGAAGGCGTGACTAAAGCCTTGGCTGGAGGAAGATTATGCAGCAACAGGAAACATTGAAGGCAAGATTTTGGCTCTACAAGCAATGCAACAACAACTTCAGGTTGATAGCACAGGGTAAGTAACTGAGAACATAGGCGAAGATGCGAAGTAGGTAGCATCTCAGTGCATAGCCGAAGTTGCAGTCATCATGGTTGAGCTGGATGAGCTTTGCGCAAATATCTTCATGCTTATAGAGTGACTTGAGGGCGAGTCATGATGTTTGTGTTGCAGGCTCATTGGAAGCAGGATCCCCCAAGGGTAGTTTTTGGGTTAAAAGCCCATGTTTAAGTCAAATTTTGGTAATATTATTGTAAATACTCTGCATTTTATGTTCGCGGAGTGCAAAGGTGTTAAGTGTCACAAAGGGTAGTCCACCCTTAGTTTTGTAAAATAAATACGGTTGTAAGAGATCTACCCAAGGTCCGTGGACCATGGGATTGTATAAAAAGAGTTAAGCTCTAAGTAGTTAGTGGGGGGGAACGAGAAAGAGAGTCATAGCCTTAGAGAAAGAAGTCTAAGTCTCGGGTTGTAGCATAGGTAGAGGCTTTGTAGTTGAGTGCATAGAGGCCTAGGTTAGAAGTCCACAGTTGAGTGCATGGACCCCTGCTCCTGTGTGCGCATGGTGAACAAAGTCTGTAACACTTGGAAGATATTAATAAAAGTAGTTATTCTACAATTTCTGTGTATATGTTTTGTTGATGGGTTTGGATATTTTGTGTATGAATTTCCTTTATTATGCTTCTATGATGGCGAATGAATATAGTTACATTGAATAACTAAACATAATTATGAATATGATTACATGGTGATAACTTTAAGTATTCGGATAAATAAGAAAACCACTTACTGTAATTGAGGAATCTGCACGACGCTTTGCCATAACAGTGCAAAAGTACCTGAGCCCTATGATAGGGCTGCACGAAGGTCACTCATATACTTTCACAAATGTATTGAAAGCCAGAATAAAGGGTTTGTCTTACAAGCCCTACAACAAGTTTACATGTGCGAAGGTAGGGATATAAGAGATCAAACAACATCACAACCATCGCACGGTGCGAAAACATGGTTCCATCATCCCCCCATACTGTTTGGGTGAGACTTCGGTCCGTGCTCCACGCGTTGATGCTGAAAATGCGAGTACTGTAGGGATTTTTTTGGCTAATTAATGTTGAACCTGGGTCAAGCCCCCTCAAGCCAACATAATGTATGTATACCTAGCCACCAAATCCTGATCCATGTGTAGGCTTTCACTCATGACAAAAACCACATTAATGGGAACTAAGTAGTACCATATATAAAGATCAGGTTGATAATTAAAACAATTTGAAATGAGAATGATATGTTTAGATCAATAAATTGAGTAAGGAACTTGATAGTTGGGCATCGAGGAAACCTACATTCAAGGGATGATACACCTACTTTCATGCCATGTGTTAACACTCAGGTTGTCCCTTGGCTCCTTAAGGGATACGACTGAGGTAACCACAAACCAATCTTTGGATTGCAGGTTCTAGCCCACCTGCAATCAGAGAGGGCTCTCTCTTTGTGATTTAGCTTTGTTGCTGATGATTTTAGTCTAGTTATAGGGTTCAAGGGGTTTTGTTTGTGTTTTGGTGGGAAGGTGGGAAGGAGGATGCTTTCAAGTAAAGAGGCAATGCATAGTGTGGTAAGTTTTAAACTATTGGGCATGGAGTCATGGAGTAGGACTGCTGGTGCGTTTTCTTGGTCACAAGAGGAATGAGGAGCAAGATAGTAGCTCATGAAACAATATTCAAGCTAGATGGAGATGGATTGAATGCTAAGGAACAAGGGGCAATAGAGAATATCTCAATCAGGTTAGCAGAGGGAAGATGAACGAGCCCTATCTAGGAGCAGCTAAGAATTCCTAGATAACAGTGAGTCATATGTCAATTAGAGCAAATATGAGCCATAAGGAATCCATATTTATACCTAAATCAAGAGGAAAACATTAAGAAGCCACAGAAACTGAGCATAGAGTGCAGCTAGGCAAATTCTAAACCAGTCTTTCGTTCTGTGACTTGAGCATATATGAAATTGAAATAACAGAGGGAAGAAACACTTATTGATTCATATGGCAGTACAAGAATTCCACCATTCACTCTTCACAACCATTAACAACACATCAACAATCCATTCTCCAAGCTTTCAACAATCTTTGATTAAGTAAAACATATCAGATACAGAGCAAGTCTCTCTTGGAGTCCGTTAACCAACTAACCAACAACCAACCCTTAAACAATGAATTAGGGTCATTTATATAGAGAAAGATATGAAAAATATCTATTACAGCTGACCTAAAATAGGTCTGTGGGAAAAAAGTTCTTTTAAACCTAAACTTGTGCTGAAATTAAATGCAAGAAAGTAACTTTTGACTTGCGTCGGGGGTAGCTGCATCAAAATGAGTTAATTTGGTGCCCTTGGTGGCTCGATGCAGTGCTTCTTCAATAACTGTGCGTTGGGTTTTGATCCACTGATCTCATGTGACTTTGATGTGCATTAACTATGATTTGAGAGCCTTTAAATGGCTTTACTGTTTTGTTGACTTTGCTGGGGGGCTCTTTAATGTTCATCTACTTCGAGCCGCTGAAAAAATCTTCACTGATACACTTTGCCGCATCCTGATACTCTTTGACATGAAATTGGGCTTTATCTCTCCTTTGGTACTCAAAACTGTTAAATCGCTGCTTTTTGGCTCTTTTCAGGCAAAAATAACTGCTGCAAACCTGCACTGGACTGAGGCTTTCCATTTTGGCCATTTTTTCTTAGCGATGCACGATTAGCACACGCATCAAAAACTGCCTCAGATTTTTATTCTGGGCTTCCTAAGTAGCGATTTCGCCTTTTGCACCTTTTTTGGTAGTGACGTTAGCATGACGCAGTAGTGGGACCTAGTATGGCGGATGACGTGGTAGGGTGACATGGTAGGGTGACGTGGCAGGGTGACGTGGCACTTACGTCACGCAAGGGGGTGGTATCTGGTTTCATGGCGCACCGCTTTTGTGCACAGGCAGTTTGGGAGGAAGGGCTCCACCATAGTTGAGAGGGTGACGTGTGGCAGGAGTATGACGGGAAAACCGCCCATCTCCCAGACACTAACCATTGACAGGTTCGAAGGGGAAAAGACCCGCCCGCCGTAGATCTGGGGCACGGGCAATTGGACAGCTGGCGGAATAGATAAGGGGGCGGAGGGATAAGGGACGGGGCCCGCGGCGCACTTTATTAATTTATTCATATGGCGGCGGGGTTAGACATTAGAAAAGTGGGTTTATGGGATTATATGCGAGCGGGTCAAATATTTACAGGCAAGACTCTAGGATAAGGGCGGAGCATGGGTCTTGTAGGGTTAGGGTTAAGGGGGAATGGTTGTTAGTGTGACCAGATGTCAGACTAACTTCAGTTAGGACACGGATGGGTTAGTAGGAGCCCCAGATGGACTATTACTTCCCAAACTTTGATAAATATGGCTATAGTGCCAAAGGGAGGGGCTATTTAATATTTTTGGGATTTTATATAGTTTTTGCATAATAGGGGATAAGGAAATGATTTAAGGAGTTAGATAATAGAGTTAGGATTTAATATGAATTTGTGAGACGAAGTGTAGGGGAGAGGCTAAGTTTGTGAACTGAAACTTAGACACAAAAAGTGAATGGACTGCGGAAAAATGACTTTTACACAAGAAATGTGGCTTCTCTTGACTGAAGAAAGTCAAAGCCTGACTCAGTATTCTACAACAAATGAAGTGATAATAGGACTAGTTGGGCAGATCCCAAGGTCCTCCAGGGGATGTTAGTGAGTGATTTGGGGAATAAGAAGAAGGGGGAATTAGACATGCCTCGCTTGATCTGATCCAGTTGAAAGAGTGCCTCAAAACTGTGATTTGAATAAATATAACACTTGAAAACATGAAATGGATCACATAACTTGATTCTGCAACTACAAAACTATTTACCCAGCCTACTTACCTAGCATTTTTTCTTCCTTTTGGTTTGGGTGCACTTGAACTAGCAAACCCAGCTTTTCAACTTTTTCTTTTTACTGTTCTCTTATGTACATCTACACTTATTTAATCTAGGGGCTTAGATTAAGCTGTTGAGCACCCTTGCTTCTCTACCTATCTACAAATCTACCAAGATTAAGCTGTTTGGACAGATAATGATTCTCTATATTCTACAACAGGAAATTGAAACCTAGGGAGACCAAGATTA
>Ga0115851_101573_pt1 | contig 10894 bp, 7 predicted proteins | sample InSIn2gowninarea_FD_83865 | JGI IMG/M metagenome (GOLD analysis project Ga0115851, IMG submission 83865)
GACTATTCCCTCTGATAAAAGAAATAAAAAATGATAAGTTTTCTCAATAAGTGAAAAACAAAAAAAAATAAAACTTATTAATGTTAAATTGAAAGGAAAATTGTGATATAATGAAAAAAAAAATAAGATAAGTGTGTTTAAAGTTTATAGTTGAAAAAATGGAGATGGTGTGCATATATACACATAGATGTACATAAGTTCTAAAAAGCAGATTCATTATTAGAAATAACCACGGGTTTTTAATCATATAACTTTGGTGCTTCCTAAACCACCACACATGCTTACTAACTCAAACCTTTTAAGAACATGTACACATCTCTGTAGAGATGTTTTGGAATGCATGTGTGTTCCTAAAAGGGAGCACACACATGTTCTACAGTGTATGTGCATTCCTATTAGAATCACTAGGGCCCCAAGGCCCATACCTAATGCTTGAAAGTGCTAATGGTACCTACATACATAGTTGGAGGCAAAGGATGCCCTTCAGATGTTATTTGTTGTGGTCGAAGGTGTTATCCTTGCCCAAAAACATTCGAAGCTTCATTTAGAATCTAACTTTGAGGTTTGATCCCCTAACTATATCTAAGGTACGGACACTCATACATAATGTTAATTGCCTCATAATTTTGACTATCCCCACGTGAAGACCAAGCATACCCTAAAAAGGTGCTTTTTGGTTGTTCAACATGTCATTATTGGCCCTAAATGCATAAAAGCTTCCTTTATGACATTGTGGACCCTCAAATTTGGCAAATATATGAAGGCTATTTCAACCTACCACCATTCTATTTCTTATTCATTTTTTTTTTCTGTGTTTACCACTCATTTTGCACATATTTCCTATTCTCACACCATAAAGAGCTTAATAAGTTATGTGATGATTAATTTAATAGTCTCCCATACTTCGGTAACTATTTGAAGTAGATTTTGGAAGTTTCTAGTCACTTTGGAGAACTAACATTTCATGACAGCTTGTATAGAAATTTAGTAGTAGTAAGCTACAATAAATTTGGTAGCATTTCTTAAACAAAATTTGGTCGCACTGCTTATATAGAATTTTGATAGTGCCCTTCACACAAAATTCTAGAAGTTCCCTTCGTATAGAATTATGGTAGCGCCTTAGTGTTTAAGATACCTTTTCCACATCTAAGTAAAATCAAGCTTCTGGATGTTGTTGATATGCCTCCATGCCAGTCGAACAGATCGAATCTACTTCTAACTAAGTGGAGAAATCCAATCAATTTTTGGTCAACTTACCCTATGGAAATACATAACAATCAAACTTTTCAGATAATTTTCCTGAACTTGAATACTTCACGTAATCTCATATAATATGTCATTGAAATAAATTCTCTCTTCTTCATTCATTTAAGAAGATGCATCAAGAACTTTTTGTAAGTTAGGCATTGAGATCCATATATGTAGGAGAAAGTTTGCATATGTATCAATGGCATCCAACCACATGGAAGCCATGGGAGGGTTATGCTAGTAGATTTTTAAGTGTATTTAATTGTTTAGGAAACAGGGGGAGGGATGTGCATCATCTATTGCATTTTTTGTCATTTGGATGTTGAAATAAGATCTATATTATTATGTAACCTTAACCATGCATTATAATTATTCTTACAATTGTGATATTAGAGGCATACCCCCTCTCTATGATATATCCTATGTTATATTATTTTATGAACGTAACTAATTTATTTATCAATTGTGGGTTTCATTCATTCATTGTTACTTGAATTTTCATTACAATTATGTTCCTTTACTTTCTTGCATTCCTTTTCACTACTGAACAATATGATAATGAAATTCCAATAGCATGTTTGTTTACACCCAGGGGTTTGAATGTTGTTAACCCAAGAAATCTTGAAAAGGATGTAAAAATCCCTAGGACCTAAAACTATGATTTAAAAATCCTTTGCGCAAGGTTTTTTGGTTTGATATTTTCTTTTAATCATATTTTAAAAGTTCTCATGGGGCTATAAAACTTAGCATAGCAAAGCAAAAGGTAAATGTCAAAATGTTAATGTTATATTTGTTAACTGAGCTAAAACATATTGATATTGATCCTTAAAGAATAGAGCACATTTCCCTCTCAAATTCAATTTCCTGGAGTGACCTATCATATAAGTTAATGTATTGGATTAAGTTCATACCTAGTGCCATTCCCTCTCAAATTTGATTTCTTGGAGTGACTTATCATATAAGTTAATGTATTGGATTAAGTTCATACCTGGTGCCATATATATTTTCCCAACACCTCATAATATTATGAGCATCTTGATTGATAATTAATGGTTAGTAACTTAACTAATTAAATTGCTAACATTTTTTACATCGTTGTCGAGGAGGCGTTAGATGACTAGTGGGTTTATTGGATTTCTCCACTATTTTAGTTCTTCATTGATTTTCTAAGGCTTTTTTGGTGCCAAAATTGTAGAAGTTGTGGGTTGACCGCAAGCTCTGAACCTTGCTAGTACTATTTGCATAAATAAAGTGATGATAAAGGGAGGTTTCTTCGAAAATGAACAGGCAAAGGAGGAGTTCTTATCATGCTAAGAAAATCCCTTTCATATACTATTCAACTAATAGGTAAATTGTATGAGGACATGTAGATGGAACTCTAGGAATTAGATCACATATAAAGCCTATAAAAATTATCTCAAAGAAGAAAAAAATCTATAGAGTGGATTAAAGCTAAGGTCCTCTCCACTTTATCTCATTATGACTACAACAAAGGAAAGCAAGTTAAACAAGGAACCTAAAACAATGACATGATCATACTCTTTGCATAAAAAATCTAAATCGAATTGGTCTGAAGGTAGAAAGATGGTAGAGGGACAAGCTGAGATAAGTTTTACTAATGAAGGAGAAGTAAATTTCAACAATGAAGGACGAATACACATAAAGGAGGGAGAAGAAGTGACTTTTAGCTTCTTGATTATGGATCCTATTTCTCTTACTTATATGAATATTATACCTCCCTTAGCCTTGTCCCATTTCCATGGTAAAGTGTTAGAAGATCCTGATGCATTTGTTTTCAAAATTTACATATTGTATCATACTAGTTAAGATTATTCTAGCAATGCACAAAACATTAAATTATTTACTGCTACTCTAAAGGACTCGACCTTATGTTGGATCATGGGATTATGAAGAATATAATCCAAACTTGGGAAGAAATGCAAAATATTTCTCTTAAAAGGTATCAAGAATATTGCAAAGCCTGAAATATGAGAGAAGAAACTTAAAAAAGAAGAAGGGAGGATGAAATCCTTGAGGAATATATTGAATAGTTCTTGTATAACATTCAATATCAAAAGCACAACAAAATGGATCCATACACCATTAGAACTATTTTTTTGAAAGGAATAATTGACGAATCTATAGATTTATTAAATTTAATAGGTGTCGGGGATGTTTCTCAACTATCTTTTGCTCATATTAGTGAACTTTGTAGGAGATATTTTCAAAGTCAAGATAGACTAATAGGAACCTAAAGAAATTGTTTCTAAATTTACGAAAGTTGTGATAGACAGAGATAACTATGTCTAAACTAGGGTGTTTGTTGGAAATTTTTATGATTGATATCCTTAGTACTCTGAGTTTGTAGCTAGATACTTTACAATATAAAAAAGAAATAGGAAGAGGAAACACATCTCTTGTTATTTTTTTTGTTCTAGGTATAAAAATAAGAATCATTCTAAAGTTTTTCCTTTGAATAATATAAATATTTATTCTATATGTGCAGTAGATAATGCGAGAAATAATTTCCCCTCATTTCCTAGACTCAAGGATGTGCATCAAGAAGAAAATGGAGAAAGCAACATATTTGTGTGATTATTAAAATAGGGTCTTAGAAGCTACGAAATATGCCTAAAGAACCCACTTCTTAATTTTCTCCATACTACTCTAATAACAAATATTCTCAACTTTGGGGATATAATATGCCTTGGAAAGCATGGCCCCAACAATAGGTTAAAAACCATTTTTAGTAACAAGGATGGTGAGGACATGGTCATGGGAACATGCCTCCCTATTGTTATCATATGAAATCAAAATAGTTTCAACAACCATATTCCACATCCTCTCAATATGCACATTACCCATCAACTTCTCAACCTTACCCTATGAAAGCCATCACCTTATAAATTATAACTTCCACCAAGACAACCTCCAATGACCACTGAAATAACTATTGAACCCATCCCTAACCCAAATAATAAAGGAGCATAATATAATTTTGGTGTTCATTTGCAAACCTTTCCTACCTACCAAATTACACCAATAAGATTACAATACATTCACTTGCAATCAAGAAACGTGGTTCAAAAACAACCCCACATGATCTTTGAAGAAGAATCAAAGAAGGAAACTTCCAATATAAAACAAATGTTGATGTCCCTCTTAGAATAAAGAAAGAAACTACTCATTCATAAAAGCCCCATTTATCCAAATAACCTCCCTATCCAAAGAGGTTCAATTCAAATAAATATCCCACTCTTTATATGATCTTATCAACAAATTAAGAAACATTTGCATAAAATCTCCTTTGTTGCAAGCCCTTAAAGACATACATATTTAAGAAAAAAAATTAAGACTATATTTCTAATGAAGCTATGAAGAAAGAAAAGTGAACCACCTACCATACAATTCATTAGAAAATATGCATATGTGATATTTGTACAAACTCTTGTAGATAAATATGTTGACCCCGACAACCATATCATCTATATACATATTAATGAGATTTATCTTCGTAATACTCTAATTGACCTTGGAGAAACTACTAATATTATGACCATGCATGCCATCAAATAATTGAATTTGTGCAACTTTTGTCCAATTCATATTGTTCTTGAACTAGCCAAAAGATCTAAGATAAATCTAGATGAGATACTGGATGATGTTATTGTTTCATTGAACTCTTGGAATTATCTTGTGGACTTAATGGTTGTATAGCCCATGGTTTCTTTTAGAGGACAACCTGTTATCCCTTGGAGTCTATGTCTTGCCATCGTATATGCCTTTATATGTTGTAGATCTAGAGATATGTTCATTACACATGGATATTCAATGAAACAAGTAATTTTATACTCACTTGCAAACTCTCTCGTTAAATTGGAAAACATGTTATGAAATGATGACACAAACAATGATAAGGAATTTGTGCCACTGGTTGCAACAACTTATTAGGTAATAAATTTCAAGCAAAATAGTAAAGAAACTAAAATTAAGAATTTTATTTTTAATTTTGATTTTGTAAAAAATTGATTTATTTTCCCTACCATTAAAACAAGTTTTAGGGACTTATGTGCAGGAAACCAGTGATTTAGGAGCCATGTTTTCACTTTTTAATGCCACAATAGATCATACAAAAACAAAATGCTACAATAAACTTATTGAATTTAGCCAAGATAAAAAATATTATAAATGTTCTTAGCTTATTTAATTTTACTAGGAAATTTTGATCCAAGTTTTGTAAAAACTTGTAGGTGCTTTTGCATTGGATTACCATGATATGAAATGCATTCACCCTAGTACTTATTCTCATCATATGTAGATTTAGAGTAATTCCCTTCCTATCAAGAAGCCTTAAAGGCATATGAACACAACCCTTAAGAAAGAGGTTAAAGAGGAATTACAAAAACTTCTTGATGCTAAATTTATCTACGCAATATTTGACAATAAATAAGTCTCACCTATTTTATTTTTCCTGAAAAAGAATGGTAAGTGGTAGATATAAGTAGATTACTCATAATTAAAAAAGCTACTATGAAGGATTATTTTCCTTTTCAATAAGGTTTTAGAGAACCTAGTAGAAAAAATCTACATTTAATTTTTGGATGGTTTTAGTGGTAATAATTAGATTCAAGTTGCACTTGAAGACCAATATAGAACCACATTTACACGTTCGTGGGGGGAATTCACTTACTAAGTGTTGTTGTTTGGATTATGTAATGCTATGGCCACTTTTTTTAGAGCAGGTCTAGGAATTTTGTCAGATTTAATTCAAGATTGTGTTGACTAATATATGGATGACTTTACCATTTATGGTGATTCATTTGAAGAGGCATTAGAGAATATTGAAAATGTTTTGATTCAATATTTAGAAACTTACCTTTGTTTATGTGATGAAAAAAGTAAGATGTTTTTAACTAAAGGTGATATTCCTAGACATAATTTTTCTATTGTAGAAATTGAGGTACGTCCAAAAAAATTAGAATCACTTTTAAAGATTGGAGCTCCCACGAATCAAAAGGAGGAATAATTTTTCTCGATCCTTTCGGTTGTTACAAAAGATATGTAAAAAGAAAAAATGTTCCACCTTTTTCTTAAGTCACACTGTAAACATGGCATTTGTTCTTGGAGTAACCATTGTCAATATGGATTTATGGCCTTAAAAGAAAAGCTTTATACTACACTTGTTTTAAGGACTAAATTGGTCTACTACCCTATCACATCCCCATGGGAATTTATGGTATTGTACTTGGAGTTGTTTCAAAGAAGAATGAAAAACCAGTCTTATTATGCAAATTTCTATGTTAGTAAAAAGTTGTTAGGTCCATATAATACTAATGTATTCCCCTTATTGTTATTGTTAGTGTAGCCCCATATTTTTATTGTTGTGCCCATATCCACCATGTTGTTATGGTTCTGCCCCATAGAAGCTCACTATTGTTATTATTGTTCCCTTGCATTATTATTTTTATGTACGCTCTGATTATATTGTGACCCCTTATATTCCTATATATACCAAGGAGGTCTTATCATTTGAATAATCCAATAATTGTTCATTTATGTAATGTAAAAGTGGTTTCCCCTACAACTAGGTTAATTTTGAAGTCGTTGATATATATTTTCTTCTATTTTGTGAGTTGGTTGCATAAAATTTGGTATCAGAGATTTGGATTATGTTGTCGCCGTGACAAACACCTCCAAAAATTTTGCGTAAACTCAAATTTTGGATCCTACTATAGATCTTGCGATAGGTCATTCCATCATCACTTCTTGGTTGGTTGCTGATTTTGTGCTCCCTAGTTGAATTAGAAGTGTCGAAGTCACTTGCCCGCACACTAACTAGTGTCTTTTTAATGTTATATGTTCTTTGACATGTGTTACTTTCATTATCGTCCACATATCACAAGAATCATTCACACTTCAATAATTGGTATCTTTTTGCATGTTGGTTGTCACACAATGTATGTATGCTTGTTTTAGTGGTTTCAATGGGTTATATTTTTGTGAATGGTTTTTTATAACCATGTGAGCATTAGTCACACTCATTCCCAAAGTTTCTAGCACTATCCTCACGGTCGTCACAAAGTGTACCTTTAGTGTCACACTTGTCGTAAGGTTGTCGCAAAGTTGTTGCATTGAGGGAAATATGTTGTTAACATGTTCCATATGATATATGTTATTATGTTGTCAAAGTGTCTCAAGTGTGTGATCACAGTCAAGTCATATCACTGCTCACAACAGTCTCTTCGTTCCCACACTCTCAAATTTCGAAAGATTCCTAACAACCTAGCCCCATCCAACCCTCCAGAACTATGCATTTCACAACCTTAGTGCTTAAGCCAAAAACTATGCATTTCACAACCTTAGTGCTCAAGCCCATAACTATGCATTTCACAACTTCACTACTCAAACCCCAACCTTGGCTCCCAGAATTGTGCAATTCCTCCTCCCATCTTGACCTTAATTGTGCATTGCACAATATCTAACCTCAAGATCATACTTGTGCTCCTGAACTATGCAATTGTGCAATGGCTCAACGTTCTCTTCCTCCCATAATTGTGCATTTCTCCCAAGTAGTGAAAAGCCCTGCAACTAAGCTCACTAAGTCAAGAAACTACACAGTTTGTCTCCCTAGTCTTGCCTGAACTACACACTACATAGTCTCAAGGCTCAAGCCTCAACCTGAGCTCTTGAACTATGAAATTTATCAATCACTTCATCTCCTCTATCCTCCTAAACTGCACAATAGGTTGATCTAGTGCCCATCCCCTCAACCTATCACCCTGAGCAACCAGATTACATAATTTCTTCCTCAGACTAGCTTGATCTACACTCTGCATAGTCTTAAGGCTCAAGCTCACCCTTGACTAGCTGAACTGCACAATTATGCAATTATTGAGCCTTTTTCCTAGCCTGTCATCTTGTTTTGGCTCAGTCAGTGGATCAATATGCACCATCTTAGATTCGGGGTTTATCTGACAGATATTGTCTTGTCATGACTGGATTGAAGAAACATGTACTTTATCATGCTATAGAAAGATGATGAAGGAGGATATGGAGAAGGAGGACATGTTAGAATACACATATGGAGCTAAATAAATAAGATGATCATTGGGTGAGAAGATGATGGAACACTGAACTCTAACAAAAGATAAAGTTCAAGATCACATGGAAGACTCCTCATCTTCAAGTCTTAAGGAGGAGGAAGAAGAAGAACATGTACCATCTTTTCGAGAAAACACAAAGAAAGAAGCAACAAGAAGGACAACTTGGCACTGTCACATCATTATATAGTTCATGTCATCAATGTCATGTCATATCATCTCCTAAGTCATCATATGCCACATCATTATTGTTCATTTGCACTCTCCTACTGAGATCATATGCATCCCTATTGTCCTTAATCTTAATGTACCTAATGTCAAATTCAAAATCACTGATCGTGGCCAACCATCTAGCTTTCCTGGAATTTAGATTAGATTGGTCAAACAAATATCTCAACCCACCGTGATTGCTCATCAATACAAATCTTTTGCTAAGAAGATAATGTCTCCACATTTTTAAGACATGAATAATAGTTTCCAACTCAAGTTCATGATTCACATAGTTCTGCTCGTGCTTATTTAGTTTCATTGACTCATAACACACCACCTATCCATCTTATATAAGGAATCCACCAAGCCCTCTCTTGCAAGCATCTGTGCACACTACAAACTCTTTGTCTATATCTGTAATATTTAGAACTAGAGCATTTGTTAACAACTGCTTCAACTGCTCAAAACTAGTTGCACATTCCTTTATTCAAATTTCTTACCTTTTAGTTGCAATGATGTAATAGGATATGCAATGCATCATAAGTTACTAATGAACCTCCTATAGTGACTCGCTAACCCTGTGAATGATATGAATTTATCCACATTTCTAGGAGATGCACACTCCATGCTAGACCTTATCTTTTCTAGATCCGCTGCCATGCCTTCCTTGGAAACAACATGTCCCAAGTAGTGTATTTATGTCTTAAAGAAGTTGCACTTGATAAGATTGGAATACAACTATTTCTCTCTTATCAATCTCAATACTGCTACTAAGTGTTAGACATGCTCTTCCTCATTCTTAGAATATATTAGAATGTCATCAAGGAATACAATAGTTTTTTTTGCCAGATAAGAACACAATACACTATTCATCAAGGACATAAAAGTAGTTGTACATTAGTCAAACCAAATGGAACTACAACAAACTCATAATGCCCATAGTTGGTCCTGAAAGCAGTCTTGTAAATATCTTCTTCTTTGATGCATACCTAAGGATATCCTAATCTTAAATCAATCTTTGAGAACACTGCTTCTCCCTTCCATTGATCAAATAAGTCGTTGGTCCTCGACAATGGATACCTATTATTGATGGTTATATTCTTTCGTTGCTTATAATCAATGCACAACCTAAGACTACCATCCTTATTTTTCACAAACAACACTAGTGCACCCCAAGGCGATACACTTGGTCTAATGTATCCCTTATTAAACATTTCCTTTAGTTGCAACCTCAATTCTACTAGCTCTGGAGTGGTCATCCTGTAAGGTACCTTTGATGCCGATGTTGCCCCTATGAGGAGGAAAATATAGAACCTCTACTGGGAATACATCCTGAAAATTCTATAATACAAGGTACCTCTTTAATATTTTTGAGTCCTCAACATCCTTACCCTTATCACTAGAAATATGAACTGCAAACATTTCACACCCTTTCCTGCAACTGTGCCTAGCCTATATAAATGTGACCATTCTAACTAATGTAGGCTTCTTCTTTACCTGTAAAATTTTCTTTTCCCCATTATCATTCAGGCACTCAATAACCTTGTCATTACAATCTACCTTGGTCCTATGAAGATACAACCAATCCATACCTAAAAACATAGTATATGATCCATGTGGAAACACATTTAGGTGTGTTGTTTTAGGCATACCATTCAACTCGAGTGCACAGGATCTTACCCAATGATGAACTTTCTTGTTAGTACTTGTATCCAACTACACCAACCACAACTATGTATGCACTTATTTTCTCAAGCCACACTTATCCACTAGGTCAGGATTAACATAACTATAATTAGATCCAAGGTCAATCAAAATAGAAACAACTTGACTATAGAGCTTACCTTCCATTTCAATAATGGATGCCTAGTGATATGTCTGCTTGTTGTCCACAATTGCATAAATATGAGGAATGTTATGACCAACATCCCCAACCATCTGTGCCTCCTGAGCATTATAGATGTGAGGCCTGCTACCTTGGTACAATGAAAAATCCTTCTTGCGATGATCTTTTCCATATATCGAACACTGCAATGGTCCTCTACCATCACCTTTGTTCTGCTGCTCTCCAGGATGCGACCCATGTCCCTTCTCAACTACATCGAACTTCTTATAAGGAACAACATTTCCTTTATCACTAGCATCCCAAGGTCTTCCCCACTTCAGTGGCTACTTCCCTTTAACTTTCTCATTTCCCTTCAATTCATTCTTAAGCTCAACTTTGCGCTTTGGCTACTCATAACAATGATTCAACTTCTAGATGGATAGGCTCATCAAACTCGATCTGGTCTCTATATGCTACTAGAAACCCACTGATGAATATCTGGATATTATCC
>Ga0115851_101584_pt1 | contig 10894 bp, 8 predicted proteins | sample InSIn2gowninarea_FD_83865 | JGI IMG/M metagenome (GOLD analysis project Ga0115851, IMG submission 83865)
AGTTGCAATACGTACCTTTTGTGTGTTTTGCACATTATGGAGATCGAAAAATTGCTCCATCTGTAGTATCCATGTTTCAGGATCCTTGCCATCAAACTTCCTCATATCGATTTTTGGAACATGGTGGGTTTTCAATCCAACATTAGAGTCTATGAAATCACGATTAACATTTCTTTTGTTCTCATCATGAATTTCCTTTACTACCCTTTCACCATTAGTGACCATTTCTTGTAGCAACTTATTCAAATTTATCTTCAATTCTTCCATCTTATCGTCCATGCCATTCATCTTAGCTTCCATGCCATCTATCTTAACTTGCATGCTTACTAGGTGTTTGCATTTTCTTTTTTCAGGGCATTAATTAATGCTAATAATTCTTCACTATTCCCTTTGAATTCCTTCAAACTATTTTTTCAAACCAATCTTATGCAAAATTAAAAAAAAAAAACTACGCATCGTTTTTTCACTTTGTAAGAGCTCGATATTGAATCTATTGTATCTCTGTAACTACGGATCTTGAATATCTAAAATCTTGTCTTGCAGTATCCATTTGATTCCTCTTTCTAACCCTGCAAGTCTGATCAATATTGGATTCTCCAAGGAAGTGTTATGCCAAATCTCCCACTGTGACCTGATTATCGACTAGTTTAGTAGGTGAAGTTGTACGACATACCACGTGTCACTGTTTCAACCTTAGTACCTGAAACTGATATACAGAAAAATACAGGCCATCCTCTTTCAGAAATTCTTATGAAATGTCAATCTCATGCTCAGAAAAAAAGTTATGACGAGTTTCCCCAGGTCACCTGTTTGGAATGTAATTCGGGAATCTGCAAAAACCCTAACGTCCTCAAATCATATCTCCGCAAATATAGCGAGACAAGCTCTGAAATTTGCACCCGAAGTTCAGAATGATTTTGGATCAAATGGTTTTTTTTTGTAGCTTCTGAAACATCGCAGAAAACAAGTTATATCGAAAATTCCACGATGTCCTGTTTGGAGTAGCGAAACCATAGAATCCAAAGCTTTGATACCAAATGTCAGGAAACCAGCTCATAGATAGATAGAAAAGATAGATCAACGCCTTAGAATCCAGCCTCTTCGAGGGGGAAACCTCCTTTACATTACTCAAATGAACAATTCTTGGATGATACAAATGGCTAAACCTCCCTTCTATATATAGGACTCTAAGGGGTCACAATATAATTAAGCCGACATAACAGTAATAACATAAGGGCACAAAAATAACAATAGTGGGTTTCTATGGGGCATACTAATAACAATATGGGGACAATAGGGACACAATAATAACAATAAGGGATATAATGACAATAGTAATGGGGGAATCACTACTATTATAGGGGCCTAATAGTATCACTTTTTTTTTCCCATCTAATCCTCCCTACAAAAACCTAAAATTTATCCTTCTAATATTGTCAAGAATCCCTTTTAGGATCCATGACATAGAAATCTAGTATACAGGAATTGCCTCGTTAACAAATTTAATCAAAATAAGTCTCCCCCCTTATGAAAATGACTTGTAACTCTAACATTCTAGTCATTTTTCTAGTTTAGCTACAATCCATTTCCAGCCTTATTTCAAATAGTTATTTAGTTTTATATAGAAACCTAAATATTTCAATCCATCTTCCAAATGCACCCTCGAATAAGAAAAAAAAGGACAGAGCATAAACTTGTTCCTCCTCCAATCCTAGAAAAGAATTTGTTGATTTACTTATATTAACCACCATGATCCCTATTATATCTAAATACCAATCTAGAATGTCACACAACTTGGTTAGGTCATGTCTACTACCATCACAAAATAATATTATATTATGATTCTATGAATAAAACATGTGAAAGATATAAATTCAACCGCATATGAACTCCTTTGAAGGTCCCTAGTCTTTTTCCGTCTAGTAACAATCTACCAAACCCCTCAGCCATTAGAAGAAAAAAGAGAGGAAATAAGAGAAATTCTTACCCGAGCCCTCCTCCTGCAACGAAAAAAAAGAAGCAACATATTGATGAGAACCAAGAAAAACGTCGTTGTTAAACAACTAATCACCAAATTAATAAAAGATACCTCAAATCTAAAATGTGTCATCAATAACCTTAATTAATGCTAGCTGACCTTGTCATAGGCCTTTGATAAATCCAATTTTATCACAATTTCTTGTAAATGCTTTAATTTAATGTTGTGAATGCCCTCCTAAGGAACCCAATACCTCATGCATTTCCTAACCAACTAGGAAACTAAGCTTCTCTTTGAAATTGTCTTCAATGAGATATCTTTACCCTATTTGCAATTATCTTTACCAATATCTTATAAATACAAGTGCATGAAGATATTAGGTGAAAATCCTCTTAGGAGGATGGATTATTTTATTTTGGAATAAGAGACAAAAATTCATATTGAAAGCTACTAAAATTATTCTAGACAGCCTTGTATCCTCTATCACTTGAGACAAATCACTTTCCAATAAATCTAGGAATCTTCAAAAAAATCCACAGGTCGACCATTCAGGCCTAGATTTTTATCTTTTTGGAGACTCCAAAGAGTGGCTTTTAATTCCTTCAAATAGACCTCCTCGGTTAATGATATATTATCCTCTTTCAAGACAAAACTAGGGAACACCTATATCAGTGTAATAACCTTTCCAATTGAAATCGTCTCCTTAGTCTTCAAAAGATTATGAAAATGTTCCACCCTTATAGTTGTTGACACTTTAATTTTTCTTAACTCCCCCAATTAGAATTTACAATCTTCAAAATTATATTAGTATTTCTCTTTCAATTTACAAATTAATAAAAATACTTATACTTTTCAGTGAAACTTTCTAACCAAATCACCCTAATTTTTAACCTCCAAATAACAACCTTTCCTTCAATAAAATGATCCTCATTTTTTCCAAATTTAGAATTTTTGTTTTAGTTTCTTCAAAGAAGAATATGACTTCATTGATTCATATCTTCTATCCAAATATTCCTCTACATGTATTAAATTCTACTCGCCCAATTATTACTCTACATCTATTAAATCCTACTCACCCAACCAACGATTGTTTATTTTAATTCTTTTCAAATTGTAAAGAAAATGATTTTATCGTTGTCTCATCATATGGTTTCCAAAGTCCCTCGCATTAAATTTGGACGTGCTTGTAGGCCTTTCTCTTGAATGACCTTAATTTATGTTTTCGTGTTTATTATTGTATGTATGTTTATTAGTATTTGTATACATTTGAATGGATTGTGTTAATTAGAGATATTATAAAAATAAAATATGAAAGTTGTATTTTTGCTTTATTTTTACCTTAAATCAATTTTAAACTTTAATTTATCAAAGATAAAATAGATCAAATTTCTGAAGGTGTATTTTAGAAAAATATCATATATTTATCATGTATTAATTTTTCATAATAAATGATGAAAAAAATTACACTTTAAGAAATTTGATTTTTTTTGTATTTGATAGATTTGATTTTTTGGTATTTGATAGATTTGATTTCAAGATGGATTGAGGTTAGCTTATTTTTTTAAATGTTGTCATGTACATATATATATTCACATAGTTAATCTTTTTTTGTTGTCAGGGGCATAATATGCACTTGCCAGTTATTATTTTTGTTTATTCATATTCTTACGTGATATATGCTCCATACTAAGTTGTAAAATGCATGTAACATATGGAATGTAAATATGTTTTAATTTTTTTTTTATGTATTTTTCTTTTTCTTTTTGTAGGTCGAGGTTTTTCATTTATGAAGCAAAATTACAACCACAACTTGACAAAATGCCACTGGCCCCACTCCTACTAGATTTGTTAGCGAGTAGAAAATTTCAAAAAATGTTAGGTTTAAGCCATAACAGATAGCTATCTAAAAATCGATGGGGACATAATACCAAAAAACTAACAAGATTAAAACACAACATATTGCCATTAAGATGGAGAACCAAGAGGGGTAGGTGGCTAAAACTCACTAGTATGCTTGTGATTATCCACCCCCATCGGGGTATTTTAGATGTAAATTTTTAAGTACATAAAAATATCTTATTAAAATGGATATGTGTGTGTGGGGGGTGTGGGGGTTGAAAGAAAAGTAATTAAAAATAATGCTAACTAAAATTACATGATTCTTTTTCCAATTAGTATAATTTAATTTTCATATTATTATTATTATTATTAAGAAGAAGAAAAAAAACAAACTTTATATTTCAATTGCAAATTATATATATTTCTTCCTATAATGGTTCAAATAAAAGAGCTCAAAATTAGTCTAAAGCTAAGCAATATAGTAAACTTGCCTTGAGAAAATGATAAACAAAATAATAAATACATTATTTTGACTTTGCGATACATTCGTCAAATAAAATAGACTCTTCATTTATATACAAATTCATAATAGGTATTAAAAGGTGAAGGCCAAAAGAGAAACTAGAAATGGAAATACATCTCCTCGAGAACTTGGTTATAGAAGTATCCATGAGAGACAAATGAGCCATCAAGAAGAGTCAAGGTTTCTTTGGAAAGTTCATCAACCCTAGACTTTAATTCTATGTAGATATGGGAAAAGATGTCTACTCAAAATCAAGAATAGAGTGTTGGATCTGCTTCTATAGGGAATAAAGACAAACAACTTACACTTTGAATTTGTTGTAAGCCTAATGATAACCACCTTGGAGTCACTGAAGATGGACATGATTTCGTCATCCAATGACATTTTGCAAAGTGCAACAACGTTAACAAGGAAGAAACTCAACTTTGGAGTTGGATCCATGACTTCGAGCATATCGAAATGAAAATAGTGGGAGGCATTTAAGTAAAGAACCACAATTATCTTGCACTTGGGGAGATTCCCTTGGCTTGTGCCATAAAAGAAACCCCAATAAATATCGAATTCCAAAGAGGGGTGGGCGACTAGTATAGATTTGATTTTTTGGGTTCACATTTGAATTTCTAAGAGTGTTTAACAACCATTCCTGACACTCAATGGGGATTTGTTTTTCTTGAAATACGAAAAGGTTGCAACCCCAAAAGCTAAAATAAATGAATAGAAATGAAAGAGATTCGAAACATTTAAAAAAACATATGATAACCATCCATTTAAACAAACTTTAAGGCACAACATATTCCATCTTGCCTTTGGTTTGCATTTTTTTCAACTAATGACCATACCTAGGATGAAAATGGACATGAAAAGAAAAGATGTTGCACTAATCTAGAGTCATGTCTACACAAAGGGAATTTATTGGGCCCTATCCAACCTATCTTGAGTCTGTTGTCCCATGTCAATAGTTTTATTTGTAGTGTTAGCCACATCAAAATAATCATTTTCAATAATGCATGAAATTTCCACACAGATTTATCATCGTGAAAGACGACTGTACTTTCTGATTTTATAACTGAGTTTTGCTGTGTATTCTTGTTATAAAATTAAATCATAGAGCAATGGAACACATAAAATATTGTGGAAACAAAGACACAGAAACGCATAAAACAAGAGAGACATAGATAAACATAGTTCACCCAATTTGGGCTACATCCACGGAGAAACAATTGGTTCTTCCTTTTATATTATCCAATAAAATGAAGGGATAGAACCTACAGTAGATCTATTGTAATTTCCTCTTTGCTCTCACATAGCATCCTCTCTCTTTCTCACTTAGAATAATCATACACAACCATAATACAATTCCCTCATATAAACTGAGGGTTGCCTTATGAGGCAAAAACCCCTAAATTAACATATTTTCTACCATCAGATCATCTACCTAATGAATGACCCAAATTGACTATGAAATTACAGTATTTTACAAGGAAATTTTTTATCTATTTTTAGCTTCGGGGGCACTTCCCCTGAATCCCCACCAGGGTGGGGCTCATAAAATCGTCGTCACCCCCTTGGAATCCCCTGATGGTGATTAAACATGTGATGTTTCTACCCTGTTAGGCACAGGGATCCAAAGCGGATGAAACAAAAAGGCTCTGAACAATCAGGAAGATAATAAGGCTCCACACCCAATAATTCTTTAGACTGTGGATTTTTATACCAACACAAGATATCATCTTGTTCTTTGATTAGCTTGATGAAATTGGACTACATTTCACCAACATAGTATTTCCACTCTACTATGAATATACTTTCTAAACCCATATCCAAATGAGTCTTTCATCCAAACCATATAGCCCTAACATAGTCAATAGGCTTTTCATCTAATACAAAGTAAATATCTTGACCATGTAGTTTCTCAAGAAGATCCCCTGAGAGCTTGAAATCCTTATCAACTCCTACCCATGAGTCCTCCCCTATTGTAAATTTTTTTCCATTTTCAAAATTTCCACACTATCTAGGTGTTGATGAGAAGGAAAGCTTCCACAAAGGCTTTCCAAAAAAATGAGCCATTTTTATCCATTTTGTGGGGTAAATGAACCAATTTTCCACTAAAATGCATATTAAATATTTTGATGGAATCACCCTTTTGCAACATTTTATTGTCATAGTGAGCCTCCAATTTTTTTTAGCAACTAGGGTCTGGCTAAAAAGGTAAATATTTTTTATCACCCAAACTCCAATGTTATTAGGTTGAGTAATACTGGACCACTTGAATAATATTATGCCATCAAAATTCTTAGTACTAGTCCAAAGAAAATGGAAGCTAGTCTTTTTTATGTTTATATGGATTCCTTTTAGGACTTTAGCTATTGAAGTCTAGTAAATTGGGATGCTTCCCAAGACAAATTGTAAAAGAATCAATCACTCTCCCCACAATAGCCATCTATAAACCCATGATGAAATTCTAGCATCAACCTTTTTTAATAACCATAGCAAGTCCTTCAAAGAGCAAGCATTGAGATTTCCTAAGGAAAGTTGAAAAGAAGGTTGGACTTGATCATATTAATCTCCATACCTATAGCAAGACAGTAAAGTATAAAATATCTCTAAGGACTTGATATTCCTAAAAAGAACATGCATTAAAGAGGACGACGACATCAATGAATAGAAAATGAGAAATAATTTCGAAGGGGTTGATTTTTACTCCTTTTCAAAAACCGCGGACCTTAACATTACCAATTAACTTGTTAAGCCCCTCAATTATTAGAAGAATTAGAAATGGAGAGAGGGGGAATCCATAACTTATCCATATTGAAAAGTGGAATTAAATAGAGATGGATCCATCAATGAGGACTATGAAGGAGGCAAATTGGATGCATCGAATAATTCATTTGACAGTGGAATGATGCATGCCCATTTGAATCCAGAAAAATCTGAGGTAGACACACCTAACTTTATTGAAGGATTTTGAGAGGTCCAACTTAAGAAAAATTAAATTGATTTACTTTGTCCTGATAGAGTGGAGGGCCTCCTAGGCTAGAGTAATAGTGTCATGAAATTGACTTTTAAAATAGAAAACCTAGTTCCTTGGAAATGATACCATTGAGGAGAGGCATGAGCATGTTAGAAGTTATCTTTGAAATGAGTTTGTAAATGAAATCTAGAAAAGACGAGGACATGGGGTTGGGATTCGATCCACTTATGTGTGCATATGTCATGAGACAATTTAATATGGTCTCTCTAGGTGCAATCATGTGTTAGACCACTACCTCAATGTGCCCCCATGGATATAGGTTAGGTCCTTGTGGTAATTGAACCTTTCCCAATGATGAAAAAATCCTTTCTTTCCACATTTGGATTCAAACCCTTTGATAATATTTACAAAGGAGGATATGCCAGTGGGATTTGATGAACTTATGTGTTAATATGGGTCACAAAACCATTTAACATAGTGTCTCAAGGTGCAAACATATGTAATATCACTAGCTCAAGGTGCCCCATGGCTCCACAATAAGCCCTCATGAGAATTGAATCTTTCCTAATGGTAAAAATCTTGTTGCTTTCCACCATTGCATCCATCCCCTTTGGGAAATTATACATACATACATACATACATACATACATGCATATATGGTAACTAGGAAATTATATCAAGAAAAATTTTGTGTGGAGGCACATCAAAGCTACATAGAGATTAACTTAGTGTTGTTACATCAATTTTAGACCTAAAATCATCTTGATCTATATCTAGACCATCTATTCTATAAATATACTTAACTATATCAAAATAATGAAATGACATTGTATACACTTTGTAAAAAATCCCTAAAACGGGACAAAATTTCACCTACATGAATATTTAACCAAAGTGAAGGAAACTTTATTCATCCTTGGTGCACCAGAGCTTAAGTCTATGATCAATCAAGATTTGCAATGTGGCTACTAAACTAGGTTTCTAATTGGTCATCAAGGAACTAGTCAAAATGACACTCTCAAGTTGCTTCACAAGGTTTCATTGGGGTGCCCTACTACTTGGGAAACTAATTCATCCATTGTGGAGTTGGAGTGGAGAACATAAAAATAACTTACCTTCAAGAGGGATTACAATCCTAATCATATACAACGAAATATTGACTAGAGTTGAGGGTTAATAAATGCCAAAATGTAGGTTCCTTATGGTGTTTTTGGAGTCCCCTATTATTATTAGAATGTCCATATGATGAGAGACCACTATATATATTATTTGGAGCAAGGCATAGGCCTCTACTTAGCTATTGGAGGTGTGCCCAAGGCTCCTAGAGAAGGTTGTAATAATTATTCCTAGGGAATGATAAGTCACTCCAACCCCACCCCTCCGCCCCCTCAACACCTCTCCACCTTTGAGACAGTAATTGATTATATATATATATATATATTTGTGAATAAATATTATTTAGCTTGAGTATGCAGATTTCCACAATAGGAATTCATATTGTTGATCTTTATTTTGGATTTTACTATGTAGAATATATGAAACTTCCGATGTTTTGGGGGGATTATCCACCCATCATCAGGGACACATAAAGATTCTTATGAGAGTAAAGAGTGAAGCACCAAATTAAATAAGAATCATCGATCACATATGCAAGATTCTTGCAAAAATGAATATCCAAACTCTATTTAAACCACAAATATCCTTAAAAAATTGTGTAGAACCACAAAAGAAAAATTTGATCCTATGTTGTCGATTCCCAATAGCATAATCGGTTGAGAAAGGATTTCGTTAGTAAGTTGGCATGTGTTCAACCTCACCAGGTTGTTAAGCACATGAGCTGGGAGGAGACATATGACTTACAAAAAAAAAATATGATCCTATGCTCGCCTAGGAGTTTATCACATTCCCTGCTTATATAGAAAAACATACATTATCCAAATAGGAAGGTTCTTCAAGATTCAACTCAAAGAGGTTATAGTTGACAACCACCATAATTGGATCTTAAAATCAACTATAGCTAAGCACTCCCATAATACCAAAAACCTCATGCATCAATTTTGATGATGTCAAAATTATGAAAACCTCTCCCTTCTACACTCATCGCATCATCAGAGAAGCCCTCGAAATAAAGAAACATTCCAACAATTTCAATTGAGAAAACAAGTATAAACTTAGTCAATCCTCACAACCCACCATCTAGTATCTCACTAGAAATATCATTCCACCTAGTACCTCTCACTAACTTCATTCCTACCCCCTCCTCTAATCTCTTCCTTGTCCTTTTCCTTAACCCCCTTTTTTCCTTTATCTCTCACATTCCCATTATTAGTATTTTAATAATATTATTTTAGTTTTTATTTACAATAATTATAATATTATTAAGAATGTTAATAATAATAATAATAATAATATAAATTTTATTAATATTAATGATATCATTGACATAATTATTAATCACATTATTATATTAATATTATTATTAAAAATAATATTAATAAGAGTAATTTCCTTGATGGGAGTGTAGCTCGAGGAATTGGATGGCGTGGGTAGTCGATCCCACCACCCTGCAACATGAGAAACACTAAAGGATGGAGCTCATATTCCAATCTCAAAGTTCACAAATTTCAGAGATACATTTTCGGTGATCACAAAAGCTCACATAAAATCACAGATTACAAGTTCGGATTTTAGAAGGGTTTATATTCAGTGGTCACAGAGAGAAGTTCAGATGGATGTTTTGGGGTCTTTGCAAAGAGAATTTCGGATATCACAGTGTGCTATGTTCAAAAGACTTCAAGGAAAAGGTCTCGGTGCCATTGCAGAAGAAAAGGTTCGTTGTCATCTTATATGGGTATGAGTTGATCTGTCTATTAGCGCTCGGATTAGTTGGATTGGTTACAGTGGCATTACTGTAATACATGAAGGAGCTCTGATTGGTTGCAGAAGGTAATCTCTTTAAGATAAAGTATGAATAAAATAGACTGCTATATGAGCAATGGAATTGGAGCATAACAAAGTTAACTTGATGGATGCAGGCACTCTCTAGTTTGAGTTATATGGGTTTTGGTCATCTTGAATCTAATGAAGGAAGAATTTGTGACTGGGTTTTCCCCTTAAGGGGGGGTTTTCCCTCACAACATGCCTATATCTTATGCTTTTCAACTTGTTTCTTGGCATTAATCTTGATGATAAGAAAAGATAATTAAAAGACACAATACTAGTAATGAAAAACATCACAAGTTAATGTCATGGAAAAGGAAAATCATTTAACTATCATCTCCATTGATTTTCCAACATATGATTCATGTTTTCTTTCACCTGTACTAAAGTATTTAAACTATTTCGGTTATTTCAATGCTTATCTAATTGAATATATGTTGTAATGGTTGTAAAAATCATCGCATCTATGTGGACTATTTTGCTTGATGTTATGCGATTATCTTTTTGCTTGTGTGCGCCTCTACTAGGGTGGTAATATTACCTCTCTCTTAGAGGCTCACCTTTGCTCCCTCGACAATAGAAGAACTTGGATACACCTGCAACCGAACATTCCAAACACACTTTCTTTTCGCAAAGGCATATA
>Ga0115851_101980_pt1 | contig 10887 bp, 3 predicted proteins | sample InSIn2gowninarea_FD_83865 | JGI IMG/M metagenome (GOLD analysis project Ga0115851, IMG submission 83865)
TGAGTGCTTATTTTAGTCATATTCTTTTCATTTATCCTTCTTATTCCTTTAATGTGTTCATTATTCATTTTGATCCCTTTATCTTCTTATTGGTGGGTTTTTATTTGGTATCGATTTTGTATCACATATGTATTTTTGCGAATATGTACATGATGTGAGACTATGTATTATCGAACATGTATGGATGAGCCTACATGTACATATATTTATGATATGCTATATATATGAATCATTGATGGATGCTATTTATGACATGTATGCATTATGATTAGATGTATGATTCTGATGATCACTTGTGGTATGCTATTTTATGATTATGTGCCTAGATGTACGGACATGTGTATGTGACCATATAACATGATACTATGTGCGATTATGTGATGTGAATTTATGTGATGTATTTATACTTATTACGATATGTGAGAATGGTTAAAAACATGTATGCTTTGATTTACTAGTATATGTGAATGGATGATGAAATGAAATGTATGGAATGCAAACACTGTGAATGCATGTTGTAAAAACACCCATACATAACAAAAGGAAAATGAATAATACATAAATAGAAAATATACAAAAATGATATGGATAATGACTCAAAAGGTGAATGATAAGATAATGAACAAGCCACACAAAAATATTGTAATGACGCATGTAATAAATGCTTACACACATAGATTATGGATGATAAATAGTGCTTAAGATAGAAAATGACTACACACACATTAGACAAAAATGCCTAAAATGAACACAACAAAAAAGGGAGAATGTGATAATAAAAATCAAAAGAAAAATGAAATAATGGGAACAAAGAACAAATGAATGAAAAAAGATACGTAAACAAGATAATGATAAGTGATAAGCCACCATGATACATAACCAATAAGCTATAAATAACAAATAAAAACCCACCAATAAGAAGATAAAGGGATCAAAATGAATAATGAACACATTAAAGGAATAAGAAGGATAAATGAAAAGAATATGACTAAAATAAGCACTCAAAAATATCACAATAATAGACAAAATGTCACAATAACATGATGATAATCAACATGGCAAATGATCGTAGACTAATGATTTGATAGGATTGGAAAATTCCACATGAAATGTTATATGCTAATAATAGGATAAACACACTTAATTTTCCATAAAAACAACATCATAAAGTAGACCAAAAGAGGATCATAACAAAATTTTGTGAAGTGAAAAAGTGAAAAAAGATGAATTTCAATGAAAGATATTAAGCAACCACCCTGCAGAAACTCCAAACAGATTTGATGACCTGATTGTAGGTAGTTTGAACTAAGTATAGGATCAAACAGATTAAAAAATGGAGTCCTTTTGACCTATTTATGAATCCCAAATTAAAGGTAACTTACCAAGGTGCGACATCCTTCAGTGGTCACTGAAAAGCAATCATTCTAGGTAGCCATGAATTTGGCTTTTGAAAATACATCAAATGATGATCTATGGACTTAAAATTTGACATGAAGATCATGTTTATATCAATGAAGGACTAAAAAAATATGGATCTAAAAATGGAAATCATTTGATGCACCAAAAAGATAAATCAAATAACCAATTTTTACAGGGGTCAAATTTCAAGACCTGTGTCCCTAAAATTTGAAATCATGACAAATGATTATGAAATGCAATGAAATTGAACAAGGTGACTCAAAATGACATATGAAGACCATAAAAGATTAAGTTTAGAAAATGGGTGGGAAATGACTATGTTTTCATGCATGCTTATCAAGGCACACACAAAGTTAAGTAATGATTTAGCCAACCAAGAAAATGACCAAAATGGATGAAATAGATGAAGCAAAAATGGTTGACATGAATACCAATGATAAGTACAATAATTAAATACCAAAATAAGACTAGCACAAATGATAAGGCATAAAAACATAAGCGATAAAAATTGCTAAATGATGAGAAGAGAAAAATGACATCGAAGGATGTTGATACACATCGCAAGTCATCTACAACATAAGGATATCCCTTAGAAATCATGATAGTCACAACCTATGGTCAAACCCAAGGGAATGAAAAAAGGAAACCCAAAGTGGTTGTGACCCAAGTGGTTATATCCTCATAGGGAACTGTGGATGAGATGAGATGATAAGAGACAATGAATGGGCATACAACAATGTCAATGATATGATACGATATAAGAAATGAAAAATAATATCTTAGCTCTTCTAGGTACATAAGGGATCAGCTTCCATGCATGTGCAGGATTGCACTTGCTCTACTGGGGATTCAAGAGATAATGTCCAATAATAAACCCTAAAGGAGGATCAAATTTGATACCAAATAATGTAATCAATGCAATTTATGATGTGTGATGAGAAATATGTAAGTGAAGAAGGATATGACATAAGTTGATTAGGATATGAGTGAATATGGTCCTATCATGTAGTGTACCTAAGTAAAAAACCATGAAAGAAGGGATAGGATCAAGTATCAACTCCTAATTTGATGAGTTACAACAAAACAAAGAGATGAAAGATACAAAATGATAAATTCTCAAGAGGGAGACAAATACCTACATGTAAGGTATCATCCCCCAACTAGGGGTAGAGGATAAGATGAAGGTGATCAAGGTGGCATGAACACAAAAATACAAGATAAATGATGACAAGGATAGACACGAAAAATGGAAAATAAATATCAAGCATAAAAAGGATGAATATGGATGATATTAATGGCCTTAAGTTCTTCCCTTCCTTCTAAATCAACGAGGTGGTACACACTTGAACCAATATTACACTTGACGATGTAGGGACCTAGCTAATTAGGGGCAAACATTTCCCTAAAAGGATGCTCGAGATGGTATTTTTGTTGATTCTCTTTGAGAACATGTAATGCATCCACTTATTCTCACCAACCAAAATCCTAAATTTCAAACCTAATTTGTTTTTGAAATGTAACACTTGAATGATCTAGGAATGGACTAAGCGATCCCACATGAGCTTAATAATGTTGCTAGCTAGTTCAGCACTCACATGGGAAGATTAGTCAAGAACCCAAGATAACCAACCCTGATAAGTTTTCTTATGTTCACTCCTGAACACTCACCTTATTGAGAAGATGCCTCAAAGGTAACCTCACCATTCCTATTCCATGTGTCGTGTGCAATAGGCTTTCATGTCATGACATAGTGGTTTTCTACTGGAGGCCCATACCACCTGAGAGATCGCACTTCCCCTATGTTAGCATCATCACCTCAAGATACTATTTGACCTCAAGTGCCATCGAGGATTTGAATGTATTATATTTGAATAATGCTATGATGATGATGAATTTGATAAGGGAATATGTATCATTTGTGAAAATTCGATGCTAGCTTTGAGGTATTTCATGATGTAGGTAACAAGTCACCTCAAGATGGAAAAGTGATCCAAAGACCCTAAGGAGCAAAGGTGAATTGGTGATAGGAACAGAAGGGTAAAAGGAGGAAATGATTGGTGTTGAATCGTTGACACACCCTATGACCATCATAGATCATGTAGTTGCATGTAGAATAATTTCTATGATTGTCAATTACTTGTTGAAAATATGTGTAGATTAATCTTGCCCTATAGGACAAGGTGAATGTTGTAGGTAAAGGTGTATTTCCCTTATTGAGTTTTAAATTTTGAATTTGAAAATAGAGGAAAAAAGTACTATACCTTATTTAAATTTGAAAATTTACATAATTAAGGTTAGAAAAATAAATTTAAATGGGGTAAAAGTTAGAAATGAGTGGCCATACTATTGCCACATGGGGCTAATAGTAAAAATACTATTAAAATAGATTTTAATATTAAAGGATATTTTGGACTCATTTGCAAATTATTAAGCAATTATTGGGAGGAAGCACATGTTTTTTGTCTTGTTATATGAGGTGCTAAATAATAATGGTCTTAATAGTACTTAATAGTAACCTACCTTGACTTAGAAGTAATACCTCCAAAAAGGATATGACCCCACTAATATTAATTTTAGTCCTTTAGATTCCACTTTAGATTTAAATATTATTGTTTTATTAAAGTAGGAATAGTAAATATTTTGGCTAATTACTACACCTTGATACTATTAATACAAGTGGTGGAACATTAGGAAAATCACTCTCTCCTACTTCTTAAAAATATATTCCAAGCCATGTAAGCAAATAGATTACCTTTGTGGAGCCTATGGAGTAGTCCTTCAAAAACAAGGTGCTCTTCTTAAAGTCTCTTATATAATGTTGGTTTAATTTTTAATCCATAACACTTTAAGGATAATTATAGACATTTGGTATTTATTTACTTTTCTTTTCATGTTAAAGTTAGAATATGAAGTGATATTTCATAAAAGGTGTGTTCCAATAGAGGATGTTGTGTAGAGTGGTAATAGTTAATTTTATATCCCGACATATCACATGTTGTGAAGTTCCAAAAAATTTATTTTATTTGGTGAGGGATTTTAACTTTAATTAGTGGTTTCATATTATTGTATTTTCAAAAAATAATTACACTAGGAGAATGATTGAATTTGGTTTAATGATGACCTTTTCGATCAATCTCCTGTTCTTGCAAGAGTCTCCATTATTGACCCTTTTAGCCATATTTTGTACTCCTTGAATGATTTCATGGTAGTACCTACTGAAGGAATGAGAGTAGGATTTCACAATTGGGTCTTTAGTTCTATGATCATTAACGTTATTAAAGTTAAATAATTCTAGATCTTTTGTATGTTTTCTCAAGATTGTAATAAATTTTATTTCCCAACATCCCTCAGTTAGGAGCTTCCATGATATTATGCACTGGGTAAATGTTGATAAGAATCCCTCATTTATTTTAGAAACCTAAAAATCATAGAAAAAATATCCATCTGGACCAACGTTCAAACCTATTTCACAAACTCATCACCAGTTACTCTTGATAAGTCATCGAGATCTAAACTTAACTTTACTGATGGTCAAGCAGTAAAGTCTCCTCCACTAAATTTTTTAAAGGGCCAAGGTTGGATTATCACTTGGTGAATGTAGAGTACATCCTACCATAAGAAGAGCATAGCAAACTATGCTATATGATGAGGTGCTTGTATAAGAAGTAACATGTAAATTTTCCCTACGAGAGAGTCTAAAAACATAGGTTTTAGTAGAAAACTTGGTGGGCTATTTTGAGATACAAACAAATTCTTTTAAGGGTCGTAATAGATAAATCTCCCCTCTCTATGTATTACATTTTCTATCAAACAATCCTTGGACTTTGTAGTTTAGTTCTTAGGTGCTCACAACCACAACAATCGATGAGAAAGCATTCTCAAAATGGATTCCAATAACTTCTTTTCATGTTATCATGTTTTCATGTGCTGGAAGGGTTTTGTTAAAGGTTGCAATTGGTTAAAAGTCTCTAGTGCCTTCTCAAAAAAAAAATCCATTCTATTTAGTGTTAAAAAATTACCGAATCATGTGTATTTTTCCATAGAATGCGTTGACATGGCATTCATGACCATAATACACTATGAGAAATCATTTTCATCTACTCTTAATAAATTCCCCTAGCTTCTCCATGACCTCCTACGATGGCATGTACCAAAAAGAATACTAGCTAAAGTTGTGCAGTTTAACTCAGAAACATCAATCTTCCACTACCTGAAATAAGTGTTTACCTTTGGAACCCATTTTTTGTATTAGTAAAAACATAAAAGAACCCTCGTGTGATCTCTACGCTGACTCCATGTATTATGTGGACTTTTTCTCTCTTTTAATTTAATGTCTCCTTTACTTTTTAATGGATTGAATGTGTAATTTAAAGAGTGATTATAAGAATAATTTTGAAAAGTGCCACCTCTTTTTGATGTTGATTTATTATGGTAAACTTTAAGTCTTCATTTTGTTACAAGTTAAAGAAATAAGAATGATAAATAATAAAATCAAGTGTATTCGAATGAAGACATTACTTAAAAAAAAAAAAAAGAGAATTAATATGTTGGTGGAATAAACAAGAAGGGATATAATATTTATAATATGTATGTTATACCATATACTAAATAAGTAAATTCAAGTAGTTAAAATGGGTTGATATATTATCACCATAGTAATTAATGATAAGTGAATTTATCATTAAGATGAATTTAATCATGAACTATTCGACCAATGAAGGGAGGTAGTCTGAAAAAGACCTAAAATCCTCCCAAGGTCTCAAGTGAATGAATGCATTGCATTGTGTTCATAAAATATAAAGGGATACCTTGATCCTTCTTCCTCCTAATACTCGACCCATCCACCAAAGGTCCATGGAGTTGTTTGATGCTCATTGATAGTAGATCGATGGAGGTGTTCCATGAAAAGACAAAGATGACTTACTAGTCCATTGATATGAGATGATATGATGTACTTTATTGTATTACAAGTTAAGATGTATTATGATCCTTTGTAATTGTTTGTTATTAAATGGAAGTACTTTTCATTAAGATAGATGTAGTATGAATGGATTTTCCTAGGTGTGCATGACCTTGTAAAGGATTAATATTCTTGTATTAGCTCAAAAATGATCAATAAAGAATGTTTTGTATTTATACCTTGTTCGTATATTTAAATGATGAATGAAAAGTAGCTGATTTTATGAATTGATTTTATTAGTATTGTGATTTAATGACTTTCCTTTTTACTTCGAAAGACATTATGATGCTATGAATGAATAGGAGTATGAATTACTATTTCTTACATAAAAAAAGGGTTAGTGGGTATTATAAATTGATGACTTTACCAAGAATCCTAAAAGAAGTAAATTAATTAGGTCATTAAACCCAAAACTATCCCAATGACTTGAAAATTATCCTAAATTAGAGTTAAGGTTCCAAATGTCAATTTTGGATCACATAGGAAATTTTAGGGATCCTTGGGATCAAAATAGGTACAAATGGGACCCACTAGAAATAAATGGGACCATTTTGAAAGATTTCTAATTCTTAAATAATAAGGAAATATTCCTTGCATGAGGACCACTTCACATTGCATTTCCTTTATAGAAATAGTGGGCTAGACCCTACCTCATGACTTGTTATTTTACCGATGCATGTGATATTTTAAAAAGTAGATTCACATACACTATACAATGTGTACGGGATAATTAGGATAATGTGACTTTCTATGCAAGCCTATAACTAAGTATTTTGATGTATTATTCTTGAACAAAGATGAATAGTGTTAAACCTTAGGTTAGAACTTGAATCATATGTAGTGTGTTTTACATAAATTATTGTGCATGGTGTCTTGTACCCTCGCCATTATTTGAGATTATTGCTAAAAAGTTATTAGGTCATGGGTGGTTTCTTTTGTCAACACATTTATTAATAAATTAGACCAAACAACCACTCGGGGGTATTATTTAATACCTATGGCTCCCAAAGTTATGGAAATGAGGATGACAGACCACATGGTGGGCCTAGAAAATAGTTATGGGTAGGCTAGTGATTCAATCCTTCGATAGGTGTGTCATGTGGGGATAGCAATTAGGAAAACTACTATTATCGAATGAGGGTAACTAGTAGTCATACCACTTGTAGTCAGTAGATAAGGGTATGATTATTGTTCCATAAGCGACACTAGCCGCTCATATGGAAGCTTTCATAGGAAAAGCTATTTTCCCTTATGAGATGGAGAGTTATCATTAGGTGATGATGCTAACATAGGGGAAGTGCGATCTCTCAGGTGGTATGGGCCTCCAGTAGAAAACCACTATGTCATGACATGAAAGCCTATTGCACACGACACATGGAATAGGAATGGTGAGGTTACCTTTGAGGCATCTTCTCAATAAGGTGAGTGTTCAGGAGTGAACATAAGAAAACTTATCAGGGTTGGTTATCTTGGGTTCTTGACTAATCTTCCCATGTGAGTGCTGAACTAGCTAGCAACATTATTAAGCTCATGTGGGATCGCTTAGTCCATTCCTAGATCATTCAAGTGTTACATTTCAAAAACAAATTAGGTTTGAAATTTAGGATTTTGGTTGGTGAGAATAAGTGGATGCATTACATGTTCTCAAAGAGAATCAACAAAAATACCATCTCGAGCATCCTTTTAGGGAAATGTTTGCCCCTAATTAGCTAGGTCCCTACATCGTCAAGTGTAATATTGGTTCAAGTGTGTACCACCTCGTTGATTTAGAAGGAAGGGAAGAACTTAAGGCCATTAATATCATCCATATTCATCCTTTTTATGCTTGATATTTATTTTCCATTTTTCGTGTCTATCCTTGTCATCATTTATCTTGTATTTTTGTGTTCATGCCACCTTGATCACCTTCATCTTATCCTCTACCCCTAGTTGGGGGATGATACCTTACATGTAGGTATTTGTCTCCCTCTTGAGAATTTATCATTTTGTATCTTTCATCTCTTTGTTTTGTTGTAACTCATCAAATTAGGAGTTGATACTTGATCCTATCCCTTCTTTCATGGTTTTTTACTTAGGTACACTACATGATAGGACCATATTCACTCATATCCTAATCAACTTATGTCATATCCTTCTTCACTTACATATTTCTCATCACACATCATAAATTGCATTGATTACATTATTTGGTATCAAATTTGATCCTCCTTTAGGGTTTATTATTGGACATTATCTCTTGAATCCCCAGTAGAGCAAGTGCAATCCTGCACATGCATGGAAGCTGATCCCTTATGTACCTAGAAGAGCTAAGATATTATTTTTCATTTCTTATATCGTATCATATCATTGACATTGTTGTATGCCCATTCATTGTCTCTTATCATCTCATCTCATCCACAGTTCCCTATGAGGATATAACCACTTGGGTCACAACCACTTTGGGTTTCCTTTTTTCATTCCCTTGGGTTTGACCATAGGTTGTGACTATCATGATTTCTAAGGGATATCCTTATGTTGTAGATGACTTGCGATGTGTATCAACATCCTTCGATGTCATTTTTCTCTTCTCATCATTTAGCAATTTTTATCGCTTATGTTTTTATGCCTTATCATTTGTGCTAGTCTTATTTTGGTATTTAATTATTGTACTTATCATTGGTATTCATGTCAACCATTTTTGCTTCATCTATTTCATCCATTTTGGTCATTTTCTTGGTTGGCTAAATCATTACTTAACTTTGTGTGTGCCTTGATAAGCATGCATGAAAACATAGTCATTTCCCACCCATTTTCTAAACTTAATCTTTTATGGTCTTCATATGTCATTTTGAGTCACCTTGTTCAATTTCATTGCATTTCATAATCATTTGTCATGATTTCAAATTTTAGGGACACAGGTCTTGAAATTTGACCCCTGTAAAAATTGGTTATTTGATTTATCTTTTTGGTGCATCAAATGATTTCCATTTTTAGATCCATATTTTTTTAGTCCTTCATTGATATAAACATGATCTTCATGTCAAATTTTAAGTCCATAGATCATCATTTGATGTATTTTCAAAAGCCAAATTCATGGCTACCTAGAATGATTGCTTTTCAGTGACCACTGAAGGATGTCGCACCTTGGTAAGTTACCTTTAATTTGGGATTCATAAATAGGTCAAAAGGACTCCATTTTTTAATCTGTTTGATCCTATACTTAGTTCAAACTACCTACAATCAGGTCATCAAATCTGTTTGGAGTTTCTGCAGGGTGGTTGCTTAATATCTTTCATTGAAATTCATCTTTTTTCACTTTTTCACTTCACAAAATTTTGTTATGATCCTCTTTTGGTCTACTTTATGATGTTGTTTTTATGGAAAATTAAGTGTGTTTATCCTATTATTAGCATATAACATTTCATGTGGAATTTTCCAATCCTATCAAATCATTAGTCTACGATCATTTGCCATGTTGATTATCATCATGTTATTGTGACATTTTGTCTATTATTGTGATATTTTTGAGTGCTTATTTTAGTCATATTCTTTTCATTTATCCTTCTTATTCCTTTAATGTGTTCATTATTCATTTTGATCCCTTTATCTTCTTATTGGTGGGTTTTTATTTGTTATTTATAGCTTATTGGTTATGTATCATGGTGGCTTATCACTTATCATTATCTTGTTTACGTATCTTTTTTCATTCATTTGTTCTTTGTTCCCATTATTTCATTTTTCTTTTGATTTTTATTATCACATTCTCCCTTTTTTGTTGTGTTCATTTTAGGCATTTTTGTCTAATGTGTGTGTAGTCATTTTCTATCTTAAGCACTATTTATCATCCATAATCTATGTGTGTAAGCATTTATTACATGCGTCATTACAATATTTTTGTGTGGCTTGTTCATTATCTTATCATTCACCTTTTGAGTCATTATCCATATCATTTTTGTATATTTTCTATTTATGTATTATTCATTTTCCTTTTGTTATGTATGGGTGTTTTTACAACATGCATTCACAGTGTTTGCATTCCATACATTTCATTTCATCATCCATTCACATATACTAGTAAATCAAAGCATACATGTTTTTAACCATTCTCACATATCGTAATAAGTATAAATACATCACATAAATTCACATCACATAATCGCACATAGTATCATGTTATATGGTCACATACACATGTCCGTACATCTAGGCACATAATCATAAAATAGCATACCACAAGTGATCATCAGAATCATACATCTAATCATAATGCATACATGTCATAAATAGCATCCATCAATGATTCATATATATAGCATATCATAAATATATGTACATGTAGGCTCATCCATACATGTTCGATAATACATAGTCTCACATCATGTACATATTCGCAAAAATACATATGTGATACAAAATCGATACCAAATAAAAACCCACCAATAAGAAGATAAAGGGATCAAAATGAATAATGAACACATTAAAGGAATAAGAAGGATAAATGAAAAGAATATGACTAAAATAAGCACTCA
>Ga0115851_101982_pt1 | contig 10878 bp, 10 predicted proteins | sample InSIn2gowninarea_FD_83865 | JGI IMG/M metagenome (GOLD analysis project Ga0115851, IMG submission 83865)
TGCAACATCATTAATACTATCTATGTGCATCAATTCTTGGTGCTCATTCATGATAGATGCCTTTGGCTGGGAGGGACCATTCCAATTGATGATATGTTGGTCCACAAAATCACCTTGTTACCTTATTAAGGTGCAAACCCTACAGACGCTTTTGTGGTGAAGTCACACGAAAAAAATCTCATGGATCACTTGAAGAGTGACTTCAGTTTGGTGAAGAATTCGCGCAGATATGCTATTCGCTCTATCTTGACTAGCATTATGCAATTTGATGCATAAATTTTGGCAAGAAATATTATGTGAAAGTGTCATGTCGATGAAGTGTCGACACCAGTGGTATCTTTAGCTATGCAGTGCAACCAAGGGGTGAAATTCAATTGGGCTAAGTAGCTTTGTCACAAATTCCTGGAAGCTTTTCGTGAAGCCCAGGAGGATAGAAAGGCATTTCACTATGTGTGTTACTGCTTCTGATCACATTGGTAGCCTAGAGGACACTTGAGGATAGCCAGTTCCCAACACAAGATCCCAACTATGCCAGGTTGTGAAATTCACCTCATTGTGGGTGATGAAGAATCCTGACCGCATCATTGAAACAAATATGCTCTGGGTATTGTTCAAGTCAGAGTTATGGATGTTGATCAACCAACAACCATGATTGTCACCTAGCCTACATGTGCAGTGCAATAATATCATAGATTTCAAGGAAGACTTTCACAATCTTTCCATACACATGAAGAAGGATGCCACAAGATTATCGCATAAGTTTCCATATCTAGTCACAGGATGACATTATGGGTGTCATCAGCAAATGGCTGAGCGATTGGCTCACCCCATCTAGTGAAGCTATAAGAACATGTAAGGTCGCAGAAGGAAGTGTGGGGAAAACAACGGCTGTAATAGTGGCCCATAAATACAAAGAGAAAGAAGAATAGAAGACTTCTACAAAATAAAAGGCAGTGGAAAAGAAAAATGATTCTACGAAAGAGAAGTGCAGAAGGAAAAAGACGCACAAGCAGTAAAATTGTAGGTCATCATTTACCTCAAGGAACTTAGGACATAGCACACTGGTGTAGAGGTCAAAACCAGAGATGAAGAAGAATAGGGTGTAGACCCCTATGTCATATCGGAGGACTTAGAGTCTCCCTTCAGGCTCAAGAACAGGAAAAAGCAAAGTTCCATGAGACCTCGCAAGAAGCAGAAGTCTGATAAGTCTGCGAGTACAAAACCATTGGTCCTCATGGAGGGGCGCCTTGATGAGATAGGTGATGTTGTCTACTCTACTACTGAAACTATATAGGGACACATTGAGGACCAGTACCACCAGGTATTAAACAAAGTATAATAGGGCATAAAATAATTATAGGTCTAGACAGGGGTGATACAGGCAAGCATGCTGAAATTTAGTTACACTAAGATCACATCCGAGCTCCGAGAAGTGAACCTACCAGGGGGCTCTCTCGATTTTTAGATAGATGAAGACTAGAAGTGCACACAATACTGTAAAAATCTAAGTATTAACCTTGCAACATTTCCAATCTAGACCTTGCATGAGCTGCAGCAAGGAGTTTTAGATGAGCTCTGTGTTCAGGAGAAATGAGAGTTGTTGATTATTGATGAGGTAAAAACTAGCAATCAATAGATTTTTGCAGAGAAAGAGTAGGTCTTGTAGGCCCACAACGAGGTGATACAATGTAATCAATAGCTAGAGGCATCCCTTACCCAAGTATGTCACGAGCTCCCTAAGCTCCAAGTTCTAGTAGAGGTGGCCTCCATAGAGAAAATTCACAAGTTAGCTGATGTGGTGAAGGAATACAAATAAGAAATTGGAAAGGTAACATTTGAGCAGCAGTTGCAAATTTCAAAGCTTCAACTGAAGTTACAGCCAACCACTCCTCTGGAAGTCAAAGAGTAGCACAAGGCTGCTCTTAAAGAATACATGAACACTATGGGAATCATATTCAAGGATTGCATCCAATTGTTTGAGCAGACAATGGATATGTGGACCTTGCTGTAGGAGGATCCACACTTGCAGATGATCGAAGAAGACATCTGTGAAAATCAATTGAAGTTTTATGAGATCAGGGCAACAATGCAAACCTTATCACCTAAGAAAAGGTTCACCAGACTTGAGGAAGGGAAGTTCATCTAGACCTAGATTGATGAGTTGCATCAGAAGGCCTCTATTATTTCATCAAGGATGCATGCATGGGCTGACAAAGCAAGCCAACTATCACATATAGTCCAGAGCAAGTGAAAATCACTTTAGCAGATGCAGAGAAACATGGGCCTTGCAGTCAAAGGTCCAACAACAGAGTAGTTGGTCGAGGAAGTTCGTGAGGCCACTGTGCAGGGAACAACAGATCTTCAAGCATTGAAGATCGAATTCAATGACATGAAAGAAAAAGTTGAGGCAACAACAACATAGTGACTCGAGACGAGTCACAACTTTGTGTTGGGGGCTTGTTGGGACGGGGACCCTTGGGTCAAATTTTGTTAAGTTTTGTTAAATATTGTAAAGTCTTTGAATTTTATGGGGCAGAGCACAAGTAGCATAGGTCGATAGGAGTCAAAGAAGCTTTAGGAAGGACAAAGTCCCTTATTTTTTTAGAGTCAAGTTGTCTTGAGACCCTCCCATGATTCATGGACCATGGTATTGTAATGAAGAAGAATATAAAAGGGAGTCATAGGAGAGTCATAAGATATAGAAGTAAAAGTAGTGTATAAGTTGAATCTGATTTTATCTATTTTATACATGGGCGAAGAGGAAGGTTCCTGCATTTGTGTGCAAGGAGACCTTGGTAAGTTCATAGCTGAGTGTGCGGGTTATTGTAGTTGTGTGCGCAGAGTTGGAAGAAGTTTTAATTGAAGATATGAAGTATAATAAAAGACACATTTTTAAGAATTATCTGTGCATCTTTATATTACTGTTTTATCTATGAATTTACTGTACTTATGTTCTATTGAATGCATTTGATCAAGAAAAGTGCTTGGTAGATTCGTGAAGACATAGTTCTATTTATTTATATGATGTTATGCATGTTTAGCATAATCGACGAAGAACATAATGTTGGCATTGTGATATAGGCGTTGTACTTGATGGCAACCCTCTCATAGACAAACATCTCACTTATATACATTCTACAGAGGAATCAGGGCATCTCGGAGCAAGATGGGGACAAGAAGAGCCAAGAGGAGCCAAGAGGAGACAAGAGAAGCTGTTTACATATGTTTATATCACAAAGAAGCATTTATCAGGAGCCATTGAGCCATTGGGCGGTTAAAACCCATATATGCATGCATCAACACTATCGGGAGCTATTCGGGTGATCAAAACCCATCGGGAGGTATCGGGCTTATTAAAACCCATATATGCATCCATTAATATTATCAGGAGTTGTTTGGGTGCGTAAAACCCATATATATGAATTATATATATAGCATGCATGCATTTCCCCTTTCGTCAGATATATCCCAGGATCATGCGTATTAATATATCTATATATATATATATATATATATATATATATATATATATATATATATATATATATATATATATATATATATATATATATATAATTATCTATATTTTGTTTAGTTCTTTTTTTCACCACCCAATCCTCCGATTGTGATAACATATGGACCTGATGGCATATCAAATGTGGTTTATAATAATATCATATCCGCGGTATTTGCCCATTTTATAAATGCTTCCCGCATCTAATCGCTGATAGCGATGAAAGGAATGGACCCGATACATTTATAAAGCATGGTTAATGACCATGTCGCATCCGATCCATCAGATCGATTGTCGGCAAAAGGCTATGATATGGGCATGCACCGATAGTGATAAGGATCGGACCCGATATATTATTATTATGGGTGCATTAAGTTTAAAGTCCGCCTTTTGTTGTTTGGACCATTTTTCATCATTTTTCTGCTATTTTTATCACTTAAGTCTTTTCTTATGAAATCGGTCAAAGCAGTTGCGCCTCAGGTTTTCGGATCCTCGGTACTATTGACCTCTTGTTTCGATTCATGGTTTTATCAAAAGAGTGATTATATAAGAAGAAAAGAGATCTTGTGGAAAGGTATCGATGATGATTGAAGATCTTGAGGAAGAATAGATCGGCATTCTCGTGATCAGTTGAGGAGAAATTTCTGAACCTAAATCGAGGAGAATGCACGTAGATTAGAGATCAGAGCGAAGGATCGCAGGCTTGAAGTTCAGATATTCTTCGAGAAGAAAACTGTGTAGTCTCCGACTCGCATTGCTTCGGGTGTATCGCAGTTCAGTAAGTGGTGTAAGAGTGGTCACCCACAAGGTTTCTTTTAATGAAGCAGCAGTCATTTCTTAACTCTGCTCTAGCCTCCTCTGTTGTTCGCTAAAAGGGTTCTGGGTGCACAATATTGAGTTTGTCTTGTGCATTGATAATGTCTAGCCTTCGAGTGCACTGTAATATGTATATCCTCTGCATTGTGTTCTGATTTCAGCATAAACAACCTCTGTTTTTAATGGGTGACTAGATCGGATATATACTTATATATATATTGATCTGGTGCTTGGGTTGGTGCTTGGGTGATTTTGAAAGATCTGCTGTATAAGGAAAATATATATTGATCTGATATTCTCATATACTTGAAGACCGTTTGATCTTCTTGGATCCAGTCTGAAAATTAATGAAATGTGGTCCTTGAATGAAGTATGGGGTTGTAGCTCCCTTCTAGAAGAGTCTGGAGAACGAGAAAGAGAGTTGCATCTCTCTGCAGGCAGCAGCCTGTGTATTGGTAAAGGACTGCACCAGTACAAAATCATTGTAAAAGAAGTTCTATTTGAAAGAAGATAGAGACATATTGCAGCAGGTGGTTTTCACCCATATTGGGTTTCCACCTTATATCTGTTGTTCCTTTGTGTGACTATCTGTCTTTGTTGTTCTTGTTCATTATTAATTAGTACTGATATACAAGTAAAGCATCAATATCAGAAGAATAATTTAAAGTATAAATCTGAATGGCTTATTGAAAAAGAATTTAATAATACTGATTCACCCCCCCTCTCAGTATTATTTCCAACACATAAATATGCTAACTGTTAATTACTATAAATTTTGGGTTTCAAGGGTTAGGGTTCGTGAAGGTCAAGATAAATCCATAAGTTGGCATAAACACATCACATAGTCCTATGGATACAGAAACCTAGTTCTAACATCCCCCAATACTGCCTCAAGTGAGACTGTAGTTGTGCTATGCGGGTTATTACCGAAAGGGCTGGTATTGTAGGGTTTTGTTGGTTAGAGCAACCAACTCTGAACCTAGGTCCAAGGCTCCTCAAGCCAATAGAAACCTTGCCAAGGGATGGATCGCCCGAGATAGGGGATTTTGGGGAACTTGGAAGGTGAGTGACTACACAGAAGGGGGTGACTAGATTTCCTGAGGGACTGTGTAGTAGAGAAGGCAAGGTCGGGGATGGATTTGTTTTGGTCATTAGAATTGCTAGATGGAATTAGATGCACATTGGGAGTGCACCCTAGAACAATGATTCGGTAACTATTCGCTGAGAGGACAAGTGGCGCATGATTGTAGCACTGGACATTGGATGTAGTTTTGACTTTGGTAGTGAATTTTGGACATCCTGGGAAGGAGGTGAATCTTGGTACTACTTTTGAGGGTGGAAGTGTGAGTCTATGGATTCCCTTGTTGCTAATGCAGATATCATATCCTTTTATTTGTTGGTTGAGGATATGTGTATATGTGTATATTATTGTAAACACTATAAAGTTGGATTTATAAATCTCCATAAGCAATATGGTTATTTGTTGGTGGAAGCAGATGTGCATGAGTATATGTGGTTGTTATTGTAAATATTATAATGAGAAATGTTATAATTCTCTAGTAAACGATATGTTTTTCATGTTTCAACAGTGATCATTGTAAATATTGCAATGAGCCATGTTATAAAGCTCCACGGGTAATATGTTTTTCTTTTCAGCGATCTTTCTAGTTGTAGGTTTCATTGAACACCGAGGATGGTGTTCCCCCAAGGGGGAGGCTTCTGTAACAACCCTGGTCAAAAATCCATGTAAAAGTATATAAGACCATGATCTTGGGACATGTATTCCAAGATAAATGGTGGGAAAAACATCTTAGTGGGTGTTCATTTTGGTTATTATGGCTAAAGGAAATTGGGAAAGGCTTTAGAAGGAAAAATGGAATTAATTCACATTTTATTTAAGAAAATAATGGAAATTAGGAGAAATGGAGGGTGAAAGGTCACATCTTACATATGAGGAATAAATTGAAGAAAAATAATTGAAAATGAAGAAAATAGAGACCTCATTAATAAAAGGGCTTATGAGGATCAGTTTGAAAGATTTTGCTCAATTTTTGGTCAATTCAGTTTTGGAGCTCTCTCTCTATTCTCTCTCTCTCACTCACTCTTGGACACTTAGAGTTTTCTTGGAGCACTTTAGCATTGGATTAAGAAAGGAAAATAAGGCAACAGGAAGAAAATATCAAGAAAGGAAGGGCAAGATCTAACAACGACAACAATATTATTTGCAGGTATTGATTTGCATGTGTGATTTTCTTGCTAGATTTATCATGCATGGTTATGGATGTATGTTCTTAGTTCTCTTAATGTCATGGGAATGGGTTTTTCTAGGTGTGATAACATTTTTCAGCCTAGCCTTGCCATTTCTAGATAGAGATGATGTGGTGGGTTCTTTTGTATGTGGTTGACCTAGATTGGAAAATAAACTTGAAGCTGAGTGGGGTAGTCCTAGGATTATTCACAAGGCCTAGGAATCCTAAGATGGGATACACAGTAAAGCCTGAATGTAAACACCTCGATTGAGAATAGGAATCCCTTGAATGGTAATGGCGGGATATATGGTAAAATTTAGTGGCAAAGATTGGCATACAACTAATGCTCTCTTAGCAATCTCAACATTGTTCCTAAATTTTCAACATGCTCTTCCTCATTCTTGGAACATATCAATATATCATCAATGAACATACTTAAAAACATGTCCAGATAAGGATGCAACACACTATTCATGAAGCACATAAAAGTAGTTGGAGCATTAATTAGGCCAAAAGGAAACACAACAAACTCATAATGTGCATACCTAGTCCTGAAAGTAGTATTGTAGATGTCCTATTCTTTAGTGTGTACTTGATGATATCCAGATCTCAAATCAATATTCAAGAACATTGTTGCTCCCTTCAATTGGTCAAATAAGTCATCAATCCTCGGCAATGGATACTTGTTCTTGATGGTCACCTTGTTCAACTACCTATAATCAATTCATAACCTGAGAGTACCATCCTTCTTCACAAATAACACTGGTGCACCCTAAAGCGATACACTTGGCTTGATGTATCACTTGTCAAGCATTTTCTTTAACTGTAGATTCAATTCCACTAAGTTTTGTTTGTTCATCTTGTATGGTTCCTTTGATTTTGGTACCAACTCAACAAAAAAGTCCACTTCCCTGTGAGGTGAAAAATCTTTCAAAATATCTATTGGGAATACATCACGAAACTGTTGTAAAACTAGGTACCTACTTAGTACCTCCACATCATAAACATCTTCACCTTTATCACTATAAATATACACTCCAAATAACACACACCCTTTTCTACGACTATGTTGCACTTGCATAGCTGTCACCATCCTAACTGATGTAGACTTCTTGTTGCCCTGTAGGATTCTTTGTTCTCCATTGTCATCCAAGCACTTAATAGCCTTGTTATAACAATCTACCTTGGTCCTATAAAGGTACAACCAATCCATACCCAACAAAATATTTTATGGTCCCAATGGAAGAACATTGAAGTGCACTGATGTAGGTATACCATTCAATTCAAATGCACAAACTCTTACCCAATGATGAGCTTTTCTCTTTGTACTTGTAGCCAACTACACTAACCAAGATTCTGCATGCACTTATTTAGTCAAACAAAACTTATCCACCAGGTTAGGATCAACATAACTATAATTAGATCTAGAGTCAATCAAAATAGAAACAACTTGTTCACAAAGCTTACCATCCATGTTGATAACATATGCCCAGTGATTTGCTTGCCTGTTATCCAATGTTGCATAAATCCAAGGAGCACTATGTCCAACATCTCCCACCATATGCGTCTCCTGATCACTGTAGATATGTGGTCTACCACCCTAATGTTGTGGATAATCTCTGCTGGGATGGTTTCCTCCACAAGTCCAAATTTGTAAGGGATTCCTACCATCACTCTTGTTATGCTCCTTAAACATAAGTACCTGTCCTCTATCAGATGCATTGAACTTCTTAGGCGGTGTTGCATTCTCTTTATTCCCAACGTTTTGAGGTCTTGTTCAAATCTTGTCTGATTTTCCCTTATTATTCTCATCATGTTTCCAATCCTATGTAGTCTCAGATCTGTAATTTGATTTCTCATAATAATTCTTTAGCTTCCTGATGGCTTACTCCAACGATCTAGGCTCATCAAACTCAATCTTTTCTTTGAATCCTACTAGCAACCCACTCATGAATCCTTGAATCTTTGATTTCCCCTCCTCAAGATAAGGCACATCCTTCAATAACTCTAAGAATATGTTAGCGTACTCCTCGTCGGTCATGGATCCCATCTTCAACTCATAGTACTCCTTTTCCCTGTTTTCATAGTATCTCTCTGATATATACTTATTCCTGAAAATTCTCCCGAACTCACTCCAAGTCAACTCCTCTTCTCGAATGCCTTTGACATTCTTTAAATATTCCCACAAAATGCATACTTTACCCTTAAGACTAAATGTGTCTATTTTTTCCTTCACGTCCTCTGAATAATCATGCAATCTGAAAAACTTATTCACTCCAGATAACCATGCTTTTGCATCTTGTGACTTCTTCATTTCTCCATCAAATGTAGGTGGATTTTCTTTCTTGAAATCATCTAGAAGAAACCCCCTATCATTTATCCTATAAGAATGATAGAAATGATGACCATGGTAAATGTCTGAACCAGAGCTAGAATGAAGCCCATGTTCAGTGCCTCACATATTAGGTGTATCCAATAATTTTCCATCTTTGACCGTGTCATCTCTATCCAACCTCTTCCCACCTTGTGACCTACTACCATATGATCCATTAGTCTGATACTCCTATCCATGATTGATCCTAAATGGTCCCTGTCTTTGCAAGTTTGACAAGATCTAAAGCATGTCTGCATTAACCTATGCTTGTTTCTCCTGTACCCTAGGAAGTCTCTCTTGTGACTGAATGATTATGTCATTATCTTCTTTACAACTTCTTATTTCTTCCTTCAAACTTCTCAAAGTGTCTGCTATGTCAAGAGAGTACCCATCACCATGTTGCTCATATGATCTATAGGGAGAGTCTCATGAACTGTAGTCTACCATTTTTCTAGTCATATTTGATCTTCTCTTCCTACAAGGCATATCATTTTAGCTAAAGCAAATTATAAAAAACCAACGCACCTCAGTATAGTTCACAAGAAGATATCTCGTTTGCAAGATCAACTAGATTAGTGCAACACATGTATAATAATAATCATAACAGTATATAGTTTTCATCTCAATCATTATCCCAGTTACCATGAATAATGCCATAATTATAATACCGACATGGTACTATGCATAACAAACATATGGAAAACATGCATGCATAAACAATACATATAAACACTGACATGCATTCATAACGAACACATCCCAACAACAACCTCATCAACTTTTGCATGAAAATAGGACAACAACAATGTACCTTACCATACATACATAAAAAACACACAGTCCACAATCATAATGAACATATATGCAACTCACATGTACGCATGACAATATATGCATCCAAAGATAAAGGGAAACTAGACATCACCAAAGGAGAATGTAACCATGCTATGATACCATTTTATAACACCCTCCTCCCACATTTACCTAAGATAATCGATCCACCAAGGTAAACATGTGATGAAGAGCTACTATGAGATTATTTAACTCCCCATGTATAGTTAAGGAAGTGGAACTGACAAGACAAGACCAATCTGAGCTTCCTGACAAGACAAGACCCTCCATTCACTCCCGTAGCATGGCATCCATGTGACTGTAACCTTTTTCAGGTATTTTTTTCCTAGCGACCCCAAATTTTGAGCTAGTTTTTGAAGGCTAAGACCTAGGGCTCTACCAAGAACTTCATGAAGCTTCCAAAATTTATAAATAATAATGAAATAAAGTTAATAATGTAAGAAATTGAATAATTACATGACTTGAACCCTACCATCCATGATAGCAATTTCATCAAACATATCATAAGCATGTAATCTACAGGTCATAACAATAGATCTTAGCATAAGGCTTTTGTACTTTTCGGAGAATCGTCAAGGAGTATTAATGTATCTTCCCAATAGCTACACTTTTATCTATTAGGTTATTCATTAATTAATATTTCATCTACTAACCAAAACATGATGAGAGCCATTCATCAAGATTGTCCTAAAACAAGCTTATAAACAACAAATAACCAGAGATATATCAATGATGAAACAACCATTAAAGCCACATAATGACAAGCACATTTACTCATGAAATACAAAAGGAAAAGGAGCTCTTATTAATATATGTAAATCCAACCAAGTCAGGGACTTCCACATACCACCCGACCATAGATTGGGCTAAACCAAATCTTGCTTTTAGCCAATCATCCCCCCACCATATTCCAAGCATGAATGTGGGATCTCATGGAATAAACCAAGAATACCAAACTAAGGCTTACGGAGGACAAACCACATCAAATATCAATCAATGATTCCTCCTTGCTATCACAGGTATATTTGAGTATCGAGAATCTAAAGATTTTACTGAATTAGAGACCACCTCTT
>Ga0115851_101983_pt1 | contig 10875 bp, 8 predicted proteins | sample InSIn2gowninarea_FD_83865 | JGI IMG/M metagenome (GOLD analysis project Ga0115851, IMG submission 83865)
ATGAGACACTGAATCTTTTTCATCCATAAATAAATCTTATCAACAACCTTTCATGACTTGATCCATGTTGATGCTATGGTGTCATCTAGGGAAAAGACTTTACACATGGCTACCACCCTACTTATTACCTTATGTTTGATTCTTATATTCTTTGACAATCGACCCACCCTCCCTAACTTCTAATCTTAGTAATTTGTTGTTAGAGCATTCCATGCTATTTAGCATGTGTAATGGTATAAAAATCCAAAATTGTATGTGAAATAAGGGTAAAATATATATTTTATTTTGTAACATTATTATGATTTAATATGAACACTACAATAACCTATATATTTCTTTTCATTAGATTTGCTTATAGTTGGAAGAATGAATATATACATGTGAAAATAGATTTCTCTTTAGTGGATCTACTTATAGTTAGAAGAATATGTACATGTGAATATGAAAATTGAAAGCTCCATTGATGTAAAGTATGGAAACAACAATAGTAAACTCTATATACCTGGATGCAATTTGTAGATTTATATAAAAAATAAGAAAAAGGATAAAGCCTAAAAATGTTATGTTAAAATAGAAAAAAAATAGAAATAGAAATATATTTTAATGTACTTTAGTGACCAAAAATATGTCAATGGGACTCAATAGTATAATCTAATTAAATGAAGAAAAAAAACACTAAGGTTGATAACATTAAGGAATGATAAAAGAAAATAAAATAATAAAACTATATTATCAAGAGTGTCACAAGCTAGAAGAGGGATCACTCATACATGAAAGAATATTGTTGATAGCTTTTATCCAATTTATGACTAGGTGGTGCCTATATGATATGTGAGATGATTTCATGTTAACTTGAGATTATGAGTATGCTAAAGACTATTTCTAGAAAGGTCTTTCCTGACAATACTATCTAAAGTAGGATGTAAGGAAGAACTTATCAATATGGTGGTATGTGTAGTCTTTGTGGATCCCTTTAATGATACTCACTTCAAGAGGGTGATATATTGCAAGAAGAGTGTTAGGCATATTTGGTTAGGATAATGAAAAAATATGGACAAGAAGCTTTGGCACTCCCTGTATAAGAAATAATACAATCCTTGAATCTCATAGTGGAAGGGATATCTGAAGATAAATCCATTATGAGAATGGTGCTTCCAAATAATTATTTATGGACTTCAAAAAATTCTATAAAACTAAGAAAAGATTAAATAATCATCTCACAAATATAATTATATGTGATAAGGATCCATTTAAGGACTATAATTACAGGTAACAATACACCTTCCATGCATAGCAACACATATAATATAATTTTTTAATATTTGTTGGACGTGATCATATATCGACATGTACACTATTTTTAATATTACCTCATATACATTAATTTTTATTTATGGCACATATTACATTACATAATAGTTGAATAATTTCCATTATGTAAGGTTATTGTACATCATGAACATCCAAATCTTGGATAACTACTTTTGAATTGATACTAAAGTTTACCACTAAATTATTACAAGTCAAACTTCTTTACCAATATTTTGTTCAGTATAATAGTACATAGAAGCTATTTTTTTATAATGTTTTGTATTAAAGATTCAATAAAAATAGATATATGATGTAAATAGTTAATCTGTAAACTAGTGCAAATGTTATTTCTTCAATGTAACATTGAAGCTCAATATGTTTTGTTTTGTTGCAATATAAAATCTCCAAGTATTCTTGTTATTTCAACTAACCATTTTTTTACAAATCAAAATTGAATGTACAACCTATAGTTCATTTTATTTATTATTTATAATATGATGAATTTGAATTACAATATCTTCATTATTCAAGTATGCAATTTCTAGTAAGAATAATGTTCGAAATGAGATGTGTTGAAAATGATATCACTATTTTAACCACTAAACTATTCAATGCTCCTCTTTGTTCATAATCTACCAATGAGAAACTATGATTAATAGTTATTTATGGTGCCCTAAATGGTTTTACGGAGGAGTGGAAGAATCCATTTATTTTTTTTTAGTGGTATCAATGTTGCCTCATGCTTCGAAGGATGAATTGGATAGATTTGAAAACATATGAAGTCATGGCTCCCATCTCTGTTTCCCAGCTATGAGCCCACATTATTTCTTCAAATCAAATGTGAAGTCAATTATATGCTTTTATAATCATTACAAATACTTTATTAACAAATGGAGAATTCAAATTAGACCTAAACATATAAAAAAATATTACTTTGCTTCTTATTATTAGATGGAAATGGAAGCTAAATAAGTTAACTAAGTGAGTTTTGTGATGTCCATGAAAAAGGTAAATATAAAAAATATTTCTATCTTTTTTATTCTATTTTTGATAAGGTCATGGAGCACATAATGGGAGATTTTTGAATTTGGGGACTCTTTTTCTCTACTTGAGAGTTTCCAACTTCCCCTTCACTCTAACTCCCATAATAAGATTGGATAAATATTCTTATATGATAAATAGTTTTAAAAAATTATTTTAAAATCTTGCATAGTAAAATAAATTTATAAATAAAATTCTCTTTCCTATTAACTTTATGCTTATATATCATAATTCATAATTTCTTTAATAAATAAAAAAGTATAAGGTATGTGTCATTTTACAAATGAGGATGTTTAGAAACTATAATTTTAGCAAGACAAGATATTAGGTACTATTTTTTTTTTTTTATAATAAGGGTAAATTATATTTTCAAAAAGGTGTAGGGTTTCATCCAGATCTCAAAAAATTGGTCATAAAATAGTTTCCATTGATAGAAACCCCTACCCACCTATACTTGTTGGTAGCAAAAAAGAAGCATATACAACCACTTACAAATGTTGATAAAATGTAGTCAAAATAACACTTCGTTACTACATTCATATATACCTACTAGTTCCTATAGTAAATATAGTTCCTTGTGTATTCATACATGAAAAAAAAAAGATAAAGATAAAAAATGTTATGATAAAATAGAAAAAATAGAAATAGTTAAATGAAATAAAGAGAAATCATTGAGAACCTTAGGGATTGATAAAATAAAATAAAATAATAAAACTATATTATCAATAATATCTCGAGCTAGAAGAGGGATCACTTGTAGAGGAAAGAAAGTTGGTGATACATAGCTTTCATCCAAGATGTGACTGGGTGGTGCTTCTCTAATATGTGAGATGATATCATGTTGACATGAGATTCTAAGTATGCTAAAGAGTATTGTATAAAGGATGTTTCTTGATAGTGGGATCTAAATTAGGATGTAAGAAAGATCTAATCAATATAGTAGTATGTGGGGTCTTTGGTGATCACTGTAAGATACTTACCTGAAGAGGGTGATCTTTCATAAGAAGAGTGTTAAGCATATTTTGTTAGGATAACAAAAAAATATAGATAAGAAACATAAGTAGGGTGGTAGCCATGTGTAAAGTCTTTTCCCTAGATGACACCATAGCATCAACATGGATCAAGTCATGAAAGGTTGTTGATAAGATTTATTTATGGATGAAAAAGATTCAGTGTCTCATAATTAAGTGGTGTATTCCTATAAATATGCTAGGTTAGCACAGGTGTGTTTCTCAATCACTAATTAGAACCATGAATGGAAAAAGGATAATCAAGCCAAAACATGGAGATGAATTCAAAAATGACCATGTAGTTTGGCAAATATTGGGTAACAATGGAATCAAAAGCTATAGATAGATATGATCAAGAGTGGTTAAGGTAGGTAGTAGAATCCTAGGAAGAGGGATAATTTAAGATTAATGGGCATCACATTCATATTAGTGTTGAGATGATTACATAACCTATGAGGATGGAGAATGTAGACATCAAGCACTACAGAGATATCTATTCCAAAATGAAGGAAGTACAAACCTTCTTAGAGCATTGGGGGATAGTTTTGAAGAAGAGATATTTGGACTACCTAGTAGCCAATATTCCATATTCTTAGAATGAGGTACCCAAGGTTTGGTCATGCTATTATCCTTGGAGGTAAGATACTCAGAGACTAGTGGTTTTTACTTTCCATTATTGGCACATGTCAAGGGAAATATGAAGGTGATATATCACTATCATTCATTTGATGCTTTCATTTGCAAGAATAAAGGATATATCCCTATATATCAAGGATTGATCAATTTTTTTATCAATTTATATATGGGGGGATCAAGGAGTGTAATTCCTCTGCATATAGTATCTCCAAAATCCCCACATAAGGATCCACACCCTACCACCTCACATCAGCACCATCTAGAAAACTATCCACCTCTATTTTCTTTGTAAAATGAAACCATAACATTAAGCCCTTCTCTATTTTTTGGATTATATACTCTAATGGTTCCCACTTCACCATGAATTATGATATCAAATGACTTAAATACTAGCTAATTGGTGAGCCAACAAATATTATGGACAAGGTTTCATATAATTCCAAAATTTGCTCAACATTGGAGATTCTAATGATGGTGGCTGAGGCAAAATCAAAGAATTCTAAACATGAATTTATGGATAACAAAAAAAAGATGCCTTTTAGGTTCTTATTTGGTATTTTATACCTGGGTGACTTCGAGGAGTGGGATAACATCATGACATTTAGAGTAGACATTCAATGACATTAGGATGAGGAATTCATAATCAACAAGAAGAGACCATAGGTATTCATAGATTTGAATCTTGAGGAGGTATTGGAGGGGATCCCAATCAACATAGAGGAAAATTTCACACGAATAAAAGTGGTAATATTTTAGTTAATGTTTGATGTTCACAAATGGAAATTAAAGGTACTAAAGAATTATTTCTTAGATGAGCATTCTTTATCCAAATGATGGATATTATGGAGTCCTCTAATTAATGACATGGATTTATATATATGATGTTTGATATAAGCAAGAAATAGGCTCCAAAATTCTAAATTTTAAAAATCTAAAATGTAACACAGGTTTTGGGAACCCTAAATAAAAAATCCCCTTTAATAAATGTAATAATACGGAGCATTAATTCTTCCATATATTAATTTAATTGCATATTTTTTTCTCATATTTTTATCTATAACTACTAAAAAATACTATTACAATAGTAGGTATTCCTAAAATTCTTGAATCCAAAATAATGCTCTTCCTCCAAAAATTGATTACCTAATTCCTTCTCCAATTGTTAACCAAAGGAGTCTCCGAGGGGATACCACACTAGTGAGGTCCATATCCAGGAACTAGGAGGTCCAAGGTGCAAATCACCCAATGTGTTGTAGTAATTTTCATGCATGATTGACTAATTTAAATGTAAAACAATTATAGATTTAAAAAAAAATCCACCCTATACTATTATAAAAAATAAAAATTATCCAAAGGCCCCCCTCTTGATTATTTTAATTACCTTGACTTACTCTAATCCTATATAAACAATAAGAATCCATATTTAAATCTAAATTTTTCTATAGGTTACATCAAAGTCCACCCAATTGAATTTTTATAGGTACCATAGTAATATTTCAATGATTAGAACTTACAACCATGTTGCTCAGTAATATTTATGCTTACATATAATATTTAAGAAAATTGTTACACCATTAAATGAAATTATAAAGGATGGTGCTTTCAATAGTCATGATAGTTTTTTTGTAAGCTCTATGAGGCAAATTGACCATAATCATTATTGATCGGTATAGTGTAACCTTAATGGGTTTGGTCTAGTTGTGTTCTCCACTACCCACAATAGTAGGTTCCTTGAGAGAGCAAAAGGTGGTGGGAATGCACTCATGTTGGGTTTCTACTCAATCTCCAGATTATAGGTCAGTTCCTATCTACTATGAAGGTTTAAAGTAGCAAGAAAGAGATATAAAATTAAAGAGTTATAGAAAAGAGATAAATAAATGGAGTAAAACTAAAGCAAGAAATATACAACCCAATCATTATAGCACATGTAGTAATCCATAGCCACGATGAAGAATAGCAAGCTATCTTACCCTTGGGGTCTCGTAATCATAATACATAGTCATAATTTTAAGAAAACATCTCACACATAACATTCATAAAAGTAATAAACAACCACTTGTTGCAGGAGGGAAAATAATTGTCTATTTGTATTATCATACGTGAAAGCATCTTACAAATCTTGGCAAATTTGCTAAAATGTTTGACCTCTTTTAATTTCTAACAATTTACCATTTATACATATTTATCCACTATTGGGTGGTTGTATCTCATTAATATACATAATTACATATCTCGAATGTAGCTAGCAAAGAAAACTATTCACAATAAATACTACAACTATGTTAGATTACACAGTGAACAAGTACCAACAGGATGACTATCTAGGAATTTGTAATTTCTAAAGAGTCATGTCCATAGAGTTGCAATCCTTCTAACATATAATTGACTACTCCTTCTTCGACCCTATAGTTGATTGAAAATGGCATTGTAGCTAATTGAATGAGTACTTGTCTATAATTTGATAGGTACAATCTAGTTCTATGCTTTATTGATAACTATCTACTTCTCTGTAACTATTGATGATTCATACTATAGCTATGAATGAACAGAGTAATGGGGATTTATAATAATATATCAACTTACTTTGAGAAGGAACTACCATTGTTATGTGGAAATGAGTTGCATTCAACACATTAACATGACCATGGGGATCAAACACTTATGATTAAGTGGACTCAAGTGTTACTTGTTTCCCATTACTCTTTCCTTAGTTTGGCATGTCTTATTACCTTTTTTTGGGATTTTTTGATTATCTATCACTTTCAAGATTGGCTAATTTTTGCCAAAAATTATGATGTCATCACTCAAAATCAGCAAACTCTATTTGATATCTTCATGAATCTTCACCCACCATTACTTATTTTGGGACCCACTAATTTTCACCAAAAATTGTGACATAATCACTCAAAATTGGTGGGCTCTATTTGATATCTTCATGAATCTTCACCCATCATTACTTATTTTGGGACCTACTAAGTTTTGCCAAAAAAATGTGATGTCATCTCTCAAAATTAGTAGGCTCTATTTGATATCTTCATGAATCTTCACTTGCTATTACTTATTCTAGGACCCGCTAATTTTTGCTAAAAATTATGACATCATCACTCAAAATTGTTGGGCTTTGTTTGATATATTGGACCTGCATTTACATAACTCCTAGATGCTTTGTATTTACATAACTCCCAGATACTTTGTATTTACATAACTTCCAGAAACTTTGTATTTACATAACTCTCATACACTTTGTATTTACATAACTCCTGGACACTTTGTATTTACACAACTCTTGGACACTTTTTATTTACACAACTCTTAGACACTTTGTGTTTACACAACTCCTAGATACTTTGTATTTACACAACTCTTTGACACTTTGTATTTACACAACTACTAGACACTTTGTCCAAAATTTTACAAGGCAAAATATCTAAGACAAAGACATGCTTATTTAATAGCCAAATTATATATACAATAGATGGTTGCTAATAACTCCTAAAATTGTTAGATTAAGGGCTTATAGCAAATTTAGATTATATGTCAAAGGAGATAGAATTAGAATAGAAATAATTTGTGAAAAGAATGAAATAATAAAAGAATGATAATGTATTACCCCAACTCAAAGTGTGATTCTAAAGGAATACAATCTTTTGGTGGCTCTTTGGGGTCTCTGCTTGCTAGAGAATAGGGCACACTACTTGTTGCTTCTAGTAGCTTGTTTAGATGTAGATCTAGTAGGGGTCTCAGATGGTGGAATTAGCTCTACTAGAAGGAATGGGTGAATCTTCTTATTTAAATACTTAAGATCTTGACAATCAACTTGTGATAGAATAGAGAATGCTTGAATCTTTATAATATCTGCTTTGAAGCCCATCAGAACATTCTGTAACGTCCTAGCATGTAGGAACCTTGTAATTACCTCTTGAGTGAGGTCATTTATTTATTGTAAATTTCATATTTACTTCTCTGAAAAGGACTACTCATGAAATTGAATGGTATTGGCTACCCAACTAGCAACACTACCCTATACATTTTGATCTTCCCATAATTTGGGAGCTTTCATTTCAATCAAAGAATTAAATAATTTATTAATGAATCTTAGCTCTGTTATGAGCTATTGCTTACCAATGTCCATGTTGAACACCAAATTTTTAATTTTGCATATATCCCTGATCCTACTTAAATACACTTATCTTGGTCTGGGAGTAATGTCCGCTATGTCCTTCTTAGTCAATACTCTTAACTAGCTTTGCATTTTCTCTAAAATTGACCTTGGTATATCTAGAGCTAGCTGATGGAGAGCGGTTTGTGTGTTGAATTTATTAATTGTTTGTAGTGCTTGTTCCTGTAATAAATGCAAGTGTGATAATATCAGCATTCTATCTTTGACTTGCTCCACTAAGGAGATTTTAAAATCTTCTACAAGCAGCAATAATTTTGAATTACTATTAGATAATACTTTGTTAGTAGTAATGATAGTTTGTAGCTCAACCTCAACTTGCTTTACCTTTTGAGCATCTATTACTACAACCTGAGATTTAAGATCTTGTATTGTTTGATTAGCACCATCTAACTCAACCTTTGTTGTTGTCAAGCTCTTTTCAAATTTTGACTTCTGCTTATCAAGCTTTGTAATCAAGTCTTTAATTTTACTCTACAACCCAACCGCTATTTTGTTTTTTAGGGAGCAGTATTTCTTAAACTGATATATTCTTTTATTTAATTTCTCTATCTTAGTCTCCATTTCCTGAAGACTTTTACCAACCACCATTGAAGTATTTACAAGGAATTTGGACTAATCAATTACTGAAGAACTTTGCATTTTTACATCAAATATTATCATGAGAGCAGTATCCAATTATCCTTCTTTGAAAGGCATCTATGCTATTTTAATATCTCTCATTTCTATAACTTTACTCAAAATTCTTGATTATTGCTCAGGGAGAATAGGAGGCTTATTAACAAAAGTTGCTTAATCAATGGGCTCTACAATTTGTGTAGAAAAAATGGATTTAATCTCCTCCTAGAAGGATATAGGAATCAAAGAATGGGGAGGATTAATTACACCTAAGGTAGATGTTATGACCTATTGTGCAGATTCTAATTACTTGGAAGGTGTAGGATCTTGAATTTCTATCTCTTTTTTTTCCTCCTCCATGACCTTATCATCATCATCATTTTTATCCATTGGGTCAGAGTCTCTTTTCCTCTCGGATTCATCATTATCATCACCACCATCACCCGGTTTAGCTTTTGGTGTAGCTGCTAATCTACTAGCTCCAAGTACATTCTTGCTACCTTGTTGAACTTGCATGCATTCCTTTCTTGGGGTTTCCTCTTGTGCTAATACTTCTTGTTGGGAACCAGTGTTTGCATCTTGAGGCTCTTGCAATTCCTTTGTATCAAATTTTTTTACCTCTTTTGCCACAACCTCTGAAGTTTCTTCTATGATTTTTTAAGGTGGAGGCATAGTCTTTTGTGATCATGGCTAAGTGGTGTAAGGCTTTTTAATAGGTTTTTCATCCTTCTCTAGGGTTTGGGTTTTGAATTTTCTTTCTCTTTTTTGAAGAAGACTCCTGGGAAGTGGTGGTAGTATTTGAGGGATTCTATTATCCCTTCTTTGTAGGCTCTATTGAGCTAGATGGCTATCCAATCTCCACTAATCTCACCCCTATAACAAATTTCTCTTAAAAATGTAGAGGAAGAGGCTAGCCTAATTTTAGTAAAGGGTCTTTAGCATATTCAGCCTCCCAGAACTTATCATATTTGAATTTTTCAAATAATTAAATCTCAAGTAATTTCCATTCCTCTTGAGGCTCTTGCAATTCCTCTATATATTCAAATCTAAATTTTGTAAAATAATATATTTTATTGGGGCCCCACATTAAACCTGTTAATTGGGCAAGGACTTCTAGGTTGAGGGAAAAATCTTATCACTTATTTTCCCAATTCGTGTATTTTCTTATCCCCTCAAGGGCCATCCAAACCTTATTTATAGGTGTGAATTCCCACTCAGGGTACATTTATGCTTCTTACTCAGTTTTATTACAAAATATTCCACATGAGGTCTATACTCATGGGAAAAGGTTGGATGCTTCTTACTTGACCTTATTACTTTGGTCATTTCTCCTGAAGGGTCATACATCCATGGAACTTCCACCATATTTAATTTGAAATTTTATATAAGGAATTATGCTACACTCTCTTTACAACCTACATCTAAAAGAGTAAAATATTTAGTTGAAGTTGGTATATCTATAATAGATTTAAAACTACCCCTAGAACCATACTTGGTCTCTATGGAACAAATTTGCCTTCCCATCTCTATAGAATACAACTATGGGGTTACATACTTGGGTAAGAAAAAGGGGTTTTCAAAATACCCATACCTCATTATCATGATGTGGTTTTTTAGGGAGTACTAGTCACCGACTTTGTTTCCTCCCTATAGCTCCCATATTGCACTTTTATGCATTCTACTAGGGAGTCTTCCAGTTAAAATTTGCACTATTATTGAATAGAATCTATTCATAAACTCATAGTACAATCCATGCAACTTACTCAAAATTAGAACTATCAAGTCAATTAACATTGGTCCAACATTAGGATCCACTAGTTGAATTGGCAACCCTACCTCTATAAGTTTGTCAAGATTTGGATGGGCCAAGAGCCACCAAAGATATGAAGAATGTCTGAAGTTTGATTTTTCAATTTTAAAGACATCTCTTTATTTCCTTAGTAATGAAATTTGGTAACTCATAGAAGACATGAGCCTCAAGATGCAAACACTGGTTCCCAACAAGAAGTATTAGCACAAGAGGAAACCCCAAGAAAGGAATGCATGCAAGTTCAACAAGGTAGCAAGAATGTACTTGGAGCT
>Ga0115851_101984_pt1 | contig 10872 bp, 8 predicted proteins | sample InSIn2gowninarea_FD_83865 | JGI IMG/M metagenome (GOLD analysis project Ga0115851, IMG submission 83865)
AGGGGCAGTGAGTATAGGGATTTCACCTATAAGACTATGGCATGTAAGATATGGACATTTAAATTTTGAGAGTCCTTCTCAATTTTAGAAACAAGGAATGGTTAAATGACTTCCCACTTTCAAAAGGGAAAATGCAAAATGTGAAGCTTGCATTTATGGCAAACAAAGTTGAGAAAGTTTTCCATCAAGTTCATGGCGTGAAAACAGGTGGCTACAACTAGTTCATAGTGATGTTTGTGGTCCACTACAAACTTCATTTGGTGGTTTAAAATATTTCTTACTATTCATTGATGATTTCAGTAGAATGAATTGGGTGTACTTTTTGAAGAACAAGTCAGAGGCATTGGAGAAGTTTAAAATTTTTCACCAACTTGTTGAAAATGAAGTCAAAGAAAAGATAGGTACTCTTAGGATGGATAATGGGGGAGAATTCACTTCAAATGAATTTGAAACTTATTGCAGTGAAAATGGCATAAGACGACATCTTACTAATGTTTACACTCCACAACAAAATGGAGTAGTCAAAGGAATGAATCACACCTTGTTAGGAATGGCGAGATCCATGTTAACTTTCAAGAGGTTAAGTCCAACATATTGGGCAGAAGCAATACATGCAATTGTCTACTTAAGAAACAAATCTCCAACTGCTTCTTTAGACGGAATTACACCTTATGAAGCTTGGTTTGGTTTCAAACCTCGAGTTAAACATCTTAGAGTTTTTGGATCAGTATGTTATGCCTTAGTTTCGAAAGAAAAACGAACTAAGCTTGACTCAAGAAGTTTAAAATGCACAATGATTAGCTATTCTGATGAGAAGAAAGGGTATCATCTTTTGACCAATGGTAAATTTATTGTAAACAAGGATGTCATCTTTAATGAAACAGAAAGTAAGAGTGCTGAAGAAATCAAAAGTATTCTTCAAAATTTAGAAACTAAGGGTAGTAAAAGAAAAGGAAAAATGAAAAGTCAACCAACTTCACCAAATTCATATGAACTTGATTTTCCTTCATCTGAAGATGAGTCATCCAGTCCATCTACTTCAACAAAATCATCTGGGTCTTCTAGCAGTTCATCCACATCTCTAAGCAGTGGCAGTTCCTTTAACAGTGATTCTCCAGGCTCTTCACCTGAACAAAGAACATCAGTTTATATTAATCCTCTTTACAAAGATGGAGACTTTCCAGAATCGCAAACAAGTGAGCACCAACTACCGAAATGGGAAGTTCAAATTTTGAAAGATGTAAAGCCTAATGAGCAGAATAAAATGGGCACTAGAAGGGCACATAGAAGTGAAGGCAATTTTGCCTTGATAGCAAATTATTTTACTGAAGCTTCCACATTCAAAGAAGTAGTAAAACATAAAGAATGGCAACAGGCTATGGTTGAATAATATAAAGCAGTAATTGATAACAACACTTGGAAACTTGTTGATTATCCACAAAATGTTAAACCCATAGGAAGCAAATGGTTTTACATAATTAAGTATAATTAAAAGGGAGAACTTGAAAAGTATAAAGCATGACTTGTTACAAAAGGTTTTGCACAGCAGGAAGGCATTGATTATGAGGAAACTTTTGGTCCTACGGCTAAATGGAACACCATCCGATCAACCCTTGCATTGGCCACTCAGAAAGGATGGAAAGTTCATCAAATGGATGTGAAAAGTGCTTTTCTCAACAAGGATTTACAGGAGGAGATGTATATGACACAACCACCAAGTTTTGAAATTGAAGGGCAAGAACATAATGCTTGCAAATTGATTAAGGCTTTATATGGATTAAAACAAGCTCCCCGAGCTTGGTATGCAAAGATGGATGAATACCTTAAGAAAGTTGGTTTTCAATGAAGTGAATCTGATGATACTTTGTATGTGCAACAATAGGGAAAATATCTGGTAATTCTTGTTATGTATGTAGATAATTTGATCATTACTGGAAACCATGATGATCATATTACACAGGTGAAAAAGGAGTTACATGCAGGTTTTAAGATGACAGATTTAGGATTACTTCACTACTATCTTGGAGTTGAAGTCTTCCAACATCTAGATCATATTTTCATTTCTCAGAGTAAGTATGCAGCGGAGGTTCTTCAATGATTTGGCATGCAGGATTACAAGCCTGTACTTACCCCCATGGAGCAAAACTTGACACTTTCAAAATCTTAAGGGGGGAAAAGGTGGATAGTACAACTTATAGACAGTTGATTGGCAGCTTGATTTATTTGACAAATACTCATCTTGATCTATCTTATGCAGTCAATATTCTTTCACATTTTATGTAGGAACCATGAGACAACCACTGGAATGCAACCAAAAGAGTTCTTCGACACAAAGACTAAAAACTTTGTACTTGGCGGATATTCCGATGCTGACTTTGATGGAACTATTGATGATAAAGCATCAACATCAGGTTATTTAATGAACATGGGGAGAAACAAGCTACAGTGGCCACTTATTCAGCAGAAGCAGAGTACATTTCAGCATGGAAAGCAGCATGTGAAATTGTTTGGATGTACATAATTTTGCAGGACTTAGGCATTTCTCAGGTAGAAGCTACATCATTATTCATTGACAGCCATTCAGCCATCAAACTTGCCAAGAACCTAGTTTTTCATTCAAAGACAAAGCATGTGGACACCAAGTATCATCATATCATATCTCTCATTGCCAAAGCTGTCCTCAAGCTAGTTTATTGTCCGTTCAAAGAGCAGATCTCCGACATTTTCACGAAACTACTTGGCAGAATAAAATTTGCTAAGTTTAGGGATGAACTTGGTATCTGTTGTAATGTATCTTTGGATCATGGGGGGGAATGTTATATGATCCAAAAATAAAATATTATCATAGGTTATAAAGTTGGAATAAAACAATTATTAATTTAAGATATTAAATTAATAATTATTATTCTAAAATGTTTAATTATTTAATGGAGACATTTAGAATTAGTATATTGTTGTAACAAGATATGACTCTCCAAATGTGTCGTATCTTAGGCTCTATTTTGGGAGATTAGTTAGCTAGTTGTTTTGAATAGCATTTATTGTAAATGGACACTTGTTATTTAATAAGTGATCCATAATTAGAGGTAGTTAGGACATTGAGCTTATAAATAGCTCATTGCAAGAGTTTTTGGTTGTTCAGGTGTAAACTCTTGAAAAATCAAATATGTAATTGTTTTTTTCTGATTAATAAAATTACATGTCTGAGGACACTTTTGCCATTATTTCATGCTTAGATTAGGTAAAACATCACATGTGACAAATAGGGTTAAAATAGGGTTCTTTTGCAAGAAAAATGTGTTAATAAGTAGATATAGGATTTCATGTTACTTTACAAGCATTTTTAATTTCAGCCTTTCATTCTTGCAAATAGACATCATCTCTTTTCTCTCATGACAACAAAGTAAGGACACATTGTATGTTGCAAACATAGTGTCGATACCTCCTAATTTTTTATGAACCTCGGCTTGATAATTAAAAGTCGGTAGCCTTGGGAGTTGCAGCATTCTTGTTCCAATACCAAGGCTCATCACTTTTTGCCACTACTTCCGGGGAGATGTCAAAGTATGCATTTTTTCTTCTCTAGTTGATTCATTTCTTTTTACTTAAAAAGAAAAAACAAAAAAGATTTGCATTAGGCATATTTCATTTCAAAAATATAAAAGTGCATTGCATTAGTGTTTTCATTCAATCCTGCAAACAAAAAAATCTCCAACATAGAGCCTAAGATACGACACATTTGGAGAGTCATATCTTGTTACAACAATATACTAATTCTAAATGTCTCCATTAAATAATTAAACATTTTAGAATAAAAGAATGTGGAAGAAATGGATGGATAAGATAACAATGAGGAAGTTCCTCTCGAATTCCCCATTCAACATACCGATATCAATGTGCACATGGAGAACATCCCTTCATATTTTCTTCCAAAATTTCATGGTCTAAGGTCAGAGGATCTGGAAACCTTTCGCTTTGAATTTGAAATTGTTTGTACATCTTATGGTTACTTATTAAAAACTCAAAAACTGAGGTTGTTTCTGGCAACATTGAAGGATAGAGCTCTTAAATGGTTCATGAGTTTAGGGACTAATTCAATAAGATCATGCAATGATGTGCAAAAGGTGTTTCTAGAAAAATATAAAGATCATGATCTTAAGGAAGAAATATTTAGCATGAATCAAAGAGAAGATGAGAGCCTTGAGGATCTAATAAAGAGGTTCCTGTATAATGTTAAGAGGGAAAAAATACATCTTTTGAGGATCCAACACACTAAAAACCCTCTTACATAGAAGAATTAGGGATGAGTGGATTGATCTCCTTGATCAAATGAGTAGAGGTGATGTATACCAATTATCATTTGAAGAAATTTGTGAAACATGAAAACACATATCAGGAGGAAGGGCAAGAGTAGGAAAATCAACTTCAAGATCGGTTAGTCAAGCTAAACTTGGAAATTTGTTTAATGATTTTAAAACATAAATTCTTAGCAATCTAACCAAACAAGTAGAAATGTCAAGAATGCAAGATGAAGAAAAGGAAGATGTTGATATTTTTGTTTTCCATATACAATCACATGATGTTAAACATTTTGCATCATTACCAAGGTTGAAGGAAGTTCACCAAGAGGACAATGGAGCAAGTCAATTGCCAATGCAACTATGTTATGTAGCTTCAAGAGGGCCATGGCAGCCTATTCAACCTGATATGATACAAGAGCCTAATTCGCAATTTCAAGCTTATGCACATCCATCTCAAAATAATTGGAGTACACCCTTTCCTTTGCAACATTGACCATCTCAACCCAAAAACCAATATTGGAAATAAGGTTGGAAATAAACTTATGGGGTCCATCCACAATATCCTCCATACCCAACTCCATGTTATCCTTACCATTCACCTCCACCACAACCACAAACCCAATCACATCCATCTCAAATATCCACTCCCACGCAACTACATGTACCACCATTTCCAAACCCACACATTGAAGTAGCTCAACCCACTTACAATACTAAAGTACAACACTTCCAAACATATCCTCTTGAGATAAATGGTATTCACCATAGCTCATGAAGATTATTGCAAAAGAGAGATTCTCTCGATATCATTAAAGGACCACATCCAGAAGAAAAAGGTTCAAATGAGAAGAACACACAATCATGGGCTACACTTGATGAAGAGAAGACATAAAAATCAGAGATCGAGAGAGCTCCCTCACGCTTACCATCAAATCCTCCATGTATTCAAGAGAACAATCAGAAAAAAGAGGAAGATTTTAAGGTCATGGTAGAATAAGACATGAAGACTAATCCAGATAAAAAATCAAACCAACGGCATGAAAGTTATATTGAGGTTTGGTTCCAAATAGTCACTAAGTTGCAGCAACACTCTCTTCCTGAATTACACTTAATATCATCAAAGTCAAAGCATTTGATCACTCAAATCCAGGTACATGTCAAAGCATACATTTCAAGCCTATGTATCATTTTGCTTGTCATCTTGATGTGCACATGGCTCCATTGGAAGTATTCTTATACTTGAAAGTGATTTTGTTTTTCAAGTAGGGTAGGGTAGAAAAAAAAATAACAGAAAAAAAAAAAAATCTCAGGTGAAAACCTCCTTGGAGGTGCCTCAGATTGACTCATTGATTGAAAACCTCCATGAGGTGGTCAATGGGTTGAAAAAAAGAAAAAAGACAAAAGATAAAATATCCTAGGTGAAAACCTCCTTTGAGGCGCCTAGGCAAGCTTACTAGTCGAAAACCTCCTTCAGGCGGCTAGTAGGCCTAGAAGAAAAAAAGGAAAAAATTAAAAAAAACCCTTGATCCATGTTTCTTTTATGAATGTAGGTGCTCTCCAACATCTACAAGGAACAAAAACAAGTTGCTACCAAAGAAAGAAAAAATAGGTCCAACCTAGTCAAAAGAAGTCAAATTTTGACTTTCTCATCCTTTTCTCAAATGCTCCAACAAGACCAAGGCCATGTCAATCCATTACCCTCATCTATTTCCACCATCCACTCATTACTTCCATGCTTCTACTTCCAATTTTCCTTACTGTCCCAAAATACTACAGGAAGGCTCTGTTTTACTACAGGAAACAAAAATACATAGAGCAGAAATTTGTTTTTGCCCTAACTTGAAAACAATACATCTATTTTCCAAGTTGTTTTAGGGGGATATGCATATGGATTATGGTAACATGGTCAAGCAATTTCATCAAATTCCAGTGCACAATTTTCGAAAAATCAGCCTCCATCACCTAAAACCATTTTTTCATTTTCTCAATATTCGTGCATCCATTTAAAAATATGTTTCATGGGGAGATGCATATGGATGATGGTAACATACCCAAGAAATTTTAGCAAATTTGAGTGCATGGTTTTTGAGAAATTGGCCTCCATAACATTTAGCCATTTTTAATTTTTCTCAAGATCCGTGCATCCATTGACCAATTTGTTTTTATTGGGAGGTGCATATTGATGATGTCAACATGCTCAAAAAGTTTTAGGTCAATCCATTATATTGTTTGGGAGATATGGACAAAAAAAATATGCTACAAGAAGTTGTCCTGAATTACTATAGTAGTTTCTTGTAGTACTACAAGAAGTTCTGAAAATTTCCTGGGAAAGGAAATCCGATGGAAAAATTATGATGCAGGCTTGTTTTGGGATAGGAAAAAAGGACATCGAATTCACTACATCTTAGTGAGCACCCATCATGACCATTTCACTCTATGGTCACACCTTCCACTCATTCCAATACCTATTTACCATCCAAAAAAGAAAGGACACAAACATTCAAAAAAAGGGGCAGCTATATTGGAAGTAATAGCAGGCTCTAGGACTAACCTACAACACCATGATTGAAAGAGGAGAATCATAACTACGGGCACAATGTAACTCCTTCAGAGCTCAGCAACAACAGAGGAAGCCATCACCTCCACATCAACAAGAACACAACCCATTAGCAAAATCAGATCAACAAAAAGAAAAAGGAAGTCAACAGATGTACCCGAGTCATGAGAAGCACAACAACATCAACTCAGCAGCAACATGCATGTCTCTCCAACAACCATCAGGTAGGTACAAGTATGTAATATTCTTGACCTCTTCTCTTGAGCATATTATAGTTATAAATGTGTTGTTAATGCATAAGAGATGAGGTTTTATAAGCGAAGGATGGGTCAACAGTCTCAACCACCTTCAACTAGTTAATTGCATCTCACTCCTTCACTCATGCAATGTTGAGAAATCAAATTATGAAGGGTGATGATTTCAAGGAATGAGATCAATAGTTAAAAGAAGAAGTTTTTTCAAAGGCCAAGTCCCCATAGTACTCCAAGCCCTCCATCCACATCATTTCTCATTACTCCCATACAGTTAGAAGACTATGAAGGAAGAAGGAATGACTACTACAAGAAGGCAGAATGTTGCTACAAGAAGGAAGAAAGGAAAAAATTGTGTTAGAACCCAAAATGGCAGTTCCTTAGAGAGACCTAATCAAAACAGAGAACTCCAAGGCCATTAGGCAATCACCTAGGCCACAAAAGAGAAGAAGAAGGAACCAAAAATAAATAAGGCATTCACCATCAAAATAGAACTCAAACTGCAGTGATGAAAAGAGGTTTCCCAAGAGGTCTCCAAATCTCTTTCTAGCTTTTGTCCAAGGCCTAAAAATGGGAGAAATGCATTAGAATTAAGTTGAGGCCTATCCTAGGCTCAAATTATCATTTATGCTCAAAAAGGGTCTCTTGTATTTTTAACAGGGTTTCATGTAGGTTTCCTATAGTTTTGACATGAATTACTACAAGATGTCTTAGCTCTAATCTAAAGGCATTTTGTAGGTTTTAGAGGTGTCCAAATGGTGGAGCAAGGTAGTAGAAGGTTGATAAGGATGTGGAAGTCCTTGCTAAACTAAAAAATATTCAATAACCCATCTTGAATAAGGGGAAGAAGGCAAGCTAATGGTCTCAAGAAACAATTATTTTCTATGCACAAATATATTTTTCGGCTTATGTTTGCAGAACTTACAGCCAAGATTCTTAAGAGAAAGGATGAAGGAATGCATAAGAGAGAGGCCACCAGGGCCATGAATGAGGCACAATGAGGTCACTAAGTTGTTTAGAGGATGAGCAACACTTTCAGCAGGGGGGTATAATGGGCCTCTAAATTAGGCATAAATTAAGGCCCATGCCTCTAAATTAAACATAAATTAAGGCCTATGACCATCCTTCAGCACATTAAACCCCTCTTTTTTCATTAGATAATGTATTTTTAACTTTATTATATTCATTAGGAAGGTTTATGAATAATGTCATATTTGTGCCTATTATTATTTATGTTTGTGGAATATTATGATAATATTGGGAAGATTATGAATATTTAGAGGAGGAGATAATTTAGATACTTTGTCCCCACTACAGGAGGACCACTATTAAAAATAAATCAACAAGATATTATGGAATTATGACACATATTGTGGAACTCCAATGATTGAGAAAATATAGGAATGTGTTCCCTGCCATTTAATGCAGATTCCTAGTATTGGGAACTAGATCCACTAATCAAGGGATTTTTGTGGGGAAAGTTTCCTCCATTCATGGGGAATTATTCCTAATATTTGTATATAAGTACCAAGTCAAATTTTCCTCTAGGGATAGATTTTGATTAGTGTGCTTGTGGAGAGAACTCGTATTCATGTAGCTCCATTGTATTTTCTTACAAGGATGTAGTTGTATTGATGAAAATAATGAATATTGGTGTCATTTTCAGCTTCTAAATCTTATTCTCCTTCATAGGTCTCTGAGTTTCTTTGGGCTTGGCCATCCCAGGAGCCTCATAGACCTTTTGTATTATTTCCTTTTCTTCTTGTCACTTCTTATTCACATGCATCTCTTGTTTTCATTTCTTTCTATTTCTGCATTTAGTATTAATGATTTCGTGTTGTAGGATTGGGTTAAATGATTGATGTAAGTTATTTTGCAGTATCACAAGGATCATTCCATCCTTCAAAAATCTTTGGAAGGTCATAGTAATCATTGAGCTACTTGGATTAGCTTTCTTATTCCCAAATCTAGATTTCTATAACTCCTTTGTGGCAAAGAACAATAAATTTTTGCTATTTTTAGAGCATTCTAACAAGCTTCAATCAAGTTGGTTCCACTTGCATTAGATCAAGAAAACATTCTAGTTCATAAAAAAAATTACCGCATTGCATTTTCATTTGATTAGGTTAGGGATTTTATAGATTTACTAGGTCACTAGTTCTTGAATTTCTAGATTTTCGACTAGTAATTTTCTACTATTTTTTAGCATGGACTAACAGAGGTCTCTATGAGTGATTCTACTTGGAATGGGGACCTAAGAAATCCAATTAAATAAAAAAAATTGTCCCATCCACTTTGGATTTGGCTTTCTTTGTCATTCGATTAATTATAATTTCATATAGTAAATCTGTAACATCCTATAGTAAAATAGGGGATCGTGTAAGAGAACTAGTACATCCTGCAGGAAATCCTGTAGCATCCTGTTTTGAGCAAAAATTGAGAAAAATCATGATAGAATCTAGGATTAGTCCCCTACTTGACCTCCAAGCCATAAAAATCATTGTACCCCTCTTCCTCCACACCTGTCTCCCCTGACAAAGATCAATGAAAGATTAGCATTTTCATTTATAAAGCAAAAAGATTAAAAAAATAGGTTTTTTTATATTTACACATGCACACAAAAATCAGTACTCTCTAGATCAGATTTCATACTTAGATTAGGTAAAACATCACATGTGACAAATATGGTTAAAATAGGGTTCTTTTGCAAGAAAAGTGTGTTAATAAGTAGATAGAGAATTTCATGTTACTTTACAAGCATTTTTAATTTCAATCTTTCATTCCTGCAAATAGGCAGTATTTATTTTATTTCATGATAGCAAAGGAAGGACACATTACATGTTGCACATATAGTGCTGATACCTCTTAAGTTTGTATGAACCTCGGGTTGATAATTAAAAGTTGGTAGCCTTGGGATTTGCAACATTCTTGTTGTAATACCGAGGCTCATCAACAAGCATATGTTATCCCCTTCAAGCTTGCGATAGAAAATAGTTGGGTACCCACTAGAAATGGTGGGAGAAAAAGTGAAGGGGATCATCTTTTGTATCTTGTAAAGGCAGAATGCCACTCTTGAACATGACAATCATATGTTGCTTGTGTTGGGTTTGGGGCATCCTCGCTTAGTGACTTTCCCTCCTGGGTTTCGGAAACCCATTTTGCCTCTCATCTAATTATACCACTTCATCATCATGACATATGATATTATGTTGAGTCAAATGCTGTCAAAATCCAAAGTCATGTCAATGATATGTTCAAGAGAATTCCTATCTACATTTCTTTATTGATTATACATTGCCTGACTTTCCTCCACAATCCTGGAACACACTTATCTACTCTACTACATCCTTTGTTTTGTGTTGATGATATGGGATTCATTATGGTCATCCTTTGATGGATCACTTCCTATCGATTTCAGCTCATTATTTAGGAAGATGATCTTTTCCAGTACCTTAGATCTCACATGCCTTAATTATAAGTTCTTCGCATTCAATGATAGGTTTACATCATTGACCTTCGATTGAATTATTCCATTGTTGTTCGACTTCCACTTAATTATTGACATTCATGGATTGTGTTTATTGTACCTTGAGATCCATTGCCCTTATTAGTGGTTTCTCTCGTGCCTGTTAATGGTTTACATCATTGACCAATAATCAAGTGGTTATCTATCATGTTCGACTTCGACACATCTATTCACATATTAGAATTCATACATTGATTGGGTCGAGAAGGAGCACAAGTCGCTAGATTTTGTCTGATA
>Ga0115851_101988_pt1 | contig 10870 bp, 10 predicted proteins | sample InSIn2gowninarea_FD_83865 | JGI IMG/M metagenome (GOLD analysis project Ga0115851, IMG submission 83865)
CATCTGGTTAGCAAACTCATGCTTGGAGAAGGTGGTACTAGCTGAAAGACGATTCCCCCCACCTCTCTTCTGGGCCACCCTAGAATGGTTTCTAAACATGGTCTTGATGTCCTCATAAGGTAGTTGGTAGATGTCTCCTCCAGCCAACAGATTAAGGGTGTCCAGAAGGTCTTCAGGGACTCCTCGGAGCAGGACCAGCTTCATAGATTCCAAGTCAAGTTCACCTAGCTCATTTATAACTGAGTTCGAACCTTTACTCGTAATATTCTAGAGACTCATCTCTTCCCATGGTCATCCGAAAGATTTCTCCCTTGGTTTCTTTCGACCTACAGTAGTCCCAGTATTTTGCATTGAGAGCTTGCTGCATTTGAGCCCAAGTGGTGATACTATTTCCAAGTAACCCCATGAACCAGCGTAATGTTGCGTCCTTGAGAGTAGAGGGAAAGAGTTTCAACTTTTGTTCGTCCTCAGCATAGTCATAAGTTCAACAAAGGACAGCAAACTCAAACAGGAAGGTATCAGGGTCTTCAGTAGTCAATCCATGGAAGTGAGGTAAAGCTAAGGGACTTATGTTCTTCATTTTCATGTCTCCATTGGTCTCCCAGATGGGAAAGACACCTTCTATTCTCTCATCTTCTGTTCTATCGTGTCGATTTTCAGCCATGGCTTCAAATGGAGTGTTCTCTAACTCTTCTTCTGTTATAGGATCTTTGTATATCTCAAGAGGTTCACCTATAGGTTCTTCTGGCTCACTGTCACCAGAGAAGAGAGAAGGTTGACTCAGTGATGTGGTGGGGGTGTTGGGTAAGAATTTGCCGGTTTTACTGTTCCTACAAGGCATGAAATGGAAAGACTTTTGCTTGCTTTTGTTTTTTTCTTTGCTTGTACCTGCAAAACTACAACAGATGGAATGGCAACTAACTAGAATCTATCTTGCAGAAATGAAAATGCGGAGTTGAAATGAAAGCAGGAAAGGACTAATCTACTCTGCTAAAATCAAATTGTATGAAGGAAATACTAGACTATGCTTGCAAAATTGAAATTCTATTTTACGCTTGCAGAATTGAAAGTCTAATCTATGAAAGCAGGAAATGTCTACTTTACTTTTGCAAAATGAAATTGCATAATGGAAATGAAATAAACTACTTAGTAGAAAGTGAGAGTAGAGAAATAGAAGAAAGACAGCAATCACAAATACTCTGACGCTTCCCTGGCAACGGCGCCAAAAATATGGTGGGCTCTAGTATTGCAGCAATAATGTTGCAACTCCTGGGACTCTTGTTTTTACTTTTATCAACCCGGTAGTTCGTAACAAACTTGGAAGTGACAGTGTTGTATGCACAAGTACTAGCTCTTGCCGCAGTTGTCACTTGGTCAGCTGGCACAAGTCCACCAGGGGCTCCAACCAACTTCTATGAGCTCTTAGAAGAAGCTTTTTAGCTTATGGATGAAAGCTAACTCAAAGGAAGCTAATCTACTGTGGAAAGAAGCTGAAAGCCAAACAGAAATGCAAACCCTAACAAACCCTAATTCTACCAGCTAGTCCTACTGATGCAAAGGAGAGAATTCCAATTACTGAAAGAGATGCCATTACTTCTATGAAGGTAAAATACATGTGTCTAGACTACCTCTATCTGAAGAAAACATCTTTTTGTATTTTTGATCAAGTTATTAGAATTATCATGCATGTGCTTTTAACTGGCTTTTTGTTGTATAGGGGTGGATCAAGGAGGAGAAATGCTTGGAAAAGGTTGGGAAGGTTTAGAGAGGGTCTAAGGAGTCCCTAACATCCTTCTAGAGAGTTTCACAAAGTTTGGCTATCAAGAAACCTCATTTGTGAGCTTCTACAGGAAGTCTGCAGGGGTTCTATAGGATGTTCAGGAATTTCTACAGGATGTTCACAAATTTCTATAGGATGTTTACAAATTGGATTTTAGAGGATGAGTGAGTGAAGGAAGATGTGTGAATGGATATGGAGGTAGGATAAGGGTATAAAGTGGCCCAGGGACTTGTGGATGGAGTGGTGAGAAGGTGTAGATGGCTAAATTGGCTCAAAGAAGGCTAAGGCAATGGTTGAGAAAGAAGGTAGTTTTACGTGGGCAAAAGAACAGGTGTGAGACAAGGAACCTAGCTAGGAGCTGGAACAACTGGCTCTAATGAAGCTTAAGTGGATGAGAGGGTGGTAGAGATGCCCTGCACAATGTACATTTAACCGAATCAACAAAATCTCACAATGTACATTTAACCGAATCAACAATGTCTTACAAATAATCAAAGCCCTAGCTAATCTAATCTAACTGTCAATAAAACGAATGAACAACAGCTTTATTTGGAGGAGAAACATGTATATCAAAGATGCAATGAACCATTTCAGAGATCTGAATGCATAACCAACTTTTGCAAATGAAAACAGTACAGTCAAGATTGCATGGTAAAGCAAACTAGTGTTTTTGTTGGGACAACACTGTTTCTTCAATGCCAGCCCCTGATCCAATAAGGATGAGGTGAAACCAAGAGTGTTGTTGACCCTTTTCTTGAAGCACTTTCCTGTTATTATCCTACCAATCTATTATAAACATCTGAAGCAATTATATTCATAAGCAGTGACCTATTTAACCAACACAACTAAATCTGCCCAATAGAAATATGTTTCAAATGCATAAAAGGAAAACAACGATGCATAAAGGAAAAGTAACAGTACAAAAAGGAAGCCCTAGGCTCTCAGGTTGGGCTCAACCCTGAGAGCTATGGCTTCTATAGAAAAATCAGAGTTGATATGAAATCGGACTGCTTCCCATTATCAAAAAATAATCATAAGTTCAAGAGTTATGCCAAAATGGCTACAAGAGAACAACGTAAGGCTAACAACATTGTAGTGCAAAATATGCAATGGTTTCAAAAAGTCCCTTACGAAGGTTGAGGCCTTATCATTTATACACCATGAGGGCCCTTGCTGGCCTCCTAAATATATGGGACTTAGCTGTCCAAACTGTGAGTACACAGGCCCTTCCAAAATCTGCTTGGCTGCCTTCTAGATCCGGTTTTGGTGGCCTTTGGAGCTCGGATTTGGGTGTGAAGATCCCAAGGAAGGGCTATTTAATGCCATAGACAACTCCTCTACGAATCCTCACCTCAATCTTGGTTGTCTTCTAGCCCATAATTGAACGGTTTTTCTCCAACATGTATCCAAAAAACCTAAAATGAGCACGTGTTAGCCACCTAGGAAGAGTGACTATCCTTATTCGTGCAAATGACATAAACATACTGAAAAATAATGCATAAGCTATGAAAAATGAAGGATTAAACAAGGACTAAGCAAGGATAATTAGGCCAAATGAGCCCAACAAGTTACCAAATTTGGGGCTCATCATCAGGAAAGCACTAAAACCTTTCCCCAAAGTTGGGTGATCGCATTGGACCAACTGGCTAGAGAAGGAAGACCATGCAACTGGTCTGGCATACTGGCTCACTAGCTGAAGGAACAAGTCACGAAGGCTTGACAGTCACCTGAGGGTATGCATGCAGAGATTTACATGTCCACCTACATCCTAGATGCATTCTATGCCTAACACGAGTTCCTGGGCTTGGAGTACGCATGGTCATTGACGAAGACTATTGTGAACACATATTTCAAGTTGTTGTTCAAGTGCAGCTTTAGGGGAGTAATCATATGGCTGTTCGACCATTTTGTCACCATACATGTCAAAGGAAGAAATGGAGGCATTGTTAGGAATTGCAGATCGGTATGCCTCACCATCTGGCACTTTCATCTAAATGTTCAATGCAAAGAAGCCTCCGCATGTTCTGTTAAAGTTTTCCTTGACCCACTTCTCATGTAGGAAGTAGTATATGACATCTCAACAAGATTGATAGCAAGACTGTAGCGGAGGAAGAAGGCACCTTGGCCCACTCTTCCATTGCATATTGGGTTATATGAGATCTAAAGTATCAAGCAAGTGAATGTCGAAGTAGAATAGATGAAGAAGTACCCATTCAACCTTCGAAGCTTCAACAAGTATGACCCACATTGCATTGTGAAGGATCATTACATGAAAGTTGAATTCAACTAGATCCATGGGTCATTTCATTGGGCCGAGGAAAACTCATGGAGGTATTGCTACAATTCTTTCAGACCCAATGAACAAGTCAGCTTTGCCATAGAGTGGTTAGCAAAGCTGCATGAAGCAGCATCACGGAGAGCAACAGTAATGGAAGCAGCAACGACAACAGAGGCAACAAAGCCAAGCATACCTATGCATGAAAAAGGGAAGAGGAATATTGTCAACTACATGGAGGAGGAGCAAAGCTGAAAGTTTCAAGCATATCCACTTGTAGAACAAGCAGCTATGACTATTCAGGCAAACAGGCAGTAGCGTGACAAGTAAATCGCATGAAGGCAGAGGGATAAGAACATAATGGAAGAAAGAGAGAAGGAGGTGCATGAATTGAGGGAGAAACTCCAAAAAGAGAAGAGCTACTCCAAAAGGGAACAAGAGCTACACCAAAAGGAGAAGGAGGCACAGCAACAGCAGATACACCAGGCGGTGCATCATGTGTAGAAAAATGAAGTAGTGCCCATACAAGTAGTTGATTGATTTGAACAACCAGCATTAGGTGAAAAGGTGAACCATCATAGGGGAAAGAATTTGATCATGAGATAGAACAGGCGCTTGAATAGTTGGATGTAGACGTGGAGCAGCAGGAGTTAGAACAGGACACCGACCTCATGCCTCACCACAAAGAGGTCGAATCACCCGCTTCAATGCATCAAAATGATGAGAAAGTCTTGAATGACGAAGAAGGCACTAAGATGCTTGGTGGTTAGCCAGAAGCAGAGGTTCACAACATCTCCTTTGAAGAATCTCATCACCGAGTTGTGCAGTCTCATAGAGTACCAACTCTGGAGGACCAAATATCCCCTGCGCAAGTTGAAGGACAAGTGATCGTGACTGATGTACACAAGAATCTAGCTTCTTTGGCCGATGCAACTAGAGTATATGCTAAAGCCACTAGCTCAAGTGTTCATTTCCTCATAGCTTAGAATAGGAAAAAGTTGAAGGAACTATAGGTGGCCAAGCAAGGAGGAGACTTGGTGACAATGTCCACCTGAGCTGAACTAAAGAAGGCAATACTAGATGAAGTGTTGTCCCTTGATACAGTTATGTGAGCATTGTAGTCCAAGTTTGGTACTGTGCACCAAGCAGTCATCCATCTCCACGGATTGAAGCATCCATGTGCAAGGAGAGAATGCATCTTGAGGAACATAAATGCTCTCGTTGATAACATGCAATAATGGATGATGAAGTACAAGTGAGCCTCACTTCACTTGTCAAAGCTGATGAGGGCCAATGCGGTCAAGTTGCATGTATGTATCTAGAGTAAGATCTAGAACTATGAGGACCTACCGCAACTCATCACTAGCATACAGGCTTCCCATGCATGACCGTTCGCATAGATGTTATAATGCACACTCATGCGATCCCATCACCAAGGACTCTCACCCAGTTGAAGGTAAAGAAGCAGGTCTGACAGGACCTTGACTTGTACTTCGATGATTTTATGTGCATCGCCACCAACCTAAACTTTCTAATTAGTGCAAACATCATGCGCAAGTATGTTTCTGGTCCAACCACATTGAAGACAATGATGCACATGCTTTTAGACGAGTTGGACAGAGGAGCCTGAGCAGTGTACTTGGATGCTATGGAGGCAGGGTTCAAGTTTCATATGGATGTCACATCAAAACATACAGACACTATCAAGGACTACCAATCTTGGCATCAATATGTTATAACTTATAAGCATGAGGATGTCGAGCAATTGGACTTCTATAGTTTTCTAAGTTAGAATGATGTCTAGTTTGGCTCGTTCAAGCCATTGTTCACATGGGTACGTGTGCATTGTAATGTTGACTCATGTCAAGTGTAATTCAAGTCTCAATAGTGGATGTAATGGTCATAGAGTAGGTGAAGAGTCATGAGGGTAGTTGAATGGTCACAAAGGGGAATGTCAAGGGGCACCCCACCCTTTGCTATAAATAGTCCCTCATAACTCATTGCATAGGCTTTTTGGTCAGCCAAGCTTCTATTAATACTATCTTGAAGAAATCTTGGACAATATTGTAACGTGCCTTGGCTTCTCCACTGCACACAGCTAGTACATCTCTTTGGTGGAGCAGGCGGATGTGGCTATAATGTTTCACTAATGGGGCTAGCAGATTTACATGGATGTATTGTATGATTGGAAATTACACTTTTATATAGTAAGAGCCAACAAATTTTCATGCATATGTTGTTATTGTTGTTGGATTGCTCTGGTTGCCTTAATGATATATCTTGTTTAACTTACATATTTGTGTATGAACTGATTCGTATGAAATTATACGAATCTTGTTGAAAATGTGTTGTATATGTTGTTAATGTTGTCCTGTCCATGTTGACCACTCTGTTGGACACCAGATAGACCTTTCACATGAACCTTGTTGTAACATTGTTATACTCGTTTCGACTGATCCATGAGTGTTGTACGTGTTATCTTACCTTGTATGTTGTTACTACCGCATTCGAGTGGACTTCTATTCCGGAAGTTATGTATGTCACTTTTTGTTGTGTGTTCCTAGCCGAGTTGGTACTGATCCCTTTCAAACTAGAACTCACCTTCACCCTTATCTCCCCCCTTATGTGTTAGAACCTCTCCTACACCTTCCTTGACTCACTACAATAGTCACACCCTTTCTACTGACAAAGTTATCTTACTTGCCTCTGTGCAACATCACGATCAAGGCATTACCTTATGACCCACTGTTGGGACTCCTACACCAAAAAATATGAGGTCTAGTTGGGAATTCTTACTCGGGATATCCCCTTGACATGTTAGCGGGTCCAGCACCATCAACATTTCTGGCACTAGAAGGAGGGCCTGATGACAAGTTGTGTCCTCTCATCTAGTTTTAAATCTTTGCACATCTTTCAAGGAGTCTTGCACTCTTCTTCCCCTGCAGTGTTTTACGAATTGTGAAGATGTCTCCATCACAGGGAAGCTTTTTAATCTCTTTTCCACTCACACATACGATGGTGAAGGTGAACTGGCCTGGCCTGAGAACTTACAAAACCTTATTTCCATGCTTCACACGGAAGATGAGTTTTCTAATGAATAAGCTGGTTTGTTGCTTACATACACACTTCACGAATCTCCATTTTGTTGGGTGCTCATCCTACTGGCTGACACCATGCACTCATTTGAGCACTTATGTGATCTCATTAAATACACGTTCTATCATTTTGATCCAAACCATCTTGATCGGAAACTATTACAACAATGGAGGGCTCAACATGAATCAATTATTTATTTTTGGTAGCACTTCTGTGACTTATAGTTTCAAGCTCTAAGGAGCCAGATGAAGTTTTCTTATCTTTTGGGACTAGTTCAAGTATTACCTTAAGAAATCTACTCATCCCAAGAGAAAGCTTGAAATCAAGCCTCTCTCAACATTATTCATTAATGGAGTTGCAAAATCTCATTTGGATGCGAACACCATCTCAACTGACTATCCACCTTCCTCTCATTCAACAACTCCACCACTGCGAACTGATGCTGAAGAGAATACTCCCACACATGTTCAACGTTCACACTCTCCTAACATCACTTCACTCAATTTTTGTGCAAATTTGGTTGTGAATCTTTCGAGTTATCATATGCATGCTTTTCTACGACCTCTGTCTTTGGACTCGGGTGTTCCTCCGAATGATGATGTCTTGCGTTTGTCCATTCCAGACTCTTTGCTTGTTGTGAATGAGGAGCAATCCATTGATGGAGTTGGTGTTGCACAACCAACATGCACTAACATTCATGAAGAGTATGAGTGGGAGCTTGAACATCAACACTGGACAAAGGATGACTCCCTTCCTTCTAAGCCCCCTCCATTCTTTCCTCACCTCTTTCGTGAACCTGCCATGCATGATTTTACATTTGTGTCTTCATCCATGGATGCATCCATTGTTGATCACTTGCATTACTCACCAGATGTTAGTCCATCATCCAACAACAGAGAGGATAAGTTACACATTGAAGATCCACTTGATCCTTCATTTGTCCTTTCTGCAGACACAGAGGATGAGTTTATTCGCTTTTCATCTACCCCTCATTCATCTGATCATGAGGATGCCAAAGAATTCATTGATTTTTCTGATCGTGGCAGTCGTGATCCGTTTACTTCCATTTTTTATCACAATCATGACTCTATTACAGTTGATATTTCAAAGCCACCAGTTTATGATGATCTATCTGATGATGAAGTTGAAACACCGAAGACTGTGGAGGCAATTTAGTCTGAGTTGATGGTTATGTCAGGCCCTCACTCTCTTGCGGTTAGTCTCACTTCTGATTGTGGCACTGTTCAACCACCTAGGGCTCCTCATCGCCCATCTATATGCGTTGAAGATCCATCTCATTCACATATCACACTTCCTCCACTCAAACTGCACGATCCCATTTCTCATGCATTAGAGGAGTCTTACATTGCAAGCACTCGTTTGCGATGCAAGTAATCTTTGTTTCTTTTGTTTGCTTGCATGCCATATTCAATAGTGTTCTTATGCTCCAAAGTTGCACCTAGTGTCACCCAACACCATGGTAAGTCCACATACTTCCCATCATGCACATGCACTCACTTATGTCTCGTGGGAACTTTGAAACATGAAGTGTGGTTGTCTTCATTGTTATATATTTCTTGCTTGCTAGTTCGCACAACCGGGTTGCTCGCAGACCAAGCCTTCACCAACGTGGGTCTACCAATGCACTAGTGGCTGCATTGGAAGTATCACTTCATGTGATCAGGTGCATGCACCATTAGTCTAGGAATAGGAGTAGTGTTTTCTTTCAATTGTTTGCTTGCATGCTTTTTTACTTACATTCTTTTCTTTCATGGTTGCTTACTTGCTTTGCCTTTAGTTTTTGCTTCTGCTCTTGCTTTGCTTTGTTGTTTTTTAGTTTGCTTGTTTCGTTCGTATGTTAGTTTTGCATGAAACCATGTATGACTCTTGAAGCAAGATGGGCAAAGTACAAGAGGGCTTGTACAAATTTCACTACTTGGTTATCTGTCATCTTGCCTCTGTATGATGAGCTTGTTACTTTTAGTACATGATATGTCGAAGGAAAATAGGTATTGTTCAAAGTGAATCTTGTTGATAACACAACGCTTGCACGCTAACTAGCATCACCTTATGTAGTCAGTTGTTTTTGGGTTAACCCTGGTCCACTCAGTAAAGTAGGGTAAGGTGAGGTGGAAAACCTTAATAGGCATGTCAAAGATACAATAAACTACTTCTATGTTGGAACAACCTCTTCTGCTCTCAATAAATCGGGATCCCTCTTCCGCCTCTAAAATGAATAAGTGGTATGCATAGTGAAAAATGAAAAAATTCAAAGTCAAAAAATTCAAAATGAACAATAAATAAGGTGAAAGAAGAGAAAGGTTTCATGCACAGGGAGTTGATGTAAGTAACTATGATGGTGTACTGACCAGGCTTGCTAGTAGCGAAGCCATGCTTGTGTTCCTATGTGACTCCATCGGGGTACTATCCAGGCCTACTGGCAATGGAGCAACACCAGAGATCAACCTAAGACTTTGATGACTATACTTCTTCTGCAGTTATATACCTCTCAACCCCAATTGAAACAACTATGTTACATTGGCTTGGAATGTGTGTCAATCAAGCAAGAGTTTGGTAGATGATACACCTTTCAATCAAGCTAGTGTGAAGCCAAGATGAGCTAAAAGTTGAACAATACTTCCAGAGGTGTTAAACTTGCTTTCCATGAACAAGGTCTATGTAGAGAGTTGGAGTTCTACTAGTGTGTCACCGATTGTTGTAGCGGATACAACCACCCTCCAAAATTTTGTCTTAGCATTTTTTGGAGCCTCCCTACCAACCTTTCACAACGCTTTGTCTTGCTTCATCAGGTACTCAAGCTTCAGTGTTTTACTTGCACAAAGGCAACTTGTCAATCACATTCAATCCATTCCCCTCACTAGTTGTTCACCTAGAATTGTTCTAGTTGTAGGTTGAGCTGCTTCCCCTTGAAAATTGTGCATTTCTAGAGGGTAGCTAGCCTTCCCTCTAGAAATTTCACAATCCTCTCTGGCAGCCTGTTGGGCTACAAGATTGCACAATCCAACCATCCAACACTCCAAACGATATTTGCGCAAATTTCCCTAGCAGGGTTGCTCAGCCGAGGATTTGTGAAATATGGACAACAATCAGCTGCTCTATTCAAAAATTGTATAGCCCTTTTGGGCAGTCAACTTAGCTCCCAGCCAGGAATGTGCATTTTTCCCAAGCAATTGAGCAACTGCATGCATGAGTAGTCTGGTTGACCAATTCCACTCAGGACCAAGGAGACTTGACTTGCATACATGATGAATTTATCTTCCCGGAATAGCAAGAGGCAACATGAGAAGGGAATCCCATGATTCAGGGTGCTATTTTTAGCAGTCGAAGGTTACATGCAAACTTGTTTTAGAAGTTTCCCTCCAAGTGTCAATTTTTCCTAGATTTGTGCCATGTGTGTCATGAGACCAAACTTATTTATTTGACATCAGAGCTCATTCATTAACATCAATCTTGGAGCTCTGACATCCCACAGCACATCCAAGACTCTTTGACGCATCCAACTCATCTATTCATGGGTAAGTGGCCTCAACATATCTTTTTCAGCATTTCTGTCACTTTTTGTGTATTCGCTTGTGTGAGTGTTGTTTTCTTGATTTATTTGAATGCCTGTTGTCATTTAATATATACTCTCTTTTCCTAACTCTGTTTCAGTTTTCATTGCAATCTCACTACTTTCACATGCATGAAACTATTTTTGC
>Ga0115851_101992_pt1 | contig 10863 bp, 7 predicted proteins | sample InSIn2gowninarea_FD_83865 | JGI IMG/M metagenome (GOLD analysis project Ga0115851, IMG submission 83865)
TTTATTTGGATTATTATGTGTAGATACTTCAATTAAGTGGGTAATCTATGAATTCTAAGTATGCATTGTTATTATGTTCCATATTATTTATACATATTAATTTGAAATGATGGATCATCTATTAAGTGACTACAATTTTCCTCAGAAATATTAGATAAGATGACATCCATGATCAAGAAAAATGACAAGTAAAATCAACATAAGATCCATTCTAGAAAATTGAATATTTGCATCACTTAAGAGAAAAATTATTAAAAAATCCTAGTATCTCTTCCAATGATTTATACTCTAGGAAATATGGAAGGAAGAAAATAAAATAATATTTATAAATAACAAATAGTAACTAAACAAAGTGTGGCAAACAATTATTAAGGAATTGAAAGAAACAATTATATTATCCACCATGACCAATCAATACTAGGAATGTAAGGGATGAGAATTGTCCATATTTAGACTCTAGTGATTTCATGAGTAAATTGAAGAAAATCTACCCCACATCACTCCTTTTCACCAAGAAATACTAATCTAATGGCATCCACCACCACATGGATTCATCAAATAAATCTATGATGACACTTCTAAAGATAATCCCAGACTAGCTAGTTATGGAGGAAAATTTCAAAATGAGTAAGAAAATATACAACATGTATGCACTAGAGCCATATTCCAGAATACTAATAATGCTATAGAAGTATATTCCATTGAGAAAATTATAAGAATATCCAACATGATAAACATAGAAAAAAATCATATTAGAAATAAAATCTAAAATATTATCAACATGATCAATAAAATACAAAATGGGTCCATCATGGTCAAACTCACACACAACTAAAGAATACAATCCAACCTTAAAAAAATAGCCACAAAAATAATAAAAAATCAATCTTATCATTCCCCAGGATGTCTTAAGAAGTGGTAATAAATTGGTAGACAAGTTAGAAAATGTAGGAATTAAATTCAAAATATACATAATTGATTTTATAAAAACTATAAGAAACCCACAATGAAATAAACAAACAAGACTTCAATCACCATGGGGGATTCTGATCTACTATGTGTCACAATGCATGGAACGATTGTGAAAACACATAGTGTAAGGATGGAGGATTCCTCCACCTATAAGCCTATACAACCACCCCACCAATGTGTAGGATGAAAATAAAAAGGAAACCTATTGTCTACAACTCCATCAAAGAAGAAAATCATGAGAATAATTGGGAAGTTGGGCTAGTGAAATGTTTTTCACATTCGAGGATGCATGAAATCAATCATGGAGGAATATAGGCTAATGCAATCACATCATCTAGGGAAACAAATAGAAGGAAAAATATCAGTGAGAAAGAAGTTCTTTGATCAATTTATAATGAATAATTCATGGTAGGAAGTGATCAACCTTGGTCGTTTGAATTTTTCAATACTTTTTCATTGAGCATCTGAGTCTCGAGGCTCTGATTATCCTTGTTCAACTTCACAAACTAGGTATCTATCGCTCCTATGTGTCAAACCTCGTCATGGGACCTTCTCTCTCATGTTTAGATTTTTTATGATTTTCCTTGCAATTCTATTTCAATTATGCCTCATTTCCTTGGACCTATGGATCTAAAGAGGGTTCTTCCTTCAGGTTCCTCTTAAATTCACCATGAACCTTTGTTACTTCCATTTCGATAGTTAGCCCTCTCTCTGGTTCACTCTATTTTTCAAGACCATCATTTTCTATTCTCCTTCCCTATTTTATCTTTTCCATCCTTAACATAGTCCTCCTCTCACTCTCCATGTTCATTTTTTTATATATTACCCTGTGTCTACCGCCTTTGTTATCTTTGTTGATTCCACCTACCCCAATATTTAATTTGTTGTCATGTTGGGCTCCCCCATCATAATAGAAGACAGATATATGGGCCTTCCCTCTCTCGTAGTTTCTATTTTCTAAATATTCAAGGTACTCCTGTGCAGTCCTCTGCCAATACATCCATGGAAAGGTACAAGAATATCATCCTTAAAGCTAACCAAAGAGTAATATCTCATATAGAGGAGAAATTTATACAAGCTTGAAGGTTCATCCTAGACTCACATGTGGAACAAGAGGCCAAATATTAAATCCTTAATGTAGGAAGCTCTGCAAAAGGGAAGGATGCTACTTACATGCATACTGCAAACCTATTACTACGCACACAAACTTTAATGGGAAGAGTAATCATACACAAGGATAATAGTCAATAAGAAATTATCACTTGAATGACCAATCTTAAGGAAAAGTGGATGTAACTAATATAAATATCATATTGTTTACTAAGAGAATCGTAGGATCATATCCCTAAATGTTAGAGACATTGTGAACCCAAACCGCCATAGCAGGAACACAACTTTACTTAATGATATGCTACATAGCTCATACACATGCTCCTAGTATAGTTTCAAGCAATGCAATAATGTCTTTTAGTTTATGAAATATTTTCTTTGCAAAACTTTGTACTTTTTTGTCTTGTTAGTTCAATAGATCAAGAACAATAAAAACAATCTTATTGTTTCATTTCTATGATACATGTTTGGTTTCGTTAGTGGTCTAATAGTAGAAAAAAATAATATTGCAAATTTTTGTTTCTATTAGTAATACAAATCCTCTAATATTACATGAAAAAAAGAGTTGAGAAATTGTTTATATCATGTTATTTAATTGGCTAGATATCTTGTCCATATAATACTTAAAACAAGTTATATATTTGACATATTTTGTGGAGAAATCAATTGGATGAGAAAATGGTAGGGTATAGATACAATTTTAACTATAGAGTTGAGCATTTGGTAAGTATCCATGTAGGCAAGGCACTTGTATAGATGGAAACCTTGTGTTCAATAGTAGTTTTGTATGGAAAGTTATTAGGCTGTATTACCATAGTCGAAGTGAAACACTTCTTGAAGAAAATATTAGTAATTATACTAAGATGAAGCATATTGAAGTGCACTACAATTTTTTGGGCCATACCTACATTCCTTCTGTACACATTAAGGCACTCTATGCAAATGTCCTTCATTAACTAACCAATTTGTAGATAAAAAAATCATAACATAAGAAGAAAATCATTTCAAATTAATATGTATAAATAATATGGAACATAATAACAATGCATACTTAGAATTCATAGATTACCCACTTAATTGAAGTATCTACACATAATAATCAAAATAAAAAGGATTCTGAGTATATGTAGATATAAATATTTATATGTCAATGAATGAAAGTTAGCCTGACTAACTGTAAAGTGGTAATTCACTAGCCATTGTAACAATCATCTATGGATATCACCCTAATAATAGAGTATGGTACCACTAGGGTAAAGGAAGCTCCTACATAACTCTATTTTGGCACAACACAACATACCACTCTCAAGTTTAGGAATTTGTTCACCATAGAACATTCTGAGAATCCATATAATGAATAGGATCATGACATTATTTCTAGTATCCCACATAATCATATGAGGATATTTATCTTAATTTCTAAATATCCACCTATTAATATTCTTTCCTTGAATGTTATAAAGTGCAACCATTTTGTACCTAAACTAGGATTAACCTAATACATCTATACCTTGTCTCAAAGTGCCCAGGGATGAGAAATCCACAATGATAGTGATGGTTTCCTTAAAACAAAGTCTCTATGGTCTTGCAAATCCCTTCATTTCTCTTAATAGGTTCGTAAAACTCTCTTTCATAGCTCAATTTGATTTTTTTTTAGTTCATGTTTCAATTGGAAGTTTGAGAACAAAATCTCCACAATGTTCAATGTTATCCATTTGGATAGGAGGGTATGGTTCCAATGGTTAGTATAATGGTAACACTAGTAAGAATGATAAGTAATCCAATGTAAAATGAATTAGGATGAAGAGTGCATAGAAATAGATAAAATTTGAATCTTTTGTGAAAGTGGGGCATTTCACACTCCTAATTCTTATTATGCTCAGCACCTATGCCCCCATAACAATGGAAAATGGACTTTTTCACCAATCACCACACCCGTTCAATTATTGTAGTTTAGATATATATAAAGCAAATAATAAGAAGGAAAATTATAGGAGTTGAAATATGTAGGATTAATTATCATCCTATTCTTAGGACCCTTTTCCTTGTTCTCTCTAGTTATCTCATGGTAAATTTGTTGCTTTCTTAAAAAAATGTTTACATGCATAATATATTATTATATATTTATGATTTATTAATTATTTTACATAAACAAAATCATAAAATTAAAGTTTAAATAACAACATCGTAATCCTATCCCACCATAGTGATCACACACATCATTTATCGTATTCTTGGCCATGAGCTTTGCATTGGTATATTTGGTTTCCAAATACCAATTTAGGATTTGGTTTTGGTATTTGAAAAAAAAATAGGTTATATGAGGAGAAGTAAATTAAGGTGTTTTGTATATATTGGATAATTTATGTATGTATAATGTGATCTGAAATAGGTGTGCACCGGGGAGCAAGGAGGAGGATCGGTAATAAGAAATATGAAGTAGTTTGAGGAGTCCAATGAATGTATTGCATATATATTGATGGTAAAATAGAGTGATCTAATAATTTTTTTGGTTTCAGGTCAATATGAATGGGCTTATGGAGGGATTATACACAAGTTATTTGTAGTAGTTTCTCTTTTAAGATATGATTAACTAACAAAATGTTTTGTGACCTATACATTATATGTATTCCTTAGTATTACACACGTACACAGACCTATTTTTGAAAATCACATATATAATTTGAATAGTTGGGTTTTGATTAATTTTGTCACTTATAGATGAATGTTGTCCATTTTGTTATTGATTGATTATTTACATAGCTTAATAAAGTCATTGTGATGAATGGCTTAGAACCTGTCTTTGATGAAAACTGATTGCATATATGTACATTGCTTTTTTTTATGAGAAGCACATTTATACGCAGGTTGAATTCACTATTATGAAACCAGCTCACAAAAAGGTAGAAAAGAAAGATGAAAGCCTTAGAGATCAGCCTCTTCAAGGGGGAAACCTCCTTTACATTACAAAAACGAACAATTCTTGGATGATGCAAATGACAAAACCTCCTTTCTATATATAGGAGCCTAAGGGGTCACAATATAATCAAAGCCGACATAACAATAATAATATAAGGTCACAACAATAACAATAGTGGGCATCTATGGGGCACAATAATAACAATATGGGGACAATAGGGGCACGACAATAACAATAAGGGATACAATGACAATAGTAATTGGAGAATCACTGGTATTACAGGGACCTAACATTCACATTCTGAGGTTATTATAGAGAATGAAATGACTTAATGACAATGTTCCTTATCTGATCTAGTTGTACTCACAAGCAATATTTGTTGTTTGTTGATGTTCGTCAAGGATGTATTTATGACAGTTGTTGACAAAAATTTGTCTCTTGATCTGGTTGAATTACGATTGGTTGAAGATCTGCATATGATGGTGAGCATGGATAAGTACTAACTTGGTTTTGGATAGATTAGATCTGCTTTGTTATGATAGTATTTTCTTGATGACTAATTGAGTAAGTATAACATCTAAAAAAGGTATATGATACAGTCTCTTATTGATTATTTTGAATTGATTTCTATATTGGTTTGATTTGGTTGGAATAGTCTAATGGGAATTCAAACATTGCTCTACTTCAGTAATTCAGTTCATATTCAATATTCAGTGATTGTCACAGTGTTATTCAATATTGGTACTGGTTCCCAATGATTCAGAATTTCTTAATTTTTTGATGTTTAGTGTGGTTAGTGGTCTACATATTCTTCATGGATGATTAACAAATGGATCAAGTATGAAACTAGGTCCACAAAATTTCTAAGTGTTGGAACCTTCAGAGAGGGAATAGGAGCTAGAGAAGGAGTGGAGGTTAGAGCCTCATGCAAGTATAATGCTACATGATGATAAGAGTCTAGACCAATGCAAATTTTGATAAGAATATTTTCTTTATAATGAAATAAGGAAACAAAGATGACAACAACTATGGTTTTCTCCCAAATTTTGTTTCCACCTAAAATATCAGTGTCCTTATGTGTTTATGTTTTTCTTATCTATTATGAATTATTTTCTGTTTACTTTTCATGATTAATGAATGGAAAATGAAATAATGATGCAATTGTTAAGTTAATCGCTGATGGTAAATTGTGAAAAATTGGTAATCTACATATATGCATATTTCATTCACTAAAGCCATGTACACACATGATTTGTCTGAATAATTGTAGTAGACACTTCTCTCAATTTGAAATTGAAGACCAAGAGAAATAAAAATTTGATTCAATTTCCCCTTGCAGTATTTTTCTAACAATTGGTATGAGAGTACGTCCATTAGAAGGAGATTGATCATTTGAAGGGAGATCTAGCAAGAAGATTAGACAAAATAAAATAAAAATCTAACAAGCCACCTATGTTTAATGGAACTAACTTCATGTTCTAGAAGGTCATAATGAGATCTTAATTGAAATCTCTAGGAGTTGATATATGGGCATTTGTTGAAGTTGGATATTAGTATCCAACATCCATTCCCACATATGAGGTAGGAAAGAAAAAATACAAGAATAATGAAAAGGTATTAAATGTTGTATTGGGAGGATTAACTTAATATGAGTTTGTGAAATTCATGGAGTTGAACACCATAAAGGCAATATGGGATAAGCTTGTCCAGAGCTATGAAGGTGACACTAAGGTAAAAAATTCCAAAATTCAATCATATCAAATTTAGTATGAGTCTCCTAGAATGTGTAATGATGAGAACATTGCAAAACTTTTCCATACAGTCAATGATATTGTTAACAAAATGAGAGGAATTGTTAATAATATTTAAGATGTTATCGTCGTTGATAATATTTTGAGATCGCTAACCCCTAAGCTCAATGCCAAAATATCTGCCATTAAAGAAACGTAGGATCTGAAGAGTCTTACTCTAGAAAAACTCCATGGTATCTTGATAGCTTATAAGATGACAACGAAAAGGGATATATAAGAAATTATTTAATCTACCTTCAAAGCTACGAGTAAAGGAAAACAAAAGCAAGAAGCAGATAATGCCAGCTACATTTTAGATAAATAAGAAGCAAACATTGTTAGGAAAATATAAATGGGGATATGTAAATTCAAATATAATGTTCCTTTTAATTTTTTTTCTTGTGGGAGAGTAGGACATTATTTTGTTAAGCGTCCTTATAATGAAAATCATGATAATGAAGAAAAAAGAAAGATTGTCCCCAAGAAGAATGTCAAAAGAAGTTTTGTTTGTAAGAAAAGTCTTTATACACATGAATATAATGAATTCCCTTCTGATGATGAGGATGACAATTTAGATTCTGATCAACAATAAAAATTACTTATGGCCTTTGAAGATCAATTTTCAAGTGATTATGATAATTGTGATAATTTTATGGATTCTCTAGAAGAGATTCAGTATACTTTAGGTCATAAAGAAGAATCAAGAGAAAGAAATCAATACATACAAATAAAGTATCTTAGTTTATTAAAAAAATGTACTAAAAATATACCTAGAAGAGGCTAAATTAGAAGAAGAAGCATTGAGGAAATAGGTCCAATAAAAAGAAAAACATTGTGAAAATCTAGAACTTGAAATTGTGGGACTAAGAAAAAAACTTAAGAAAATGAAGGAACAATTGAATCTAAATCTCATATTTTCAAAAGGATCTCAAAACCTATATGAAACTATTGATGTTCATTTTTGTCCATTAATCAAGATAGGCCTTGGGTATAATGCAAATCAAAATGATGAAACATTAGAATCTATGAAGTCTTTTGAAGCAGGTACTAGGAGTTATGGCAATGCTTTAAAGGGAAGCAATTGCCAAGAGAGTAAAAGGGAAGCAATTTCCAAGAGAGTAAATCTTAACAAAAGGAAGAAGGACCAAGCTATAGTCAGGTAAACCAACTAAGGAAAAAATACATCCTTTCCATGATCAAATACCAAGCTACAGAAGAAGGAACTCCATTCCCAGGTATTCTTAATTAAATGGTCAATGCTTTACTCGACATAACTATAATACCCCTCCTTATGTTAATGTTGATTGTTGATATTTTAAATTGAATATGTAATGTGAATGTTGTAAAAGAAATGAAGTACATTGAAACATTTATGTAAATAAATATTTTTATTAATAAATAAATAAATGGACAGAAAATACTAGGGAATGGCACATTTGAGTATGAGATTATTTACAAAGATGAAAAAAAAAATCCCATTAGTGAATGACAATGGGATAACTCTTCCACGATAAATATTTTGGATAAGGTTTAATGGACAGGAGATAAAATTCATTAGATCACCTGGTTGGGGAAAGATGCTAAGATTAGATAGGAATAAAGAACCATGGGAGAGAAAAGTGGGCTTTAAAGGAAAACCCTAAGCTAGTGATGAGAAAAATCACAAAAGCGGGATGCTGCTGAAAGGAAAAATCACTTTTGGAAGAGAAAATATATACAACCATAGAGGAGCCAATAGTGGTTGTTGGTTTTTGGTGGTTTTTCTAGCAATAAATCTAGCTTGGGGAGAATTGGAGTTTACAATTCACTGTTGGGAGGACAAGCTATTAATTTCCAACTATTTTCCTAGTCCTATTTTGGTTATAACTTTTTATACTAATCGCTTATACTGTAGATGTTTCATTTAGTGAATTTGTGATTTTAGTCTTTTTATGTTGAATAGTATAAATTTAATAGAACTTTCTACGATATTTATATTATTAGAAGATTAATGAGTCAACAATAATAAATTTTGTGTTATATCCTAAAGTTATAAAGAAATATGCAATGAATTGGATTTTGTACAATTGTAAAGAAGTATACAATGATTAGATGTTGTAAAATTGGAAATGAAATTACACTGGTTTTTAACGTTGTGATTGAGTAAGGAGAGTATAACGGTTTAAACACTATAATTCCTTAAAAGGATTCACAATGATCTAGATGAGTCAGTTCTTTAAAATAGATATTATTTTACATTCTGTGATTCTGGATTGTAGGAAAATTGCACCCCCTATTAAAGGCCTACGAATTATCTTTCGCAGTGATACTTCTGTTCTATATAACAGGTGGGAAAATATTTTATGTAATAACAACTAGAAGTTAAACCTTATAAGGTGTAGATAAACTTAGACAAATATAAAGGGAATAAAACTATGGAAATAAATTTTAGGTAGTTTGACCTCTCCATCTTAAAGTTAGGTAGAATATAGGTCTAAACCAGAAAAAAATAGGAGTTGAATTACAATTGGTACTGATTAGGAGTTCAAATTTCTTAGATGAGTACCAGACTAAGGTTAAATGTCTAGCCTCAACAAGAGAACTACTGATAAAATATTATATTTCTGATCCATGGGTATGTTATTGTTGGTAAGTCATTTGAAATAAATTCCTAGGCATTGATTCATTTATACAGTTATGGTTGAGGAAATAGTAAAATCCCAAACAATTTTATCATTTGGCTGACAACCAGTTTACACAACCAAAGCTAAGTAAAGGTTTAAAACTAGTAAGATCTATAGATTATAACGTAAGGTAAATTATGTGTACAAGTTAACAACACTCATATTAACATACATCAAAAAGCATGACATCAACATCCCAGTTTTTCCATCTGATTGGGAGTCAAAATAATGATCCTCCTGTAATGGAGAATTTCAAACCTAATAGGAATCAAAACTAACATATCAACAACAGGGAAGAAAACTATTGCAATATAAATGTTTCGAACAATCCCTTAGAATTCGTTCTTGTATACAATTAAAATATATATGTATTATTATGTGTCAAACATAAGATTAACACCATATGGAATATTATGAAAAAAATCCATGATCAATAGTTTCAAAATTCATTCTTGAAGGAAATGTGAAGCCTACTTCCTAAACTAAAATAATTGCTATAGTTATGAAAAATGTATAGATTTCAACAAATAAAATAGACCAACATCCAATCAAGTAGATATGACTGTAGACCTTTAAGAAGGGAACATTGTATTTTCTCATAACAATTGTCTTCTTAGGGCAAGAATACTCAAAGTAAAAAGTTTTGGAATGAGGTTATAGTTTCCTCAATAGAATAGTATTTCTTTCCCATTTCAAATAAATAGGAGTAGGAATCGGTAAAGGAGGTAACTTTCTGATAGAGCAGAGAGGCAAAGAACACTAACCTAATGATGTAGGACACTCTAACCTAGGGTTACATGTTTACCAAGGGAGTTTTCTCCCTAAGTCAGGATTTAATTATTTAATATATTTTCCTATAGTTTTAGGAGAGAATGAGAATTATTTTAAATAAGGCAGAGTTCGAGAATATCTTGAAAGAGTAGATATATTTAAGGGTTAGTTAAATCTCATCTAGAGATAAGGGATTAGGTGAGAGTTGTATGGATCATGGGAGGATCTAGAGAGAAATTGTAAGAGTTTGTTTAGGATATAGAACCAAGTTTGGGTTCAAATCCATTTGTATATATCAGTGAGTTATGTGAAGGTTTGTGTCTAAAAAATGAGTGAGGAACAAGAGGCCAATCATTAGGGAAATAATTCTCTTGTAAATATATTATTTATTTAATGAATTATTTTTTAGATTTGTATGCATTCATTATGTGTCAATTTTAATTTGATGTGTGTAAGGGATTTTTAATTCTAGGCCCCATGGTTCGTGCCATTGTTTTTTATATTAGAGAAACCACCAACACTGGACCTATTTCCTCAATGCTTCTTCTTCTAATTTAGCCTCTTCTAGGTATATTTTTAGTACATTTTTTTAATAAACTAAGATACTTTATTTGTATGTATTGATTTCTTTCTCTTG
>Ga0115851_101996_pt1 | contig 10852 bp, 12 predicted proteins | sample InSIn2gowninarea_FD_83865 | JGI IMG/M metagenome (GOLD analysis project Ga0115851, IMG submission 83865)
TTTGAATTTGGTTGCTGCTGGGCGGCTAACGCTTTCTTGGAAGAGTTTCCAAGATTAAGAAGACCAAGGTGTAAGAGTTTTTCTTGTTCTCTTATTAAAGAATCACAAAAAGAGTCAAAGGAAGGGGCCTTGTAGTCTTTTCCTTGACAAATGAAAGCTTCCCTTGTAGAATGGAAGGTGGAAACAAATACAGAGTAGGCTGGTCCCAACTTAGTAAGGATGGAATAAATAAGGTTACTATCTTCTTTCTTAACCTTAACACCTTCCAAGAGATATCTAAGGGTCTTGAATTTGGACAAGAAATCTTCAATGCAAGAAAAATTATTAGGATCCAATGTAAGCAACTCATTTTCAAGTTGATGGGCTCTAATTTCATTTTTAATCCCAAAAACTTTAGTGATTTGTTCCAATGCTTCATGAGGAGTATCAAGTTCTGCAATATGGAATCTAAGATCTGGAGAAATAGACATCCCTATCAAACCACGTGCTTGATCTTGTCTATTTTTCCATTTATCAGCCTTGTCTTCATCTTTTGGTTTCTTCTCTTGGCATGTGGCTATTCTGTAGAGACCTTTACTTCTAAGTAAATCTTCCATGTAGGATATCCATTGGAAGTAGTTGGTGCTGTCAAGAATGACTTGGCATGGACTTTCCATTTTAAAAAAAAAACTGAAGCTGAAGATGCTGAAAGTAAGTGTTCCAATGGCTAGATCTCGAAAAATTAGGCTGTTTTAAAAAAACGGCTCTGAAAAAGGCTTCCGGATGAAGAAGTTATGACCTTTTTAAAAAAAAGGTGTTGAAGTTGCCGGCAAAGTGCGGGAATGTGCGGAAATGAAAATTCCGCCCAAAAAATGGAGATTTGAACCCAAGACCTCTACTCTCTTAAGATATCTTTGAACCAATTGAGCTATACAATAAATTTGAGAGAGAGAGAGAGAGGCGGGGGGTGCCTTGGGTTGCGTGCTTGCCTTGAAAAAGCTATTTTTTTGCTGCAAAACAAAAACACAAAACCCAACACGGACATGCAAAGAAAACGAACCTTACAGCTCGAAGTTAGCTTTAGCCGGAAACTAAATATTTTTCTCAATGTTTCTGATTTTCCGAGATCACACTAGGGTGCAGGGAAAAGAGCATACGCATGAGAAAAAAAACTTCCTTTCTGTTTCTGATTTTCCCAGATCGCACAGAGTCGCAGGGAAAAGAGCATACGCAGAAATGAAAGGTATAGATCCGGTAATAAAAAAGGCTAAATAAACAGAAACCAAAATAACCAGAGAGAAAATAACAGTAAACTGCAGATAAACACTGTATACCTTCAGATCTTAAAAATGACGCAGATAGGGCTACCGGAAACCTTTTCGCGTGAAACAAAAGGGGTTCCTCACTGGAACAGATGCTTCGAACACAACAGAGCAGTCCTCTCAGCCCGAAAGCAGTCAAAAATAGTAGATCTAGGAAACGATAGCCGCATGCAGTTCAACCGGCTTCAGATTTGGATCACCAACGGACGCGGCCCTCAAATAGCTCTGATACCATGTAGGAATTTACAGGGTAAGTTCCTCAGAAAGAACACCAAAAGGACACCGCTCACAACCAAATCTCAAATCAATACACCAGTATTTTTGACGTGGTTAAAACCATCAAAGAGGGAAACAGTCCACGGCCTGTGCCAAAGTGGCTACTACAGGAAATTTATTAATCAAAGAATGAAAATTTACATAAGCTTTCTCTCATGCACGGATTACCCGAACAATGCCCCTCCATGTGCTTTAAATAGAACTCATGGACCAATCGAGTGTCAAGCCACGGATCAAGTGTCGGTAATACCGAGAGAGAGTGAACCGTCGGATCACTACATATCGTGACCGTCGGATTGTAAGTTACAAAATGTACAACGGTAAAGAAACACTCTTTACCTAACTCTATACTAGACCAAGTTGAACTTAACTATTTCCTATGTGTCGGAATATCCTAAGATGGAAGAGAAGCTTGTATGCTGCCAAAGGGGGAAGCATGTGGGGATCCTTCAAGAGTAGTGAAGGGTGTACCTTGTCAAGGAGGAGTTTCAAGCAAATTTGCACCAATAAATGAAGATCTAATAATGGTGGTTGAGTGATGTCCTCTCTATCTAAATGGCGACAGTCCTGTTACAACTCCCAACAATGGGGGGAGGCTTATAAAATTCCTAGATTGATGGGGAGCCATGGGGTCCCTTATGGTGTCGATTTAGATTGTATGCTACTTTTTTCTTGGTGTGGGAAGGAGATAAATATCAATGAAATTTGATCACATACATAAAGAAAAGTGAAAATATAAATGGTTTATTTTCCTTTAATTAAACTATGTGACCAAGCAAACAAAAAGGTTTACGTTTGTTGCATACAGTAAAGAGTCCTATAAAGACCTAATTGTCCTATCCACTCTCAAATAAACTGGGCCTTGCGGACATAACCTTTGATGGGTCCTTAGGAAAATTCCCAAAAGAATTGGCGACACCTTTCAGCAGTCGAGGAATGAACCAAGGTAATGGTAATGAGGGTTAAGTGTTACCTACACCGTCACCTATAAGGAAAGGATGCCCTAGATTTGGTTACTAAGTGCCTTCATCCCATGTGAGAATTTGATTCTTTAGCTTCTTGGTAATTAGTTACCAATATCGAGCACTAGATGGGTTAGGTAGCCCCAAAGAGTACTGTATGCATTGGGCCTAAGCCGAACCCCCTTTGAATTGGCTCTCTACCATGCGCGGGTTTTCTTTTCCGTGGGATGATTGAAGGATTTTAAAGCTCCCTATAAAGTCAACAACTGTGTTTCAATGGTGAAGCATGACCATGGCGGCTTATGGGATGCCTAACCCCAATGGACCTAACCTGAACTATAAATTTTTTGGTGGCCCCTGCGGCGAAATTTAATTTGTTCAAGTTATGGTTGTTTTTAAGGAGGCTTAATTCACTTATGCGGTGACTTTGTAAGCCAAAATAGACTAAGTAGCCAAAGTTCCAAAAGATGGATGATATTTGAGTACAAAGTTTATGGAGGCTTAGTGTGTTATGCAAGTGAGCATACAAAGTGTGATAAGATTTGGATATGCAATGATCCTTTCCAATATCCTTCTAATTACACTAAGTGTTGGTTGTTCCTTGCATGGAAAAAAGAAATTTGTTTGTGGATTATGGGCCACTTACCTTTTTCCCATTAAACTATGTGGAGCTTAATAATGGAGATGGAAATTCAAATATTTTTGAGAAAGTTTTCATATGCAATCCCAGGTTCCTCTAAAATACACAAGGGAAGCAAGGACTACTTACTTTCTCTAGTAATATTTTCTCCTAGTCCGAGAAAATATGCTTCTGTTAGTAGTAAGATTCGTAGATAATGGGCCACTTACTTGCTTCACTAATTAATCTAATGTGATTTGCATAAAATTAAGAGAAATGGTTTGAAAGCATATGTGGATTATGGCCACTTACTTTCCTCCCTAATTAAGCTATGTGGGTATTTGTTGCAAACAAATAATAATAATAAAATAATATCTAATTTCTTGATGAATTAGGGTTCATTCAAGCAACCAAGGGTACTGAACAAAAAATACATAATGCAGAGGTGAAGGAAATTCACTAGAGGTTGCCAATCACCTGAGAAAATTGAAAAATACAAGGCTTTTTTGTTGCTTTTCTGTCTGTCACATGTGTTTGGTAGAAATAGAGATGTGCTTTGCAATTTTTATAGAAACAGATGCGTGCCTCACTTTTTCTAGAGAAAAAAATGCATGAGCAAGAAAGTTTTGAAAATTTTTCACTTCCACCGGCTTAGAACAAATCTTGGGGGACTGTAAAAAAAATCCATGGAGGTGAGGAGCACATTGTAGGATGTTTGTGAAGAGAGGAGGTCATGCAAACAATCTCTAGTTTAATGAAAAGAGATCGGTATGGTCTGTTAGAGTCGGTCTAGTAGCCCTCCATCAGCAATCAAAGCTCTTTGCATTTGCATAGGTAGGTGTCTCATCAGTGTCATTTTTGCATTCCGTTAGGCATGCCATAACCCTAATGGAGGAGCTGGTGTCTTTATCCCCCTCTTGGCACTACTGGATCAAGTGGTTTCAGTCATTAAACTTTTTCAAGGTTACTTGTCTTTCTCTTGAGGTCAAATTTCTAGGTCTAGGGTTTTTGGTCAAGTTTGTCTTCAAGGTCATGTCTCTGAAGGTCAATAAGTGCCCAGAAAGCCAGAGGGATGATTTTCAAAGTGTTTCTTCGAAAGATTCTATCTTGTACAGTTAATTTTCACCTTGGATTTAAAAACCCTATTTTTAAAGCCAAGGTTATTTCTCAAAATTTTGTAAAAATTGTAAAAATTTCAAAATGATTCAAAGGACAGCATGTAACCCTGGCTCCCTTGCCAACACCCCTCAGAAGCTATCCCTGCAAAAATTATCAAGGAAAACATCAAATCAATCAACTTCAGGACAAAAGGAAACCAAAAAGACAAACAGAATTCAAAGTTTATAAAGTGTCATGGAAAAACATTAGAAAGTGGGTTGTGAAATGAAATTAATTCAAACAAGGCTATAAACACCCTAATCTCCCTCCATCAAGCCTCATTGTGCATTCAAGTGATAGAGCAATTGTTTCCAAGAGAGTTTGAGCGAATTGTGTGAATTGGGAAGGCGCGCGACCCATTGAACCAAGCGCGCGACCCGTCAAGAGGCGCGCGACCCATCAGGGTTTCCTCCACAGAAAACCGCCAGCAAGCTGCCAAGGAGCCACAAATTGCCAAATTTTGTAAGGTAGGTCCTCAATCATGAAAAATTCTTGCTTGCTACAGTTCAAGGAAATCATGATTGTATTTTTAAAGGTGTTCATTTGTAAGTGAAAGTCTCCATTGTGTTTTTGGCTTGAAGTTGTCAAAATTGCTAGGGTTTTATATGTTGTTTTGAGGAATCCCATTTCCATCTCCCATTTCATATTCCTTATCATTCTATGTAAATTTCCCTTCCAAATTTGTGAAGAGCCCTAAACCCTACCCCTCTTCCCAAGAAATCAAAAATTACACCCTAACCCTACCTCTCATAATATCCTTTTAAATCAAATTGTATAATGATGTATATGCAATAATTCTTCCCATAAACTCCCTATTTTATTATTATTCCCGTTTTCCCTTTAAATTATCCCTCCCCTAACATTTCCCTCGTGCTCCTTGTCCCCTTGAAACAACATTCTAATCAGCAGTTTACAAAGCAGAAACAGCAGTACATTTCAGCCACTTTTCTCCTAAAACAATGTCAGAAACCGAAACTAATTATGAGCAAAGTGATGACCATGCATCAGCTTCAGAGTTTGAGGTATAGAGGAGGCCTCACAAGGGTGGAAAGGGAGGTCATCATAGGAGAGAGGAGCCCACCTCTTTGACCGATTTGCAAGCTTGTCCAATGGCAGTATCATGCTTCCGTTATATGTCTTGTTATGAGTTTTGCGAGAGGATCTCTTGGATTCAGCATCACAGGGAGTTGGCTCGCTTGTTTGTTTTGCATTTACATGATGGACATGTGAACCTTGCAGGGGTGGATTTTACATTGACACCCGATATGATTGCTCAAGCCACAGGAATACCTAATGTCGGAGAGGTGTGGAATAAGCGCAAGATGTTGGACAGTGTTCAGTACGAGCCTTTCGTTAGACCTGCATTCATGAGACACTTGACGGGTGTATTTCCCTTCAGATTTCTGAGGAATGAGTATGCTCCCATGATGAGGCTTACCATGCTCTATTTCACCTGTGAGGGCAGATTTTCACAGGTATATGCGTACCATATTCGCCTATTGATGCATTTCACACGGGTACGGATGATGAACATCCATGTTTGCTTGTGCCAGAACATTGAGAGGATGGTGCCCTTGATGCAGAGGAAGAGCCCAGCACAATAGTATAGGAGCCTCTATCATTATGGTTTGATTCAACTTGTGGTCATACATCAGTTGGCTCAGCAAGGCATCTCATGGGAGGAGTTTATCTCTCGTGAGTTTTTCACAGTACCACCAACACCACATCCTGAGGTTGTTCAGGAGGAGGGAGGACCATCATAGCAGCATGACATCCCCGTGACTAGACATGTCAGCTCTTCTCCATTGGTCACTTATCAGAGAGGCCAAAGGGCCTTATTTGCAGCAACTCAGCGAGTATTTTCTCCACAGCAGGTGGAAGGGGTCTCGCCTTCTTCATCAGATCAGCGAGTGTTATCTCCACATCAGGTGGAATGGGCCTCGCCTTCTTCAGCAGCGTAGACATCACAGAGGGGCAAGCAGCCCATGATCGAGGAGAGACTGTAAGGTGATCCTGACATTGATATCATTGACCTTGACACCCGCTTTCCTACCACGGAGCTTCATGAGGTCATTCAGCAAAAGGAGGATGAGAACCTCTTGTTGCAACAGAAGTTAGAGATGGCACAGTGGACGATCACCTATTTAGAGCAGCGCAACATGCAGTTGGAGGATGATAAAACCCTTGATGAGTTGTGGAGGATTCGTAGTGACCGCAACTTGAATCGAATAAGACCCGGTGATTTAGTGCCCGTTGAGCGAGAGTCTATGCTTATCCGGCTCAATTCTCATTTGGAGAGGATGTTGGCCAAGGCCAACCAAGATAAGAAATTGCTGAGAAACATGAAGAATGACTATTGGGCACGGATGCACGTGTGCAAGGCAAAGATGAAGGTGCTCCAAAGGCGGTTGGCCAAAGCACAAAAACGAAGAAAAAGGCCCGATCCCCTCCACATCTTGGCCGAGGCTTCCTTGAAGGAGCATCGCACTAAATAGCTCAGCCCCAGAACAAATTCCAAGAAATTTTGAGCATTTTGGGTCAATTTTGGTTTTTTTAGGGAAAAAACAGGTTTTGTCCTCTCAACGGGTCTCACCCCCCGCGCGACCCTTTCATTTGGCAACTCCATTCCGGGAAAACTCAACATTTCTGAATTTTTCATGAAAAGTTACACATGCTCACCCATTTCCAAGAGATTTTATGAAGTTTTAGGCCTCCAGAAAGTCAAAAAACAAGCAAAACATGACTTTCTGCCACATTTTTGACACACAGAAAGCAGTCTTGGGAGATTGCAATTTTGGAGGGGCAAATTATCACCAAATTCAGAAATTCTACTTGGGTTCGAAAGTAGACATCCAGACCTTTCCAACAAGCCTACTCTTGCCCAATTTGGACACCTGGAAGTGCCCAAAAAGTGCTCTCAAAGGCGCGTGACCCGTTCAGGAATGGCGCGCGACCCATCAGGCAAATTGCTCAGGAATTCAACTTACAGCTCAGCAAAACGCAGTTTTGACTATGTTTGACTTTTTGGAGTTGAATTTTATCCTCCTTGTTGTAAATTATGTAATTTTATGACACTTTTAAACTTATGTATCTCTTCTAGAAGATTCATTCATGAGATAGGTGAAAATTAAATGAATGAATTGGCTTCCTAGCTTATAGAGGCATGTTGTTTTGACTGCCTAGTTTTCAGTGCTTAGTTTAGAATTGGTTGAAACAGCTCCTAGGATAGTGAGCTAGACCCCTAGAGGTAGGGAAAGATGTTAGATGATCTATATTATGTACTCTCTTGCTCATTTTCATGGTTGGACTCTTGAGGGAGAAGCTCTTATTGTATTACTCACTGTATCTCTGCAATTTTTGGCAAAGGAAGACCAGGGTTTTGCAGTCCTTTTTGGGATTCTTGTGGTTACATGTATTGATGGTTTGTTTCTCTTTATACTTTTAAGTTTGTTATGTGAATCATTTCCTTACTTTTCCTTCTGCAAATTAGGCAAATAAAGTGTTAAAGTAGAATTTATGACAGTCATGCTCTGCTTTTAAGTTTTCCTAATATCAATGTTTTCAACTGTTTAAGGGGAATTCAAAGTTATTGTTTGTTCTCCTTAACTCCTCACCTTTCATTCTCATACATCCACCTCTATCAAAGGCATCAATACTTTCTCCTACCTCGCCCCAAAGAACCCCCTGCAGAAACTGTGTCAAATCCCCACACCCAAAATTGCTATTTCCCCAATTTTCCACCAAAACCCTAAAAAACCCAAATCAACCTCTTGATCAGTTTACTAGCCTAAAATCAGTGTTTCCCTATTGGTTATCTCACCCATTCAAGATCTTTACCGAGATAGACCGGAGAGAGCCCTCTCCTGCCCCGTAGGGCTAGCTACGAGGCTAAGTGGTTTGATGTTGCCTTGAGGTTTACCTTTCTCAGCTTGAGGTGAAATTTTAAGCGCTAACATGGTCAACATTCCTATTGTAGTGTTTTTGGAGCACAAGTGTACCAAAAAACACCCCTTAGTAGTGGATTGTTACCTACAAAGGATCACAGTCAAAATTGGTGCTATTAGTGGACAAACTTAAATAAACACAACATTGTAAATAGTGGAAACAATGCATACATAAACATAAACTTAAACAAAGATGTGCATGAACAAAACAATGCTCAAATGGGGCAAACATATCAATAATATATGGAAAAAACTCCCTTTATTGATTGTTGGTGGTAGAGGTTGAATACAATTAGAATCTCATACAATTGAAGAGAATTATTTGAGATAGGGAGCTCAAAAATCCTCAGCAAGGGGGTTTCCTTTCCTCAATCTCTTTTGCAAGTTTCTCCTCTCTCTCAAAGAAGTGTGAAGACTCTCCAAAGGGTGGATTCCTCTTTTGGGTTGCTTGGAATCAATTTGACCAACTTGCTGGTTCTCTTCACTTCCTTGGCTTCAATAATGAAATGGTGGTTTTCTTATAAGCAATTTGGTCAGAATAACAATGTCTCTTATTTTTGGCTCTCCCATGACCTTGCTTATATAGATATTTTTTAATCCTTCTTGCCTCTCTTGGTACATGTATGATAAAGACACATGAGTAGGACAAGAGGATTCCATTGAGGGTTGCACTTCTCCAAGGTGACACGACTTCGGCTATACTAGGCCAATCTCGTATCAAGAAATTAGCTCTAAGTGTGTAGAGTGGTCAAGGACTGCTGAGTCGCCTTTTCTGCAACCACTTTGATTTTTGAGGATATGTCGCATGCAAACGTTTATCGAAGAAATATATGCATGGCCTTAATTTATTTCATTTATAAACTTTGTACCTTTAGGAGAACCTTTGATTTTTAAATCTTCATAATATATTCGGCTGGAAAAATGTCCACATGTGCACTCTGCTGGACACTTTTAATGTCTTTTGGATTGTACTAGTAGGTGTACAATTTTTCATTGTTAATTTCTTCTCCAATACCTTGAGGAATTTTCCCATATCCACCCTCAAGTTTTACCATGTATCTAGCCATTACCAGTCAAGGAATTCCTAGGCCTTTGGGAATTTTCATGAGACCACCTCACCCAGAGCCAAAAAATTCCAGCAATCCAAAGCTCAAACTGAGAAAATTCCCATCACACCTTGGATATTCGGAAATGGAAAGGAAAGTCTAAAACCCATTGTTGAAACCCAGCAAAATCCATGGAAATGATATAAAAAAACCAAATACCAACATGCACATACCATGCATGTCAAAACCAGGTATCAAATCATACATGAAACCTGTTACCTGGAAGTATTCATGTTGAATCTACTTGATCCAACCTTTTCTTGCTTGATCCTTGCTTTCGTTTGATTTCCTTGTCCTTCCTTTTCTTTTTTTCTTTCCTTCTCCTCTTGTTGCTCTTCTCCTCTCTAATACTAATTCCAAAACTAAATTGAAAAAAAGGCTACCAACTGATGCTCTGATGTTTTTTATTATTCATGCCTCCAATTTCTTCAATTTTCCACTATTTTCCTTCATTTTCCTCCTCACATGCAACATGTGACCTTTCACCTCCCCTTTCTCCTGATTTCCTTTATTTTCATAAATAAAATCCGAAATACCTTTTTGCCTTTTCAAATCTTTTTCCATTTCCTTTGCCAAATTCCCTTTAGCCATAAACACATCAAGTGATGCCCGCCATGATATTTTGATGAACATTCAACTTGGAATAAGTGTCCCTTGACTGTGGTATTATTTTGCCTTTATTAACTTTTATTACATGAAATTTTAACCCATGACTATTATGGGTGGATCCTGTAAATAATTAGAAGGTTGTTTTACTAGAGGAACTATAGGAGTTTGTTTAATTTCTCATCCTTTGACTGTAGAGGAAAATATTTCTTTAGAGGAGTATTTTCTTAATCAATATTTGCATATTTTTCATGAACATCATCCTTTTTAGAATTTTGGATGGTAATTGTTGGTGACTTCTTTTGAAAAACCCTACTAGATCTAAGTTGAACATCATTTATACCTAATGGGGCTATCATAAAAGCTTGAAAATTTTGACCTTCAACATTATAAATAGCTTAGAGATTTTTATTATTTGGATTTGGGAGTGGTTGAACAGCGAGTTGGCTGGATTTTTGAGGAAATGGTAATGAAATTTGTTGATTTGGATTTTGAAATTGAGGGTTAGTTTGGTTGAGAAGAATAACACTATGGTGGAAAAGAAGAATAAGGTTGTTGGAATTGAGGATATTGGGGATATTGAAGATTTTTTCCATAAGGATTTTGCCAACCTTATACCCAAGATGGATTTTGAGGTTGTGGCTGGCAAGGTTTCCAAGGCATGGGCGAAGACCAATTATTTTGTGGTTTTGCATGTGATTGAGTATTGAAACCTTGAGTCATATTTGATTTGATTTTTCCAGGACCTTTTACCAATAAAACAAAGTGGTTGCAGAAAAGGCGACTCAGCAGTCCTTGACCACTCTACACACTTAGAGCTAATTTCTTGATACGAGATTGGCCTAGTATAGCCGAAGTCGTGTCACCTTGGAGAAGTGCA
>Ga0115851_101210_pt2 | contig 10850 bp, 14 predicted proteins | sample InSIn2gowninarea_FD_83865 | JGI IMG/M metagenome (GOLD analysis project Ga0115851, IMG submission 83865)
TGGCTAATGTAAAAGGCCAACTGACTAGAGCAAAGAACAGACAACTGAAAAACTTTGGATATGGTTTCTTAGTTGTGAGCTTTGGTCTAGAGAGAGTCCCAATGTTGGTACCACAACATCTTCCATTGAAGCTGGACTTCCCCGAGAGCCCAAACTGATGCATTGGGTTGCACTTATGGCCCGTCATCCTAAGGAGGGAACATAGGTTATTCGATTTCCTCCTGAGTATTTTCATTGGTTAGAGAAACATGTTTTTACTATTCATGATTTTCCTTATGCTGGGATGGATTATTGTGGTTACCCAGACATGGCTGTTCCACCAGGAGAGCAATGGGATGACTCAGGTAAAATCATTTTCAACATTTTCTAATTTTTTTTTGTTTTGTTTTAAATCGTCCTAAAATTGATAGTAAAAAGTTTCAAATGCAGATGTAGGTCCATGGCGACCAGCCACTCTTCAACCCTATGAGAGGAAACAACCAGCTACAGCAGCACCAGCCCCATGGGATGAATCTACAGAGACCCTGGCCGAATTGGAAAACCATCTAGAGTGTTTGACAGCAGACATTCCAGAGACTAGCATAGATGACATTCCTCGTAGGCTACAACGCTATGTGATTGGGGTCCCAGGACCTTTCAGGAGGTTCCTTTGTAGGGTGGTTTGTACATTGGTTTCTTATCATGATCATCACCAGTGATAGGATGATCGCCTGTTGTAGACTCATATGACATTTTTGCTTTTTGTACTATCATTTTTGCCGATCATAAGGTGTTTTTCAACCTATGATCAAAGACGATGTATATATGACACACTTCTATGCTATGCTATATCACTATTACCGGCTATCTTGTAAAACATGTTATGGAATGTTTTTAAATTTACTTGTTTGATTATTGCAAATGTCTACTTAACATTCGAGAATAAATTGCGTCTGCTAATGTATTTAAATATCTTGGAATATGCTAATATTCAATATAGTCAAATTCACGTTCCAAGAGATGAACTCTCAAAAATAATCTCAATAACATTGGATTTCTAATGGCATAAACTCTATTAAGCTACAATACAACGAGTTCAGAATCTAACCTCACAATCAAATTCCGAATCCCAAATGAGATGGATTCAGATAATAATTCTATCACTACACTATACTCTGCAATGTTGTTCATTGTTTGACCGAGGCTTACCCAATGCATAGATACCAACTCATTAGAGGGGGAATAGATAACCCAAGCTGTGGAAGAAATGTTCCGTGTATTACGACAAGCACCATCAGCAAAACCAATGTATGTTTGAAGAGATGTCGACATCTGCAATATCAAGAGTAAAATCAAGATAAGCAGGAATAATGACAAAAACACTCTCTAAGCTAAGCACACTTTTTAATCTAAAACACACCAGGTAGAAAGAAAACTAACCTAACTAAAATCTCCACACCCAGGTTTAAGCATAATATCTCTTCAGGTAAAGACCATTTCTGGGTTTACCTAAAGAGACTCCGTCAAAGTCTACCAATTCATAGGCCCCTTTTGTTAGATTTTACTTAACAACATAAGGACCATGTCACATGGGTACGAATTTTCCAGTGCCCAACTTATCATTTGCTTGATCATACAATAAGACTAGGTCTCCCTCCGAAAAATTACAAGGTGTAACATTCTGATCATACTGAGCTTTAATACGTTTGGCATGAGCTTCGATTGCTAGTGCAACATCACGTCGATTCTCATCTAGCTGAGCCAAGTACAACAAATGTTTTTCCTCTTCAGAAGTGGCTGGAAGTAATTCTATGGCCATTTGCAATGATGGGATTTCGCACTCAATGGGTAACAAAGCTTCCAAACCATAAACTAGTTGGAAAGGGGTGAAACTAGTTGATGTTTTTATTGAGGTTCGATATGCCCAAAGCGCTGAAAATAGCATGTTATGCCAATTCGACCTATGAATCCCAATGATTTGTCAGATCATGATGACTAGAACTTTGTTAATGGTTTCAACCAAACCATTAGCTTGTGGGTAATATGGAGTAGAACTATCGTGACGCAAGCTAAGCTGATCTATTAGTTCAGTCATCGTAATGTTTCGAAAATGACGCCCATGATCAGTGATAATCGCTTGTGGAACACCGAACCTAGCAATTATATGATTGAAAATGAAAATCGCAGCAGTTTTGCCATCTACCACAAATGTAGGCATCACCTCGGCCCACTTGGTAAAATAATCTACCACATGGATGATATACGCATGCCCCCTGGCTGAGTGAGGGTTACATGTAATAAAATCGATACCCCATTTCGCAAAAGGACCGACGACAATTATAGGGTGGAGAGGAGAAGGTGGAGCATGCATCTTTCGATCAAAAATTTGGCAGTTGTGGCATTTTCGAACCGCATTAATACAATCTTTAAACTAAGACGGCCAGAAATAGCCAGTGCGCAATATCTTTTGGGTTGTGGCAAACCCAGACATATGACCGCCACATGCTCCCGAGTGACAGTCATTTAGAATCCTTTCAGCTTCCTCATGAATTAAACAATGCCAGAAAACAGAGTCTTCCCCACGACGATAAAGAGTATCTCCAAGAATTTTGAATTGTTGGGATTGGAATCGTATTTTCCAACGCAGAGATCTTGAAATTTCAGGCCAAAAGGATTGGGTTTGGAGATAAACGATGATATCTCCATACCATGGATCAAGAGTGCTGATTAGAAACAAGTATTCGTTCGCAATGGGCTCTTCCACCACAATTTCAGTATCAGCATGCGGGAAGTCACATATCAACTCCGCAAAAACTAAAGATTTCTTTGACTTAGATTTTTCAAACTCCAAGTCAAATTCCTACAGGATAACAATCCATTTGGAATACTTACCCCCTAGCAATTGTTTGGTCAAAATATAGATCATAGGGTTGCAGTCGGAAAGTACAGTAGTTTTGCGTTGTAAAATGTAATGACGAAAACGTTGGACAACTTGAACAGCTGCCAAGGCCAATTTCTCCACATGTGAATATTTTAGCTCAGTTGGGTTGAAAGTTCGACTAAGGTAATAAATCACATGTTCACTACTGAATTCATCTTCCTGAACTAACACCATTCCGATGGTGGAATGAGAAGCGGCAAGATATAAGAAGTAGTCATGGTTGTAGTTGGGAGGATGCAATAACAGTGCATAGGTCAACGCGTGTTTTAGTGCATCAAAAGATTTGTCAGCTATCTCATCCCAAAAGAATGGAGTATTCTATTTCAACAACTGGGTAAAACCCTTTGTTATCTCGGCGTAGTTAGGAATGAATCAATGTAAAAAGTTTTCTTTTGCTTGCAAACTTTGGAGTTGGCGAAGAGTCAAAGGAGGAGGCAATTTGACAATAGCTTCAACCTTCAAGGGATCGACACAAATGTCGGCTTTTGAAACAACAAATCCCAATAACTGACCCGTTTCTGTACAGAAAACACACTTGTGTAGATTCAACCTAATTCGATAATGCCTACACCTCATAAAGATTTCTCGTAAATGGATGAGATGATCGGCTCGATGTAATGAATGAGCAGGTAAATCATCGAGATAGGGTTTCACAATGTGCTTGATGTCATGAAACGTGTAAGATATGGCTCTTTGAAAAGCTGCACCGGAATTCTTAAGCCCAAAAGGTAATTTGCAATAAGCAAATGTTCCCCATGGACAAATGAAAGCCGTTTTTGGTTGATCAGCAGGTAGAATGTTGATTTGATTATAACCCGAAAAACCATCCATAAAGGGGAATATTTCACTGATGGCACAATCATCAATGATTTGATCGATATAGGGAGTCGGATAATTGTCTTTTTGACAGGCTCGATTAATATCCCTATAATCGATACATATTCTTATTGTTCCTTGTTTTTTATTAACAGGAACGATATTCGATACCCAATCCGTTAAGGGAATTGGATAAATGAAACTTGCTTTAAGTAATTTTTCAACTTCTGCTTTAAATGTAGCAGCTTTTCGCGGGTGGATCCGACGCAAACATTGCCGAATGGGTTTAGCATCTGGGTAAGTTTTGATTTCATGAAAAAAAATTGCTAGGTCAATTCCTGGCATTTCCTCATATGACCAGGCAAACATGTCACAAAATTCTTGAAATAGGGCCTTATATGTTTGAATTTCATCTTCCATATAAGAGGCACCTATATGAATGTTTTCAAAAATTCCAGGCTTAACCGAAATGTCAGTAGGAATAGTTCGAGAAATATTTCCCAAATTTAACTCAGAATCATGATTTTTCAATGGATTTTGAGGTTCCTTGACATAATCAGTTGTAAAAATAGATGAAAAATCATTTTCAAAGTGATCAATCTCAAGTAAAAATGAAGATCTGTGATGAAGATCTTCCCATGGTAAATCATCAACAGACAAGATTTCACGAATTTGCTCATCAGTGTGAACAAGTTCGGAAAACGTTGTTGAATATGAGTTTGATATTGAAAGTGATTCTTCATGGACTACATTCATTAAGTCAATTTTGGTTGAAGAAGGGTTGGAAAACAACTGTACAACCTAATACACAACTTCATAGGGACTCAAAGGCATAGCATCACCAAATGAATCTATCTCAGATTCGGAAGCTACGATCCAAGGATCATCATAAACAATAGTGTCTGATGAAATCATATGAATGGTTGTAGTAGAAGGTGATACATTAGGAGGAGGAAAGGAAAGAGTTCCTAATAAACCAGAATCTTTAACTAGTCCTACTCCAACATCCTTATAAAGGATAGTTGTTTTGCCGACATGCTGGATACTTTCAGAAGAGGCTGGGTTGGATGAAAAGTAAGTTAGCTAGTCTATCGTTATGATCTTTCCATTATGAGGAAACTTTATAAGCCGAAAGACCGATGAAACAACAAGAGTCATAACGTAAGACCAACTACAACCCAAGAGAAGGTTGTAATCTAGAGGGGCATCAACCACTTCCACATCTAGATTAACAGTTTTGCCTTCAACCCCTATAGGTAAATCCTGTAGAATGCCAAAAGGATGGAACCCACGGCCATCAAAAGCCTTTAGAATCATCGGGGATTGGTTAAGTGTAGGAGAACCAAGCGATCTCCAACACTGGATCGACATAATACATGTTGAAGCTCCCTCATTAATCACAGTCCTATAGCAAGGTCTGTTTTTTACTAACACTAGAATTTGGAAAGCCATTTGATGAGGTAAGCGAGGTGTACTATTTTCTAAATCAAAGATTATAAGGTTCGAGTCCTGAATATCAACAGCTCCTATAGCCGACAATAGCAATTTACACTGTGCTGGACATGATTGCAGCACCTCAAAAGCCGACATTGCTGAAGGTGAAATAGCGAAGTCTTCAACAATGTTATAGTTCTGAGCAGCTCTCGCATGTGGATTGAAAGCTGACTTTCAAAGTATACCCTTGGTGGGTGGTTTGATTACTAAGTTTGGGTTAGGTTTCTCGATCTGTAGTGGATCGGAACCAGGAGTTGAAGTTGATGGGTTCGAATTAGAAGATTCTGCTTCCTTACCACAACAGGACTTTTACTTCCATAATCTTGCGATCGTGTCACAATCCTAACATGCGACATCATCATTATGGGTTCTTTTGAGACATTTGAGGAAGAACCTATCATCTTATTGTCTTGACTAGGAAAAGGATCCTTCAAAATAGCAAGCATTTGAGAACCTTTGACGATTTTCGCAACCTCAGCGTGATGAAGGCAGTCTCTTATAAAATGCTCTTTGTCACAAATGAGACAAGGATAACGAGGTTTACGTTCTCATCAGTAGATTCTGTTTTTTCTGGTTTCTCTTTCGAATTTTTATCTATTTTATTTTTCTTCTTCCCTTTCTTTTTACCGCCGTATTTTGATTTGGCCGTAGATGACTCTACAACATGAATATCGGCAAAAATTTCCATGAAAGAGTCTCCTATCGAGGAATCTGGTAAAGTTATGATAGGAGAAGAGTTCTTGGAAGATTTCTTCTTACTTTTGGTGTTAATTGTACCAATCATACCATCAGCGGCATGAGACCCTGAAGGAGCTGCAGTTATTTGATTTTGCTTAGGAAGGTCGGGGATTTTCTCATGTAACGTACCCGACTGCGTATAAACGAGGTCAAGGTATTGAGCTTGAGCAATTACTTTCTCTTCAGTAACGACTCCTGCCTTAGCTACATCCTCAGTGATTTTCGGTAATAAAGATTTAACAAACCATTCTGCTAAGATTTGATCCGGAATAAAAACTTTCACTAAACTCCGTCGACGTCTCCACTCATGAATGTGATCTGAAATATAAGTGGGCGTTGACTGCTTTAATGAAGTTAATAATTCCGTGCCATTGTCATATCTGACTGGCAACTGAAAATGAGTTAAGAATGAAGTAGCTAGCTGACAAAAGTTATAAAAAGTGGCTCGCGGTAACTTAATGTACCACTTCGCTGCAAGACCAATTAGAGTGCGTTGAAAAAGCCGTAAACAAATTGAATCATCTGAAATGGAGTTAAATGCACACCAAAGGTGATAAGTCATCACATGGTTCGACGGATCCTCTCCTGATTTACCTTCAAACTTAGGGATGTCACTGGGCAACTTATTCGGCATTGGCGACCAAAACGGAAGATAGTTAATCAGATCATTCGTAGGGTGTGAAAAATCAGGAAAGTCCAAAGTTGCAATGAATGGTAACTGACGATTAGGGTCTTGAAAACCCTGGGTCATGAGACCAGCCCCAGGAGGAGGATGTCCAGGATAACTAGGAATTGGAATTGCATTTGGGATATTATATCCTCCCGGAAAAGCAAGATTAACCAGACCGTATTAGGGTTGTTGAGGTTGCTGATAAGTATATCAAGGGTATGGTTGATACTGATAGACTGGGTTCTGCACAACATGACTAAATTGATACTATCCCTGGTACGGTTGATAAGTAAATTGAGGTTGACTTGTGACAACTGTACTTGGACCAGGTTGTCCTATAGGCATTTGAACCGAAGTCTGAATTGTGGGTCCAGACTGAGGTAAAGATGCTTGAGGAATTGATGTAGGAATAGTAGAAACCAGAGCTGTCGATACTCTGGAAGTAGGTGGGGTAAATGGAATAGATGTTGCAGTAGTTGCCGCAATCGTTTGAGGCATAGTTCGAGGCGAACTAGGCCCAGGCTGAGAAACTATAGAAGGTGTAGAAGTTTGAATAGTAGGCTGAACAGGTTGCTGGGTTGAACCAGAAACCAAGGGTTGTCCAGATTGAGATGACAACTGCACGTTCGGTTGCAAGATCTGTTGGGATTGAGATGGATCCCACACTACGTTCATTCTAGGGTATGGACCCATAGAAGGTTGACCATATTGAGGACCATAACCTGGTGGAGGGTAGGGTTGATAATTCAAAGGTACATTTCCAGCTCCTTAGACAAATTACTGACTTGAAGGTGGTTGGAAACCTTGGGTTAGGTACTAACCTTGAGGTTGATAACCTTGAGGCACGTACTGATATTGGGGTTGACCTTGAGGTATGTACTGAGTCTGGGGTTGACCCTGAGGAAAGTACTATCCCTGAGGTATGTACTGCCCTTGAGGTTTCCCCCCAGGCGGTAATTGGGTACCTTGAGGTTGCCCCCCAGGTGATAATTGAGGACCTTGAGGCTACCCCCCAGGTAGTAACTGGCCACCTTGAGGTTGCAGATTTGGAATGGTACCTGACATCATAAGAATATCTTCTACACTCAACGACTTAGTTCCATTATTACCAGTTAATAACCCTTGTTCAATAGGTTGAGGAGATGCTCCCGAAAAAGTACCAGTAAGTGACTAATACCCAGAGGGAACAAAAGGACTGCCATATAAAAAAGTTTCTGGAGATTGAGAAAACATGGATGACTGTCTTGACATATTCAAAGGAGGATAATAACCTCTAGGTGTCAGATGAAAAGGAATGTGAGGTGGTGAAAAACTTAGTCCCGGGTTTTCCAAAAAATTGGTTAATGAAAGATAGCAAGTGTCCCTCCTATGTGGACTGTAAAAGATCGATTCACGCTCCCTAAGTTCTGTAGCTAGTTGATTTTCAGGGATGTATATACCTTCTTTGGGAGTAACAAGTTCTTCAATAGCAATAAGTCCAGAAGGAAGATTTTGGGTAATGACTCTTTCTACCTTGAGTGTACCAGGACCACTGGAAGTTGGAGAGGCAAATCCTGATGATGGAGTAGTAGCAGGTTGAGTTTCAGGTTCAGAAATTTCAGGTTCCTCGGCTAATTCACTAGTAGAAGAAAAAGTACTAGTAACTTCGGAAAATGAAACAAGTTCAATAATATACTCTGGTGCTTGAACTTGATAATCAGGATATACAACTAAGGAAGACTCTTCTTCTTCAGGTGACTCAACTTTACTGTCACTAGGAGTTACAAGGGCTTGTAGCCCTTCAAACAGGCTTGGTGAAAACTCAGGAGGTTGGCCCCGAAGTCTACGGGACTTCCTCGGTAATTCAACCACGATTAAATATTTTAATTACTTCACATGCAAACAAAGAAAAATCTCAATGAAAACCACCTAAAGTCTCTAAAGAACCAAACAATTTTGAATCACACGCCTAAAGAATCTAGGAGGTCAAACCACACACAAACAGTAACTTTCCATAACGAAAACACTAGTTGGTGATGAAATCCAATGTCGCAGAATTCAATATAGAAATGGCAGTTGGAACAGTTACCCCGACAACCTTCTTAATGAATAGATTGGCACAAGTTTCTCCACTAAACCATCTCGAGTGAAGAGAACCCCCCAGAAAATCCAAGTGAGTCTAGTCGACATCTGCTCTAGGTACAGTGGGGTCTTCCCTCCACCGTCACCTTAGGAAAGAATCCTATAGATAATGGTCACTATGGTTACCAATAGAAACTAATATACTTGGGGCAACAGTCTGTGATCTGATACACATGCAAGGGTAGAGTAGCAAGCTCAATCCCCTTGAAGGCTCCTTAACATAACCCAAGGTTTACCAACAAGTGACCCCAGGCTCCTCGACAATGGTTAATTCGAGGTTTACCATTCTTAATACGTGTATATCTGTTATCATTCCCAATGAGGAAGGATTGATTACCCCACTGGTTCGGATATGATCTCGTGCTTGACTCCTTTAAGAGGAGCTTCCCAGAGCATAAATGTAACAATTGGAATTTATCTCCTACCACAAGATACAACTATTTGTTTGTTTTACTATCTTGGAGAGTTAATTACTCCCTACTCTAAGATACTAGCCTAAGTTATGTTGGTGATAAAGAGCCCTAGAAATAAAAAGATTACTAGATAGATTTTACTTTAAGCGTTATTTTTACGATTGTTTCTTAAGGCAAAAGGTGTGGAGATGAAACTTTATGGCGTGAAGACTTGACTCCAAAGCACTAAAAATTCACCTAAGATGATAAACAATCCTTTTTCTTCAATGAACTTCTAGCTAAAGAAAGAGTTGAAAATGCAATTACTTGAAAAACAAATCTTTCCTTAACAAACAAATGAAAAGAAGAACTTTTTGTCTTTTCCAATAAACTCAAAAACGAGACAACTAGTTATGCTCACGAAAATTTCCTTTTCTTTTCAAACACTCAAATACTACAAAAACAAACTTTTTCAAAAGAGATTTTTTTATTTTTTATTTTTATTTTTATAAAACACTCAAAACTATTAAAAATCTAATCTTGAGATCTATAAATTCTAAAAAAACTAATTGAATTAAAAGCTTAAATTTTTTTTTTTCAAGGATGTTTTACTTAGTTATCAGCAAACGAAGGACTAATTTGTCTAGAATCACAAATTAATCAAAAAACAACCAGCTTTCGTTTTTTTTTTAAATGAAATCCAAAACTTTCAACACAATTTCTTTCGAAGTTTCGCAAAGAGAAAAACAAAATGTATTCCTGAACAAAGGCAAATTTTACAAATCGGTCAGACTCATAATAAGACCAGCAAAAACCAGGGTGATCTGAGGTTTCTAAGGCTTCTAAGCTCTGAGTTACTACAAAGACCAAACGAAAATAAAGCCAGGCAGACAGAACTTATAGAAATCCATGTAAAATCTAAATGCTAATGGAATTAACCTACGAAAAGTTTCCGACAAGACACCTGCGGATCTGGGCAGAGGCTAAAACACATAAACAAATCATAAGCTAACTGAATGAGAAAAAATTAAGTTTTTAAAAATTTTGACAGGGTTTGCAGGCTCCCAATATGACCAGGTGCGGTACCGCACTGTGTAGTAAAGTAACAGTGCGGGTATGTCCGCACTGTGTTACAAACAGCAGGTGCAGTCCATTCTCAAAAATATGAAAAAAAAACAATTCAAAATCTAAAAACCTACCCAATCCCACACAGCAAGAAAAAACCAGAAACAGAGAAACAGTTTCTCAAGTCAAAGTAAAAGCAAAGGCAAAAACCAAAAATTCAATTCCCCAGTGGAGTCGCCATTTTGTCGGGCGGATAAATTGTTCTTGTGGACAAGACCGATCTCCCTAATATCTATGGATATCTAGCGACAAGCAATCCAAACAAATTCTATCTTTCTCTAAATATGCAATTTATAAATAAAGGCTAATAGATGTTTTAGGCCTACCTCGGGTCCAGTGCTAGTTTGTGGAAGCCACGCTCCATTCATCCAAATGAGCTCCTGTTGGGTCCCTATAATACTAGTGATTACCCCATCACTATTGTAGCTATACCCCTTATTTATATTTTTGTGCCCCTATTACCCCCATGTTGTTATTTCTGTGCCCCATAGAATCCCCCTATTGTTATTTTTGTGGCTTTATATTATTATTGTTAGGTCGGCTGGGTTATATTGTGACTCCTTAGACTCCTATA